>Ga0209987_10001211_pt1 | contig 13976 bp, 17 predicted proteins | sample N074metaG_FD_182134 | JGI IMG/M metagenome (GOLD analysis project Ga0209987, IMG submission 182134) | Deep subsurface microbial communities from Kermadec Trench to uncover new lineages of life (NeLLi) - N074 metaG (SPAdes) (version 2) | ecosystem: Environmental > Aquatic > Marine > Ocean trench... | reverse complement strand
AATATTGTGTTTCTATTATTTCACCATCCTGAAACGAATCGTTTAATGCTGCCTCGCTGTCGTTTAAAACTCCTGGTATCAATCTTATTACAGCATCAGCAATAATAAGGGCAGGCAGTTCACCGCCGGTTAATACAAAATTTCCGATAGAGATTTCATCGGTTGAAAAATATTTTCTTACTCTGTCATCAATCTCTTTATAATGCCCGGCAATGATAATAATGTTTACTGCGAGTGAAAATCTGTTTGCTGTTTTTTGCTCAAAGATTTTACCTTTAGGAGTAGTAAATATGATATGCTCATATTTTCGTTCACTTTGCAGCTTTTCAATACATTCAAAAAACGGTTCCGGTTTTAAGATCATTCCCGGCCCGCCTCCAAAAGGTTTATCATCAATCTGCTTATGTTTATCGTGTGTATAATCACGCAGATTATGAACGTGAATCTCAACCTTGCCTTTTGCCTGAGCTCTGCTAATTATACTCGTATTTAAGGGACTGACAAGCAAATCCGGCACAGCGGTTATTATATCAACCCTCATCATCGTAAGCAATTTCCTTTTTCAAAATCAATATCTTTTTCTCAGGATCAAATTCTTCAATAAATTCAAGAACTAAAGGAAGAAGAAATTCTTTTTCATTATTCTTTTTTATTACAATTACATCATTTGCAGGCGCAGTAAATACATCCGTAATTACACCAATTTCTGCATTACCCTGAAAAACCTTACTTCCAATTAAATCGTTAAATGAAAAAGTGTTTCCAGGTAAATTTTCAAAATCATCTTTTGCAACAAATAAATCTTTTCCAATAAAAACTCCTGCATCTCTTTCGTCATTAAAATTATTAAATTTTAAAGCGAAAGCATTCCCGACATGTTTTACTTCCTCAACGTAAAACACTTTTTTATCTCCCCAAAAATCGATGAACACTTTATCCAATTCATTCAATTGTTCAGAGAAATTGGAAAACAGTTCTATTTTAACAAAACCGTTTCTTCCAAAAAGAGAAGTTAGTTTGCCAATTAGAAAGTAATCCTTCACAAATGTTTTTGAACTATTATATTAGTCCAGTATTTCAAGCATTGCACGTTTTCCATCTTTAGCTGCAATTGCAGTAAGAAGAGTACGCATTGCCTGAGCAGTTTTTCCCTGCTTTCCAATAACCTTACCAACATCATCCGATTGAACCTTGAGGGAAAGTATTACTTTATTATCCTCCGATTCTTTTTCATCAACATTTACCTGGTCAGGGCTATCAACGAGATGTTTAGCGATGAATTCAATGAACTCTTTCATTAAACGGAGCCTCCTATTATTAGAACTGGGAGCTATTTAGAATTTTACGTACAAAAGAAAATTAAACAAATAGAAAAAGTATTTTATTCTTTTTCCTTTTCTGCCTTTTTTTCATCAGAAGTAGCACCCTTAACTTCTGCTGTACTCTCATCGATATTCTCTTCCTTCCTGGGAGTTTTTTCAGCTTTATCTTCGACCGGCTCTTTGGCAGCAGAATCTTTGGATTCTTCTGCTGTACTCTCATCAATCTTCTCTTCCTTGCCGGGAATTTCTTCAGCTTTATCTTCAACCGGCACTTCGGCAGCAACAGAATCTTTGGATTCTTCTACTGTACTCTCATCAATCTTCTCTTCCTTGCCGGGAGTTTCTTCGGCTTTATCTTCAACCGGCACTTCGGCAGCAACAGAATCTTTGGATTCTTCTACTTTAGCTTTAGCTTTTCTTGAAATCTTTTTCTTCTTAGCTTTAGAAGCAGCACTTGCTTCTTTAAGTTTTTTCCATTCAGCAAGTTCGGAATCTATTTTTTCCTCGTCCAATCCACGTTTTATTAAATCATTCTTTAATATAATACCTTTCTCACGCAAAAGACTTTTAACTGTGCTTGTCGGCTGAGCACCGTTGCTTAGCCAATAAAGTATACGGTCTTCCTTAACATCAACGGTGTGCGGATTTGTTAATGGATTATAAAGCCCTAAAGCTTCCAAAAACTTACCGTCACGCGGCGATCTTACATCTGCAGCAACAATTTTATATATCGGCTGCTTCTTTTTCCCCATCCTTCTTAATCTTATCTTAACTGCCAAATTAGTTTTCCTCCAACTATTATCATTTTATCAGTTGAATTTAATATTCTGAAAAGATGATTTATCAAAACCATGTTTTGAAAAACGACTCATCATCTTTTTCATTTCATTAAATTGTTTAATTAATTTATTTACATCCTGTATAGAAGTACCGCTGCCTCTGGCAATTCTTTTTCTGCGGTTTCCGTTCAGGACTTTTGGATTCCGGCGCTCTTGTTTCGTCATTGAGTTGATAACTGCTTCAACTTTTACAAAAGCATTATCATCTATCCTGGCATTTTTCATCTGCGCACTAACGCCGGGAATCATTCCCAGGAGCGATGACAAAGAACCCATATTCTTAATAGCTTTAATTTGCTTAAGAAAATCATCAAAATCAAATTTATTTTTCCTAAACTTTTCCTCGAGTTCCTCGGCTTCGGATTGATTGAAGCTTTCCTGGGCTTTTTCAACGAGAGAAATTACGTCTCCTTTACCCAAAATACGGGATGCAAGCCTGTCAGGATAAAATATTTCCAGCGCATCCAGCTTTTCACCGTTACTGCTGAATTTAATCGGTTTTCCGACAACCGATCTTATCGATAAAGCAGCACCACCCCGCGCATCGCCATCAAGTTTAGTAAGAACAATTCCATCAAAGTTTACTGTTTCGTTAAACGCTTTTGCCGAATTTACAGCATCCTGTCCGGTCATTGAATCAACAACAAATAAAGTTTCTGTAGGATTTACCAATTTCTTAATAGTTGAAACTTCGTTCATCATATCTTCATCAACATGCAAACGTCCGGCAGTGTCGATTATCACCGTATCAACATTACTATCTTTGGCGTAAATTAAAGATTCTTTTACAACCTTCACAGCATCAGGCTCTTCAATAGAAAATACTTTTATATCTACCTGATTTCCCAAAAGCTTTAACTGCTCTATAGCTGCAGGGCGATAAACGTCTGCAGCCACGAGTAAAGCTTTTCTGCCATTTTCTTTAAGGCGTTTTGCAAGTTTTGCAGAAAAAGTTGTTTTACCAGAACCCTGTAATCCCACTACAAGTATTGTTGTAATTCCCGAAGCATTGATTTTAAGCTCTTGTCTTTCACCACCTAACAACTGAGTAAGTTCATCATTGATGATCTTAGTTATCAATTGACCGGGTGAGATTGAAGCTATAACTTTTTCGCCAAGAGCTTTGACCGAAACTTTTTCAATAAATTCTTTAGCTACCTTATAGTTTACATCAGCATCTAAAAGAACTCGTCTTATTTCTCTTAAAGTATCAGAGATGTTTTTCTCTGTAAGCTTGCCCTGCCCTCTAACTTTCTTAAGGGCGGTTTCTAATTTAAGAGATAAATCTTCAAACATTCGCAGTAAACCTACGAAAGATTTTAATAATAAAAATCATTTTAATACTGCTAACTGGCTTTTAAGGCATTTGCGCCCGAGACTATCTCCAGAATCTCTTTGGTAATTGCAGCTTGTCTCTCCTTATTGTAAGTGAGATTCAGAGACTTAATCATCTCTTCGGCATTAGTAGTTGCATTATCCATCGCAATCATTCTTGCACTCAATTCGGCTGCATTCGATTCTAAAAGTGTTCTCCAAAGCTGGGCTTTCAAATGTTTAGGAATGACATACTTAAATATGTATGCCCGGTCGGGTTCATAAATGTAATTAATATCGTCTTTATATTCTTCCTTCGTACTGCTTTCGGTCGCGATTGGAAGCATTTGTTTGGTTTCCAATTTCTGATTGATTATCGAAACAAATGAATTATAAATTAATACGACCCTGTCAAACTCTCCACCAAGAAACTTCGGCACGATAGTATCATATATATTAAGTGCTGAAATATATTCCAACGACGAAAATAATCCTGTATCGGCACCGATGATTTCATAGTCTCTTTTTTTAAAATAATCTGTGCCTTTTTTACCTGCACAAAAAAGCTGGTAGTTTACATCTTCAGCTTTCAGTTCCTCATTAATATATCTTTCGGTTTCTTTAATTATATTCTGATTAAACGAACCGCAAAGTCCTCTATCTGCCGTAACAACAACAATGGCTACATTTTTAACATCCCTCTGTGTAAAAAAGGGGTTTGAAGATAAGTCATCCTCATCAGGAAGTCTTGAAACAATTGAAGCGATCTTATCAGTGTAAGGTCGGGCATTCAAAACCTTAGTTTGAGCTTTTCTTAACTTTGCCGCCGCAATCATTTTCATTGCCCTGGTAATTTTTTGAGTACTTTTTACTCCAACTATTCTTCTTTTTATGTCTTGTAATGTTGCCATCTAATATATTAAACTACTTTACACACTCTTTTTAAATATATTTTGAAAATCTTCAGCAGCTTTCTTTAACTTTGCTTCAGTGTCCTCACTAAGAACTTTTTCTTTCTTAATCGATTCGAAAATATCATTGTATTTAACTTCGATAAACTCAAGAATTTCCTTTTCAAATCTTTTAATATCTACAATTGGAATATCACTCAAATATTCGTTAGTGCCAAGGTAAACACTTACAACCTGTCGCTCGATAGGCACCGGTTGGTACTGCCCTTGTTTAAGAAGCTCAACAAGTCTTTCACCTTTTGATAACGTTCTTTGGGTAGATTTATCGAGATCGGAACCAAATTTTGCAAATGCTTCTAACTCTCTGTATTGTGCGAGATCGAGTTTGAGAGTACCAGCAACTTTTTTCATAGCTTTAATTTGTGCATTACCACCAACACGTGAAACTGAAATACCAACGTTTATTGCTGGTCGTACACCTGCGTTAAAGAGATTTGATTCAAGATAAATTTGACCATCCGTAATAGAAATAACATTTGTGGGGATATAAGCCGAGACATCGCCCTGTTGTGTTTCTATAATGGGAAGCGCTGTTAAACTTCCCGCTCCAAGGTCATCACTCAATTTAGAAGATCTTTCGAGTAATCTTGAATGCAAATAAAAGACATCGCCCGGATATGCTTCACGTCCCGGAGGTCTTCTCAGCAACAAAGAAAGTTCGCGGTAAGCTGCGGCTTGTTTTGAAAGATCGTCATAAACAACAAGGGCATGTTTACCATTATCACGGAAATATTCTCCTAAAGTTGCGCCGGAATATGGAGCAATAAACTGTAACGGGGCAGGTTCCGAAGCTGATGCTACAACCACGGTGGTGTAATCCATTGCGTCTTCTTCCTCAAGTTTTGCAACAACCTGGGCTACAGTTGAACTTTTTTGACCGATAGCAACGTAAATACAATAGACAGGTTCAATCCCTAAATCTTTAGCTTCTTCGGTATGGGTATATTGTTGGCTGATTATTGCATCAATTGCAATAGCGGTTTTACCTGTTTGGCGATCACCAATTATCAACTCTCTTTGTCCTCTGCCAATCGGAATCATAGCATCAACAGCAACAATACCGGTTTGTATAGGTTCCTTTACCGGCTGCCTTTGTATAACACCTAAAGCTTTTCTTTCTATCGGGAGATATTTATCGGTATTAATTGTACCTTTGCCATCAATGGGATGCCCAAGAGGGTTTATCACCCTTCCTAACATTTCTTCGCCAACTTGCAGTGAAGCAACTCTCTTGGTTCTTTTAACTGTATCGCCTTCTTTAATCAGCGCGCTATCACCAAAGAGTACGCAGCCAACGCTGTCTTCTTCCAGATTAAGCACCATCCCGATAACATCATTCGGGAATTCAACCAGTTCACTCGCCATTACTTTGCTAAGCCCATAAACACGAGCAATACCATCACCTACCTGAAGAACAGTTCCAACATCATAAATATCTGTTTTACTTTCAAAACCGGAAAGCTGCTTTCTTAATATTGCACTTATTTCGTCTGGTCTAACTTCTGACATAATTTTTATTCCTATAAAATTCTTTTTTTAGTTAAGAGATAAACCGCCTTGAACAAATTCTTTTTCAAGCAGTTCTAACTGATGCTTCATAGATGCATCATAAACAGTATCACCTACCTGGGCAATAAACCCGCCAATCAAATTATTATCGACTTTAAAATTCAGGATTATTTTTTTATTCAGGATTTTTTCGAATCGTTTCTTCAATATTGTTTTTTGATCATCGTTAATCTCAAAAGCAGTTTTTACAACAAGTTCAACTATTCCAAGGTGCTCGTTCCTTAATTCAATAAATTTTTCCGCTACAGAATAAAGTATTTCTTCTCTTCTTTTTTCAATGATAAAATGAATAAAGTTGGTGGTCTCTTTATCAATCTTTCCAGAAAAAATTTCATCCAAAATAGATATTTTCAACTCCGGTCTTACTACCGGACTTTCAACAACCCGCTGAAGTTCGTCGCTCTCATTAAAAGCACTAATCAATAATTTTACATCGTTGTAAACTGTATCAAGCATATTTTTTTCGAGAGCAATGCTTAGAAGAGAAAGTGCGTACCTATTTGAAACCTTTGAACTTACCATTACTAATTCTTATTAATTTCAGATAAATATTTATTTACTATCTGAGTGTTTTTAGCGGCATCAATATTTTCTTTCATAATCTTTTCCGCAGCGTTTACTGAAATTTCTGCAATCTGATTTTTCAATTCTTCAAACGCAGCATTTTTCTTTCTCTCAATTTCAGCACTTGCATCCTCAATTATTTTTTGTTGCTGATCTTTGCTTTCCTTCAACATCTGCTCTTTAAGATTATCAGCATATACTCTGCTCTGGTCGATGATTTTTTTTGATTCTTCTTCTGCTTTAGAAAGAGTTGCCTGATTTTCTTCGAGAATTTTTTGAGCATCCTTTTTCGCCTGCTCAGCTCTGTTAAGAGAATCTTCTATTCCCTTCTCACGATTATCTAAAGCAGTAAGGATTGGTTTCCAGGCAACTTTTTTAAGTATGATCAAAAGGATTAAAAAAGTTAATATCGTCCAGATTATCAATCCGGGATTAACATCGAGCAAAGACCCGCTGCCACCTTCTGATGCTAATACTCCAAGTAAAATGTTTGCTAGCATTTTAAATCCTTATCTAATTAATTGTAGTAGTAACTAAACCACTAATTACGCTTTAATTGCTAAAAGAATACAAATAACCAACCCGAAGAAGGCAACGCCTTCAATAAGAGCTGCGGCAATAATCATCGAAGTTCTTATTGCGCCAGCTGCTTCCGGCTGTCTTCCACTTGCATCCATGGCAGAACTTGCAAGTTTACCAATTCCAAGCCCGGCACCTATTACAACTAATCCCGCACCTAATCCTGCTGCTAACCATGCTAATGAAAAATCCATTTGTTTATCTCCTTAAATTTATTGTTGTTATTTAATGTTCCTGATGTACAGCCATCCCTATAAACATAGAAGTAAGGATGGTAAAAATATACGCCTGAATTAAAGCGACTAAAATTTCGAGTAAGTAAATAAAAATTGCAAAAAGTATTGCACCGGGAGCAACCAACACAGTTCCCATAAAAAAGATCAACCCGATTAACGATAAAATAACAAAATGCCCTGCTATCATATTTGCAAAAAGTCGTATCGCCAACGCGAATGGTTTTGTAAATAATCCTAATATTTCAACGGGAATCATAAGAACTAACAGCACCGGAGGAATACCGTGCGGAATCAATCCTTTAAAGTATCCTAAAAATCCGTTCTGCCTTATTCCCCCAATCTGAATCATAAAGAATGAACAGATTGCTAACGAGGCGGTTACACTTATGTTGCTGGTAAAAGTTGCCGACCAAGGAATAAGCCCTAAAAAATTGCCAAAAAGAATAAAGAAAAAGATGGTTAATAAATATGGAACAAACTTTTCATATCCTTTACCAATAGTGTTTTTAGCGATTTCATCCCTTACAAAAAGAATAAATACTTCGAAGAAGTTGGTTATACCTTTTGGAACGAGCGACTTTTTATATCTTTTAGCAATTATAGTAAATGTGAGTATGACCAAAAATGCAGCAAGCCACATAAATATAACGTGCTTTGTGGGTGTCATATCAATTCCGAACACAGTAGGAAACTGAGGAATATGAATAGTAAAGAGAGGTTCAAAATCCAACTCTTTTGAGTCCATCACATGGTGAAGTATCCAATCGCTTCCAGGTCCGCTGGATTGCTCAACTGAATCAGCAACAGTAATTAATGTATCAACCGCATTACTCAAGTGGTTTTGGTCTTCTATCTTTCCCTGAAATTAAGGTAAATTATTTCGATTATTACGTAAAAAAAGTAAAAAAATAAGATAGAAAATATAAAACTAATCTCATTTATTTCCAAAAAAATCAGTGTGGATGTTAACAGAATAAGCAATAAACTAAGGCGTATCAGTAATCCGCCGAACAATGAAGCGAGAAATTCTTTGTTTGGACGGCTAAGTCCCCAAGACACAAACAGCAACCCTAAAATAAAATTGAGGAAAGCGAGAAAATCCCCGATAAGAATTGATTTGGAAATAGTTTGATTTGAAGTGGCAAATAAAGTATAGCCTGCTAAAATTAATAAACTAATAATGCCAAAAGATATTCCGAACAATAAAATCTTTTTAGGTAATTTCATTTACCGGACTTAATAACACTTTTAATAAAATTGTACATCCCGGCGAATATACCAAACATAGAAAAAACAATTGTAAGTACAGGAGATAATTCAAATTTTTCATCTAACCAAATACCTATAAAAACCATAACCGTTACAGTAATTGCTAACTGCATACCTAATCCTAAATAAGGTCCTACCTCGCGGTATATCTTATTAACATTTTTCAGTTTATCCGGGTTTGTTTTCATCTTTTAATTTATGGGGTATATTTGGGCTGCTCACTTCTCGTACATCGCCCATATTACTTTTTCCATCGAATTTTGCGCCGGCTTCAATTACCAATACTTTGGTAATAATATCACCTTTTAGCACACATTTAGTTTCGAGCACAAGTTTATCCTTGGCATTAACTGTTCCAACTACATTACCTCCAATAGTAACAATATTTGCAATTATTTCTCCCATTATTTTGCCTTGTTCTCCAACACTAACATTTCCTTTTGCATTCAAGTCCCCCTGTAAAGTACCGTCAACACGAATGCTGCCTGTGCTTGTTACCTTCCCTTCAATCTTAACACCATTACTAATAATTGTAATGTCCTCGGTGTTTCCATTCATTGGTCTTGGTTTCAACATGAATTCTCCTTTAAATTAGTAATTAATAAAATACTTTTCTGGATCAACCGGTTTCCCGTTTTTCCAAATTTCAAAATGTAAATGGGGACCTGTAGTTTTTCTTCCGGTATTGCCGCTAAGTGCTAATAGTTCACCCTGCTCTACATTTTCTCTTGTGCGTTTAACCAATGATGAGCAGTGTTTATATACACTTATATAACCATTAAGATGATTTAATATTATCATATTGCCGTCATTAACAGTATAATCTGCAAAAATAACATATCCTCCTGCAGATGCATAAACAGGCGTACCTTCTTTCACTGCAAAATCCAATCCCATATGCCCTTTATCGGAATCAAATCTTCTACTGAGAAAACCATTAATAGGTTTGATGAATAATAACGATTCATCCTGAATTGATTCATCAAATAATAGTTTATAAACTACCTTCAAAATGTTACCTTCGGCTGGTAAAATTCTACTTTGCTTAATAGTATCCGTAGGAGATTCGAACATCGTGGAATCGCCTAGAATTAAAGCATACCTAAGTCTATCATTTGTTGCTTTTAGTTTTTCTAATTCCTTAACAAAGAAGATCATTTTGGTGTTCAGTTCCTCAACTTTGCGCCTGTCCTGATCACGTAAGCCTGCATTGGATGGTAAAAAATAATAATCCAGCCCGGTTAATGATAATGCATAAAATCCAAAAACAGCAGTGATAAAAGTATATAGGATACCGATCCATACTAAATTGGGTAAGGATAACTTTAACGAACGTGTTCTGTGTGAAGTTTCTTCCGGGATGAAAATTACAGAGAAGTTTTTCAGTTCTTTTATGTTTTTAAGTAGCTGCATTATTTGAATATAATTAAATGAAATTAGAATTATAAATTTAACTTAATTTTTGCCATAATTCCATGAAATTAATTTTGCCCTCTCTTAAAATTATTGGAGGCTTTTTTGTTAAATCCACTAAAGTTGATGCCCCGGTATTTTCATTTTCATTCATAAAAAAAATGGCATCCACTCTATTAGCAAACTCATTTTTGATAGAAGGATAATCAGTTAAGGGCTGTTGATTGCTAAAATTAACACTTGTTGAAACCAACGGAGCTTTTAACTCCGACAGAAGATCAAGACAAAAAGTGTTGTTAGGTATTCTGAACGCCGCAGTATCATAATTCAACAAGTTCCTGGTTTTGTAATTTAATTTTAAAATAAGCGATATCGGATTTGGCCAGATATTTTTCAGCAGTGCAGTAATTTGGTCATCATCTAAATCGATGTAATTAAGTAGAGTGCTAACACTATCTATTAAAAGTATGTAATGCTTTTGTTCCTCTCTGCCTTTAATGCTATTGAGCGTTTGTAGCGCTGTATCATTAAATGGATTGCAGCCAAAACCATAAATGGTATCAGTTGGGTAGATAAATATTCCACCCGAATCAAATATTTTTTTTGCTTCGCTTACAGCAAATTCAATATCAGAATCAACATTTATCAGCTTTGCGCTTTTACTCATTTTCGCCCAGCATCTTTTCAACTTCTTTAAGAATATCTTCCGGTATTAATTTATAACCGCAATCAAACGACTTAACAGGACACTCCTTGTAACCGTGTATCCCACAAGGTTTGCAATCAAGTTTATCATAACTCAAATATCTACTTTTATTATTGTAAGGATAAAAGCCAAACCCGGGAGCAGTTGAGCAGTAAATTGTTAAGACAGGAATATCAGCACACATACCCATATGAGTCGGAGCACTATCATTAGTTATTAAAAGTTTCGCACTCCCGAGTAATTGAATTGTTTCCGTAACGCTAAACTCACCTGCAAGGTTTTTTACTTTATCATTAGTATTAAAAGCAATTTCATCACAAAGCAATTTATCATTTTCACCGCCAATTAAAACTACCTTTTCATTTTTTGCAATTAAGCTTTTTATCACTTCACTATAATATTCTTTTGGATAGCGTTTCGTTTCCCAAACACTTCCCGGAGCAACAGCAATAAATTCCGTATCTATTTTATTAGTTGACAGGACATCTGTTACTTTTTCCTTTTCCGTTTCAGCAATAATAATTTCAGGTGAGATTTTCCAGCTTTTATCTTTAGTGTCTTCACCAATCAGTTCAAGGTTTCGCTGAACTTCGTGATCTGTTTGCTTATACTTTACAATATTTTTATAAGCATATTTAAAACTGCTATTATCAAATCCATAAGTTTCTCTAACTCCCAACTTAATTGTAATGTATGCACTTCTGAATGAACGATGGGGCGAATAAATTATTGAATAGGATTTTTCCCTCAACTCTTTTATAAAATTATTTAATCTTTTAATACTTTTATGTTTTTCCCTTTTGTCGATGACAATTACATTATCAACGTACGATGATGATGAAAATATTATTTCCGTTGAAGGGATTGCTAAAACATCCAATTTACTTTCGGAATTTTTTTTCTTTAATTCCTGTATCATTGGAAGAGTTAGTATTGCATCTCCAAGGAAAGCTGTTTGAATTACTAAAATATTTCCGCCGGTTTGCATCAATGTTTCCAACGTTTATGCATCCACAACCACTGTTCCGGATATTTTCTTATAATTCCTTCAAGGTAAGACATATGCCGTTGACTAAGTTCCTTAATTTTTTCTTCATTGGAATCAGGCAAATATTCTTTTGATATTTCAGCAAACACTGTTTTATATGAGTAGTCATCCTGTCTAACAGAGATTCCATAAAGAACAGGTGCCCCGGTTTTTAAAGCAAGAATTGCTGGTCCGGTAAGCACGGTAAGATCCCTTCCAAAAAAATTTATTTTTATGCTTTCTTCAGGACCTCTTTGGTCTGCCACCATTGCAACAATTTTTTTATCCTTAAGTGTTTGGTACGTTTGCCTGATTGATATACCCAGCGGTACAATTTCGTTGTTCCATTTGGTACGGGCATTATTCATCCAGTTTGTTACGTATGGATTTCTTTGCGGTTTAATTACTACTGAAAGGGGAATATTTAATTGTACACCTATAGATGTTGCCATAAATTCCCAGTTTCCAAAATGGGCAGATAATAAAATTACACCATTATTTTCTTCATACTTTTCTCTGATCAATTCAAGATTATTACAATCAACTTGTTTTTCAATATCTTCTTTACTCATTGCCGGTATATACAATATTTCAGCCAGTGCGATAGCAAAACTTTTATAGCTGCCAAATGCAATGCTTTTTATTTTCTTTTCATTGTAACCAGGGAATGCATTATGCAAATTTTCCAAAACAGTTTTTTTACGAATTGGAATTACATAATAAAACAGTACCGCAATTAAAAATGAAAATCTTCTTGAAAGATTTAATCCCAGCAATTGAAAAATTTTACTAAAAGAGAGGAAAAGTATGTATTCAAAAATGTTCTTCATCAATTTTACTGATTGAGAATAATTAATGTTTATTTGATAATATAATTTAGATTTGAAAGGGTTAAAAAACAAAAAACCCTTAGAACAGAACTTTAGAAATGAGTGAAAATAAAAAATTTTATCTTATAACAATTCTTCGCTGCCAGCCATCATCCCTTAACTCACCTCTTTTTGTAGAATGCAATAGTATATAGTCTGAAAATCCAGTGACATCGCCAAAAATAAATTGTACTCCTCCTTCAATATCGTAATAAATCCATTTTTCATAAGGACGTGTATTAGTTTGATTGGGATACCTGTCAATATCACTAGGTAGACCATAAATTAGGTACACCCTACCCCTGTCGGTCTGCCAACCCTCCTTTGAAAGTGCTTTATATTTAAGGTTGCTTTCCTTTATTCTTCTCATATAATCTTTAAGATAATGGTTCATATCATCTGAAGGATCTTCATCTCTTGCTTTCCAAAAGTTGGTTAGATATCTTCTTTTCGCATTTTCCGTAGTCAAATTTTCATATTTATCAATTTCCGGCCCAGAAGCAATGTAGCGTGATTTCGCAAAAAAATCATCAAGTTCTTCCTCCGACATTACACCGAACATTCCCGCCACTAAATTAGAACTCTGAGATTTAAATGTATCTACATATTCAACTGATGGGTTATAAACAAAGAATTTTTTTGAGGATGAAACTCCATAATTGGCTGTACTATCAATTAAGGAGAGAACCAAAGTATAAGTATCTGTAGGAAGTTTATAAGTCATAACTGTTCCTACTTCTACACGCGTATCGAGAGACCGACCGATTAATTTACTTTTTTGATTAACAACCTGACCTCTACTATTTATAATATGCTGATCAATCCTAAGTTTACTATCATCTTGAGATTTTACATTATAAAGTTCTGTATAATAAAAAAGCACCGGCTGATTTTCACCAAATGTACCTGTGGGCATAGGCATTATTTCGAAAGTGTTTTTATAAAATATGGATGATGTGTTGTCACTTCCCTGTATAATATTTGAGGCAAGTTGTATATCACCCATTGAAATGTCCAACTGGTAGAAAGGTTTAACTTCTAATATTTCCGTAATAGATCTCTGTTTTTCTGAATCGACCGCATCCTTACCAATAATATCACATTTATACGTTCCACCATTCAGAATAAATCCAACTACTCCAATCAGACTTTTGTGCAAATTAAGTGAATCTTTTAAGATATGAGATATTAGCCAGTCCTGATCGACTTGTAATTCTCCTGTTGAAGTGTCTTCTATTGTTATGTGCAAAATACCTTCTGAATAATAAACGGTGTCTTTACGGTTAACTGTAAGGGAT
>Ga0209987_10001207_pt1 | contig 14004 bp, 12 predicted proteins | sample N074metaG_FD_182134 | JGI IMG/M metagenome (GOLD analysis project Ga0209987, IMG submission 182134) | Deep subsurface microbial communities from Kermadec Trench to uncover new lineages of life (NeLLi) - N074 metaG (SPAdes) (version 2) | ecosystem: Environmental > Aquatic > Marine > Ocean trench... | reverse complement strand
CCCCCCTCTCCCCCCCCGGGGCCGGAGCCGGCCCCGGTGTTCCGCTTGACGGCCGCCCCGGGTGCCGCTTCACTCAACGCAGTTTCGATGCAGCGAAAGGTCGTTCGTCATGGAGATCGCGACCGCGGACAGTTGGTACCAGACGGCCCCGGCAGGGGACGGCGTCACCCATATCTGGGAGCCGCACGTCAAGGAATTCTATCGCTGCAACATCTGGCATCTGCGCGGTCGCGACCGCGATCTCTTGATCGATTCCGGCATGGGCGTGGTTAGCCTGCGCGATCGGGTCGCGTTGGTCGCCGAGCGCCCCTTGCTCGCCGTCGCCAGCCACAGCCACTTCGACCACATCGGCTCGCACCACGAATTCGCCGAGCGCGCCGTGCACGCCGCCGAGGCCGAAATCATGGCCAATCCGGGGCGTGCGGAGTCGCTCGCCGATATCTACGTCACCGATGCGATGTTCACCGCCTTGCCGCCGGGCGGCTACAGCTCGGAGGCCTATGAGGTGACCCCGGCGCCGGCGACCCAACTGCTCGCCGACGGCGAGGTCATCGATTTGGGCGACCGCCATCTCACCGTGATTCACACGCCGGGCCACTCGCCCGGCTCGATCGCGCTCTGGGAGGAAGCGAGCGGCACTCTGTTCTCGGGCGATGCGGTCTACGACGGACCGCTGGTCGACGACAACTACCACTCGGACGTCGATGCCTACGTCGCCACCATGGAACGGCTGCTGGCGATACCGGCGCGGGTCGTGCACGGCGGCCACTTCCCCAGCTTCGACGGCAAACGCCTGCGCGTCCTCATCCGCCGGTACCTGGACGAGAAGGAGACCGCGCGCGCCTGAGGCGCGGTTCCCCGCCCCCCCCACCGGCGGCTTTTTCCCGCTCAGTCCTTGAGCAGCACCAGGTGTTCGCGCTTGACGCCGAGGTTGAGGCGCGCGCCGGGCTTCTCATCCGATGCCCCGCATCGCATTTCGAAGCGCTCCTAACCGCGGGATAAAATAACCCGGTCAAATGGTCCCATAATATCGGATAACGCTTTAGACCCGCTCCGCTTCCGGCGCCATCAGCTTGGGCCGGCGGACGATGATGATGCCGACGCCGAAAACAGTCAGCGCCGCGCCGGCGACCAGCGCCAGCGTCACCGGCTCGTCCAGGAAGGCGACCCCCGAGGTGACGCCGAACACCGGCATCAACAGCATGAACGGCATGACCTGGTTGACCGCGTAGCGCTTGAGCAGCCAGTACCAGGCGCCGTATCCGATCCCGACCACGAACACCGCCTGATACGCGACTGAGGCCCAAGCGCGCCAATCCGCCGCCGCCAGCGCGGCGGCTTGGCCGTCCTCCAGCAGCCAGGAGCCGAGCGCCATTTGCGGCGTCGCGAAGACGCCGATCCAGGCGATCAGGGTAAGGCCATCGATATCGCCCATCAGTTTGATCTGAATGTTGGCGACCGACCAGATGCAGGCCGCCGCGATCACCATGGCGAGCGCGAGGTATTGACCTTCCAGGCGTGGCTCGCCGGCGATCAGCGCGACGCCGATGAAGGAGATCGCCATGCCCAGCGCCCGGCGCCAGCCGATCGCGTCCTTGAAGATGATCGCGCTCAACATGGCGGCGAAGGGTACCTGGAGCTGAATCGCGATCGCCGCGGTGGAGGCATCGATGTGCTGCAGCCCGGTGAACATCAGCGCGAAATGGATGAAGCCCAGGGTGACGGAGACCAGCATGACTTCGCGCCAGCGTCCTTTGGGCCGGGCGACGAACGGCGTCAGCATGACCGCGACCAGGGCCCAGCGCAGGGTCATCATTAAAAGCGGCGGCAACTGCTGAATGCCGATCTTGCCGACCACGAAGTTGAGGCCCCAGATCGCCATGATCGCGACGAAAATCGCGACGTGCAGGGGCCGGATCGCAAAGGGCATCTAGGGCCGGTTCTCTTCGGCCAGGGCGAACGCCTCGCGCCGTGCCTCGAGTTCGAGCCAGCGTTCCTCGGCGGCGGCCAATTCGCCGCGCTTAACCGCGAGCTCGCGGGTCGCGGCCTCAAAGGCCGCCGGATCGCGGCCATAAAGACCGGGGTCGGCCAGCTTTGCCTCGAGCGCCGCGCTCCCGCCTTCCAGCGCCGCGATTTCGCTCGGCAGGCGATCGAGCGCGCGCTGGTCCTGATAGCCGAGTTTGCGCGGCGTCGATTTCGCCCGCGCCGGCGGCGCCTTGCGAGCCGGCGCCGCCTTGGCTGTGGGTCCGGCTTCGCCACGCCGTTGGATGAGGTAGTCGCTGTACCCGCCGGCGTATTCGACCGCGTGGCCACCCTCCTCCAGCGCGAATGTCCCGGTCGCCAAGCGATCCAAAAAGTCGCGGTCGTGGCTGACCAGGATCAGGGTTCCGGCGTAGCCGTCGAGCACCTCGACCAGCAGATCGAGGGTTTCCATGTCCAGATCGTTGGTTGGCTCGTCGAGCACGATGAGATCGCCCGGTTGCGCGAACAGGCGCGCGAGCAGCAGCCGGTTGCGTTCGCCGCCGGACAGGCTCTTGACCGGTTGGCGCGCCTGGCTTTCGTCGAACAAGAAGTCGCGCAGGTAGGAAACCACGTGGCGCTGGCGGCCGTGCACCATGAGCGAATCGCCGCCGCCGGGCACCAGCGTCCGCCACAGCGTCGCCTCCGGATCGAGGTTCTCGCGGCGCTGATCGAAATAAAGTGGCGTGAGCCCCGCGGCCAGGCGCAGCGTGCCCGCGTCCGGCGCCAGCGCGCCGATCAGCAGGCGCACCAACGTGGTCTTTCCGGCGCCGTTGGGGCCGATGATGCCGATCCGGTCGCCGCGCCGGATCCGGGTCGAGAAGTCGCGCAGCACGCGGTGTTCGCCGCCGTCGGGCGCGGGGTAACTTTTTTCCAGATGGACTGCCTCGATCGCCAGGTCGCTGCGCTTGCCGGTGGTCGCCACTTCGAACTTGGCGGCTCCGGGCTGGCGCAGCCATTCGGCGCGGGCGCGGCGCAGTTCGTTGAGGCGGGTGAGGCGGCCTTGGTTGCGCCGCCGCCGCGCGGTGACGCCGCGGTGCAGCCAGCGCTCCTCCCGAACGATTTTGCGGTCCAGTTTGTGTTGGACCTCGGCCTCGCGCGCCCGCAGTTCTTCGGCCCAATCCTCGAAATCGGCGAAGCCCTTGTCCAGGCGGCGCAGGCGGCCGCGGTCGAGCCATAGGGTGATGCTGGACAGGCGGTTCAGGAACGCCCGGTCGTGGCTGATGATGAGCAACGCGCCCTTGAAGCGCAGCAGTTCCGTCTCCAGCCATTCGATGGTCGGCAGGTCGAGGTGGTTGGTCGGCTCGTCGAGCAACAGCACGTCCGGGTCCCCGACGAGCGCGCGCGCTAGCGCGGCGCGCCGGCCTTCGCCGCCGGACAGCGTGCCGAGTTTCCGCTCTCCGACCAGGTCGACCCGCGCCAGCATCGCGTCGATCCGGTGCCGTGCCGCCGCGCCCGTGCCGCGGGTTTCCTCAAGGCCGGCGGCCACGTAATCGGCCACGCGCTGGTCCGGCGGCGGCGTCGGGTCCTGGGGCAGGAAGGCGACGGTCGCGCCTGGTTGCAGGAAGCGCTCGCCGCCGTCGGGCTCGATATCGCCAGCCAGGAGCTTGAGCAGAGTCGACTTGCCGCTGCCGTTGCGCCCGACCAGACAGGCGCGCTCGCCGCGACCCAGGCCGAACGACAGGTCTTCGAACAGTGGGGCTCCCCCGAAACTGACGGTGGCCGCATTGAGCGCGGCCAGGGGAACCGGCGGCGACATTATTTAATGCCGCGCAGCTCGCAAATTCGGTCGTAGGCGACGTTGATGGTCGCCAATTTCTCGTTGGCCAGCTCGACGAATTCCGCCGGCATGCCCTGGGCGATCAGGCGGTCGGGGTGGTTCTCGCGCACCAGCCGCCGGTAGGCGGCCTTGATCTCATCGTCGCCGGCGCTGCGGCTCATGCCCAGGATTAAGAAGGGATCGCCCTTGTCCGGGCCCATGTTGCCGGCCCGGATACGGTCCCAATCGACGGCGTTGAAGCCGAAGATCGTGGCGACCTGTTCCAGAAAAGCGAGTTCCCCGTCGTGCAGCTTGCCGTCGGCGCGGGCGATGTGGAACAGGCCGTCGAGCAGTTCCTCCAGCACCGCCGGGTTGTTCCGGAACATGCGGCCGATTTGGTTGGCGTAGGGCTCGAAGCCGCTGGCGTCCGTGCGCGCTTGGTTGAACAGGCGGCCAACGTTGCCGAGCTCGTCGGCCGGGACGTGAAACACTTCCTTGAAGGCGGCGACCTCGTCGCGGGTAACCTGGCCGTCGGCCTTGGCCATCTTGGCGCCGAGCACGATTACGGCGATGGTGAAGGCGATGCCCTTGGTGGCACCTTCCGCTTCGCCCTCGCGGCTCGGCTCGCGCAATTTGTCGACCGCATGGCCGGCGGCCGCGCCGATCAATGCGCCCAAGGGGCCACCGAGCGCAAAGCCCGCGGCGCCGCCGAGTATCTTGCCCCAAACGCTCATGTCGATGGTTTCACTGCCTCGATGCCCCGGAAACTCCTTCCGGGTGGATCGGCATTAGATAATCCGCGCGCGGCCTCCAGGCCAGCCTTTTCGCGGCCCCCGGGCACGGAAAAGTGGATCGGGACAATGGTTTCCCCACGGGGGTTTCCCCACGGGGGTTTCCCCACGGGGGTTTCCCCACGGGCTCGCTTTAGGAGCCTCCCACGCGGCCCAGCCCGGGCAACCGCAACGCCAGACCGAGCGGGTCCACGCCCACGGCCAGGCCGAGCAGGTTGAATTCGATCCCCTCCTCAATGCCGATCATGACACCGAGCAGTCCGAACAGCGAGACCTGGAAGCCGGTGCCGCTGGGGCTGCGCGCGACGAAAGTGCCGAGGCCCAAAAAATCCTTGCCGATCGCGGTCGGCGGCAAGTCGAGGCGCAGCTCGGGCACCGCGCGGGCGATATGCGCGGTGAAGGTGTTGGAATTCGGCCCCGGCCAGGTTCGGTACTGGGCCTTGTACGGATAGGCCGCGACCGCGGCCTCGATCTTGTCGATCAATGCCTCGACGTGGTCGCCGCGCAAGTCGACGTAAATTTCGGGTACGTTGCCGAACCACTGCCGGTCCGGCGGACCCTGACGCGTGGCGAGTGCGTCGAGGCCATTCCGAAGGCGCCAGCCGATTACCTCGTAGGTGGTGAAGGCGGACGCATTGCGGCGCTTGACCGAGATCCAGGTGTGCACCGCGAAGGCGCCGCGCCAGTTGAAGGCGCGGGCGCCGTAGACTTGGATGACCGGCTCCGGTGTTTCCGCGGGTTCGGGCGCCAGGCCGACCGGTTCGCGGCTGGCGGTGCGCCAGTCGTTGCCCAGCGCGGTAAAGCCGCCGAACGCCACCGCGGCCGGCCCGGCCAGCAATACCACGGTCAGAAGCGAAATGTATTTCAGCAAAACCGTTTCTCCAGGGCTGTTTGCAGCGCCGCGCCGTCATCTTAGAGCATTATCCGATCTTATGGGATCATTTGATGGGCCAGAGCGGCTCCTTCGGTCAGGCTGGGCGCGCGCCGATTTCGCTTCCCATGTTAGGCCTGCCGGTATTTTGCGCGAGCAAACCTATGCACTCGGGTTCGACCCGAACACCTGTGCACCTCTTGTGTCGTGCGCCCTTGCCGGCGTTTCGGCCGGCGGGATTGGAAATTACGGCGCGCTGTTGTTGTTGAAGATGTCCGCGGCGACCTTCCAGGCGCCATCCCAGGCGCCATCGATCTTCATCCACGCGACGATGTATTTGCCCTCTTCGGCGAACGGGCCCGTGTCACTGTCGAAGGCGAAGGTGTAGGCGCCGTAGTCGTAGGCCAGATCGCCCGAAGCCGCCGCCTCGACGCGCTGCGCGCCGAAGGTAATTTCGACGTTGGTCAATGCGCCCCAGGCTTTCTAGGTCTCGACCACGGCTTCGGCGCCTTGGATGGGCGGATTACCCGGCGCCAAGAGGAGTGAATCGGGCGCCATCAAAGACTCGATGGTCGCAAAGTTCTTCGCCTTGAAGGCCGCGACCCACTGGGCGTTGAGCGCGTCGATCTCTTGCTTGGCGCTATCGGCCAGGACGGGTCCGGCAGGGAACGCGGTGACTAGCAGCGTTGTTGCGACCATCGTCGAACGGCGGAAGTGTCGCGAATACGGCATCAATCCCTCCCCATGGTTGTTTATTTTTCAACAAGTTCGTCTATTTTGGGGCCGGACGATGTAGAATCAAAGAGCGACCGAAGGCGGCTCCCGCCTCAGAGTGGCAGCTCGCGTTCGAAGGGGACGGCGTCGCCAAGCGCCGGGGCGTCGAGGTCGCGCGCGGCGCGGTGGCCGGCGTAGACCGCGGCGGCGATGGTGCTGGGTGCGCAGGCGTCGCCGATCGCGGTCACGCTTTTGATGCCGGCCCGCGTCAGCGCTTCCGGCTCTTCCAAGAGCGCCCGGTAGAGCGCGTCCTCGGGCAGGCGCGCGGTCACCGTAACCAGCGACGCGCATGCGAGCTCGTGCTTGCGCCCGGTGAACACGCAGGCGAGCTCGGCACGATCGCCGTGGAACCCCGCGACCGAATGGTTGGGCAAAATCGTCACCTCCAGCTCCAGGAGCCGCTTGTGGATGTGGTCGATCTCGAGCGTCTTCTCGGTCCAGTAGGAGGCGGCCAGCGCCGGGGTCACCAAGGTCACCTCGAGCCCGTCGCGGCGCAGTTTTTCGGCCAGCACGCCACCGAGGTAAAAGTGGTCGTCGTCGTAGACGAGTACCGGCCCCTCCGGTGTGGCGCCGGCCATGATGTCGTCGGGCGTGGTGACGCCGGCGCCGTCGAAACCCGGCACCGGGGCCTTCAGGGTCAGGCCGACGCCGTCGCGGCGCCAGTGGCTGCCGGTCGCGACGATCACCCTGGGCGCGCCCAATTCGAAGACGTGTTCGGGCGCCAGGCGGCTGGCGCGGTAAATCTCGACGTTGGCCATCTTGTCGAGTTGCCCGAGACGGTAGTCGCGCACCCGAATCCACTCGGCGAGCCCCGGCAGACGCGCCTCGCGCGCGACCCGGCCGCCCAGTTCCTCGCCGGCCTCGGCCAAGTGCACCTGGTAGCCGCGTTGGCCGAGCGCGCGCGCCGCCTCGAGCCCGGCCGGCCCGGCGCCGACCACCAGGACCGCATCATCCGAGCCCTTGGGCGATATGGTTTCCGGGTGCCAGCCCTTGCGCCACTCTTCGCCCATGGTCGGGTTCTGGGTGCAGCGCATCGGTGTGAAAGTGCGATCGCCGATGATGCAGATGTTACAGCCGATGCACTCGCGGATGTCTTCGGGCCGGCCCTCTTCGATCTTCTTGGGCAGGAAGGGGTCGGCGATCGACGGCCGCGCCGCGCCGATCAGATCGAGCAGGCCGCGTTTGACCTGGGACACCATGGTGTCCGGCGAGGTGAACCGGCCGACCCCGACCACCGGCTTCGTGGTCAGCCGCTTGACGAAGGCGATGTAGGGCTCCTGATTGCCCTCGGGTCCGAAGCGCGAGCTCAGGGAATCGTTCGACCAGTCGCTGACGTTGACGTCCCAGAGGTCGGGCAGCTCGGCCAGCAGCGCGATGATGTCGTGGCCCTCGGCCTCGCTGGTGATGCCGTCCGGGCCGAGCAACTCGTCGACCGCCAGGCGCACGGCCACGGCACAACGATCGCCGACCGCCTCCTTGGTCTCCTCGATCAGCTCGCGCAACAGCCGCGCCCGGTTCTCGAGTGAGCCGCCGTATTCGTCGATCCGTTGGTTGCGCCGCTGCTGCAGGAACTGCATGGCGATGGATAGCCCGTGGGCGGCATAGACGTAGATGATGTCGAAGCCGGCTTTCTTGCCGCGCAGCGCGGCCGCCCGGTGCCAGCGCCGGTAGTCGCGGATGTCCTGCTTGTCCATGGCGCGGGCTTGGACCGGGTCGAAGTTCATGGTGCGCTCGTGGCCCGGACCCATGGGCACCTCGCGGCTATAGCGATTGGCCGCCGAGGCGCCGTTGTGGGTCAATTCGAGCCCGGCCAGCGCGCCGTGTTCGTGCACCGCCTCGACCATGAGCGCGAGTGCCGGGATGTCGCGGTCGTCCCAGAGCCGCGCCTCGGCGGCCGGCCAGACGTCGCCGCTCGGGTGAATCTCGCATTCCTCCGTGCAAATCACGCCCCAGCCGCCCTCGGCCTTGACCCCGCGCATGGCGGCGGTGGAACGCGGCAGGCGGTGGCCCATGCCGTTGCAGTGCGGCACCTGATAGAAACGGTTCTTGGCGGTCACCGGTCCGATCCGGACCGGCTCGAACAGAATGTCGTATCGCGGGTCCCGCGCCATGGCATGACCCTCCTCGTTGGATTGGCGTGCGCCCGGCAGGGCCGCGGGTTCGCGCATCATAGGGACGGCAAAACGCCGCCCCAAGGCCCGTTACGAACGAAAAAAGAAAGCGGGGACCCTCGCGGGTCCCCGAGTCTCCGTAACCAACGCGTGCCGGTTTAGCGCTCGCTCCACTTGGGGAACGGGTAGATAACCTCGCGCGCGGCCACGTCGAAGGGATAGATGGAGTAGTATTCGCCATCCTGAATTTGGATCAGCGCCGTGCTGACACCGGTGTTCTGCCCGTCGGGGCCGAATTGGATGTTCTGCCACGGCATCGGGATCTGATCCGCCGGCATGTTGGTATCGACCAGCGCCTGCCGGATTTTCTCCGGATCCGTGGAACCGGCCCGGTTGATGGCATCCATCAGGACCAGCGCGCCGACGAAGCTGCGAATCGGCGGATCGTAAATTTCGGTGCCGCCCGAGTGCTTTTTATAGAGCTCGTTCAAATCTTTGATGATCGGAATCTTGGTGGCCATGTCCATGGAGAAGGGCGAGCGCGAGATGATGCCCTCGGCATCCTTGCCCATGATCTCCCGGAACGTCGGGTCGTTGTAGCCGGCGTTCTGGGCGATGAACAGTTGGGGCGTGTAGTCCAGCTCCTTTGCCGTGCGCATGGTCAAGAGCGCATCCGGGGTGTACGAGGTCGGCAGGAACACATCCGCGTTCACCGATTTCAGCTTCTGGATCTCCGCCGTGAGCGACGTGGACTTGGCCCGGTACGCGATCTTGGCGACGACCTCCATGCCCGCTTCCTTGGCAAGCTGCTCCTGGACCCGCGCGCTATCGACGCCGAACTGAGTGTCTTCGTGCAGGATCGCCACGGTCTTGAGGGTGATGCCCTTCTTGGCCGCGAAGTCGCGCATGAAGTCGAACATGGTCTTGGTGTAGTGGCCGTCGTGTGGGCCGGTGCGGAAGAACCACTTGAACCCGCGCGTGTGCAGTTTCGGCGAGGAAGATTCACCCGTCAGAAAGGGGATCTGCATGCGCTCGGCGACGTTGCTGGCGGCGGCCGAGACGCTCGAGTGATACGCTCCGAAAAGTGCCACCACGTTTTCGCTGGTGATCAGGCGCTCGGCCTCGCCGCGACCGATCTCGGGCTTGCCCTGGTGATCGGAGATGATGAGTTTTATCTTGGCGCCGCCCAGATTGGGCAGCCCTTCCGTTCGGGCCAGCGGCAGGTCGAGGTCGTGTATGTTGTTGACGATGTCGGCGGCCATTTTGGCCGCGGCCAACACGTCATTTCCCGCTTTCGCCACCGAGCCGGTCAATGGATAGAGGACGCCGATGCGCACCTCGTTGGTTTGGGCCTGGACAGTCGCCGCGAAACCCACGCAGGCTAAACCTGCCACCGCGACGGCGGTCGTCAAAATGGTTCTGAGCGATCTCATGTCGGTCTCCCTGTGTTCTTGGCTGCTCGATCTTCGGCTGTCTTTGCGCCGCGAGCACATTCTTGGATCGCGCGGTTCACCGCGCGTTCGGTGACCGGCCACGGGGCCGGGCTTACCGCCGAGCAGTGTAGCGCCTCTTCCCGCCGGTTGGAACTTCTTATGGTGGCGCCGCGCGCGCCGCGGGTTCCGCGGGTTTCGCGGGTTTCGGGCCGAAGTGGACAAATGCGTGCCGCTCGGTAAGATGGCCGCCGGGATCGGGGGGCCAGGATCGGGGGGCCGGGATCGGGGGGCCGCGTCAACAAGATGCCGCCCGGCGGGTCCGAAGCCGGTTTTTGTACCCACCATAACCGCGGCAGGGATGGCATGACGACCGAGATCATCCTTCAAACCATCATCAGTGGCCTCCTGATGGGTTTCATCTACGCCCTGGTGGCGGCCGGGCTCAGTCTTATTTTCGGGCTCATGGAGATCGTCAACTTCGCCCACGGCGAGTTCATGATGCTGAGCATGTACGCCGCGTTCTGGCTCTACACGTTCTTCGGCCTCGATCCCCTGTTTGCGATCCCGGTCTGCGTTGCGCTGCTGTTCGGGCTTGGGGTGGCGACCCACTACGGCATCATCCGCCACATCCTCGACGCGCCCGTGATGGTGCAGATCACGGCGACCTTCGGTCTCGCCATCTTCCTGCGCAGCCTCGCCCAGTTCCTGTGGTCGCCCGACTTCCGCACCATTCCCGATCCGATCGTCGCCGGCCGGATCGAGGTGATGGGCATTTTTATCGGCGTACCGCAGCTCGTCGCCAGCTTCGGTTGTATTCTCGCGTTCGCGTTCCTCTATCTGTTCATCAACCGCACCGAGACCGGCATGGCGCTGCAGGCGACGGCCCAGGACCGCGAGGCGGCCTCGCTCATGGGCATCCAGCCCGACCGGATGTATGCACTCGGCTGGGGTATCGGCTCGGCCTGTGTCGCCGTCGCCGGCGTGCTGCTCACCAGCTATTATTTCATTTTCCCCGAGGTCGGGGTGATCTTCGCCCTGATCGCCTACGTCGCCGTGGCCATGGGCGGCTTCGGCAGCTTGATCGGCGCGCTGGTGGCTGGGGTGCTCATCGGACTTGTCGAGGCCCTTGGCGGGCTGCTCATCGACCCGGCCTACAAATACGTCATCATTTTCGTCATGTACCTGGGAATCGTCTTGGTGCGGCCCAAGGGCCTGTTCGGGAGATACTGATGGCCGCGCCCGGCGTTCTCACCGAGACCCCCGCCGAGACCCCCGACGACCCGGCGCTGGCCGCGGCCCGGGCCGAGCCCCTGCGCGCGCCGCCGGGCCGGGCACAATGGATCTTGGGCGGCGTCGTTGGGGCGTTCCTGCTCGCCTATCCGTTGGTCTTCGACCAGCCGTACCAGCAGCACGTCCTGATCATGATCTTCATTTACGCGCTGATGGCGCAGGGTTGGAACGTGCTCGCCGGCTACTGCGGGCAGATTTCGCTCGGTCAGGCCGTCTTCTTCGGCATCGGCGCTTACAGCGCGGCGTTCCTGTTCAGCAACTTCGGCATTTCGCCGTGGTTGGGCATGGCGGTTGGCGTCGTCGTCTCCATGGTGGTGGCGCTGCTCATCGGGTTGCCGACTTTCCGGCTCAAGGGCCATTACTTCGCCATCGCCACCCTGGTCATCGGCGAGATCGCACAGACGGTGTTCATCAACTGGGAGTACGTCGGCGGCGCCACCGGCATCTGGATACCGATCGAACGGGAGGCGCCCTGGTTTGCCTTCCAGTTTCACGATAGCAAACTCCCCTACTACTACATCGGACTCGGGTTCTTGGTATTGGCGAGTCTCTGCGTATACTGGCTGACGCACTCGCGCAGCGGGCTTTATTTCCGCGCCATCCGCGAAGAGCCCGAGGCGGCGAGCAGCCTCGGCATCGACGTGACCCGCTACAAGCTGGTCGCCATCATGGTATCGGCGGCCTTCACTTCCGTGGCCGGAAGCCTGTTCACCCAGTACATCCTGGTGATCGACCCCGAGACCGTGTTCCCGCTTATCCTCTCGATCCTGGTGGTGTTGATGACCATGCTGGGCGGCGTCGGCACGCTGTGGGGGCCGATTATCGGGGCCGCGGTCCTGTTTCCGCTCTCGGAGGCGACCCGCATCTACTTCGGCGGTTCGGGCGGCGCCGAGGACCTGATGATCTATGGCGCCCTCATCCTGCTGATCTCCATTTTCTATCCGCGCGGGCTCATTGGATTGGTGGACAAGATCACCGGGCGAGGGTCCCATGCTTGAGGTCGCGAACCTCACCAAGCGGTTTGGCGGGCTGGTCGCCAACGACGACATTTCCTTCGACGTGGCCGAGGGCGAGATCCTCGGGCTGATCGGGCCCAACGGCGCCGGGAAGTCGACGCTGTTCGACCTGATCGCCGGTTCTCAGGCGCCCGATGAAGGCGACGTCCGTTTCGAGGGGCGCTCGCTTCTCGGCCTCAGGCCGGACCAAATCAACCGTCTCGGCATCGCCCGCACCTTCCAGAAGCTCAAGCCTTTCGAGAAGATGACGGTCGAGGAAAACGTCATGGTCGGGATCATGCAACATACGGCCAACATGTCGAAGGCCCGGGACCACGCGCTGGAGACGCTCAACTTCGTCGGTCTGCTGGAAAAGCGGCGGGCGCACGCCGGCACCCTCAGTACCGGTCAGCGCAAGCGCCTGGAACTGGCCCGCGCCATGGCGACCCGGCCGCGACTGCTGCTGCTCGACGAGGTCACTGGCGGCGTCGACCAGCGCAGCATCCCCGGCCTTATCGCGCTTATCGAGCGCCTGCGCGGTGCTGGCCTCACCCTCATCGTCATCGAGCACAACATGCAGGTGCTGATGTCCCTCGCCGACCGGGTCGTGGCCCTGCATCTGGGCGCCAAGATCGCGCAGGGGACGCCGGAGGAGATCCAGGCCGATCCGCGCATCATCGAATCCTATCTGGGCACCGCCTATGCTTGAAGTCGCCGAACTCGAGGTCGCTTACGGCGACTTCCAGGTGATCTGGGGCGTCTCGCTGCACGTGGCTCGGGGCGAGATCGTCAGCGTCCTCGGCCCCAACGGCGCCGGCAAAAGTACGGTGCTCAACACCATCTCCGGGCTGCGCCGCTCCAAAGCCGGGCGTATCGTCTTCAAGGGCGAGCGCATCGACGGCCTCCCGCCTTACGAGATCGTGCGCCGCCGGCTCGCCCATATCATGGAGCGCCGGCGCGTTTTTCCTTATCTCTCGGTGCGCCAGAACCTGTGGCTGGGCGGGTACAATCCGAGCGCCCGCGACGCGCGGGCCCAAACCCTCCAATTCGTCTTCGAGCTGTTCCCCAAGCTCGAGGAACGCGAGAGCCAGCTGGCGCATTCGTTGAGCGGCGGCGAACAGCAGATGCTGGCGCTCGGGCGCGGCCTCATGGCGCGGCCCGAGCTGTTGCTGATCGACGAGCCGCTGCTGGGGCTGTCGCCGGCGGTGGCCGAGGACATGATGCGGATCCTGCGGCAAATCAACGAGACCGGCGTCAGCATCCTGTTCATCGAGCAGAACGTGCAGACGGCGCTCTCCATCGCGGACCGGGGTTACATCCTCGAAGGCGGCCGCTTGGTGCTCGACGGAACCGCCGAGGAGCTGCTCGCGAGCGAGGATGTCAAACGCATATTCCTGGGCGGCTGAGGCCAGGTCGATGCTGGACGATGCGAATAACCCCATTCCCCAGCCCGTGTTTCCCCAGCCTATTGCTGGTAGGGTTGCGCCCGGAGAATAGCCAACGTGAGCAGCGAAATCGCCAAACCCGCCGAAACCACCCCTGGCGACCTCGTGGTGGAAGAGCTACGCGCGCTATTGGGTGCGCGGCTCTCGACTTCGGACTCCGTGCGCGAGCAGCACGGCCACGACGAATCCTATCACGCCACCCATCCGCCGGACGCGGTCGCCTTCGCCGAGACCACCGAGGAGGTGGCGGAGATCGTCAAAGTCTGCGCGCGCCACCGGCGCCCGATGATCCCGTTCGGCACCGGCACCTCGCTCGAGGGCCAGGTGGCGGCGCTGCACGGCGGCATCTCCATCGACATGGGCCGCATGAACGCGGTGCTCGAGGTCAACGCCGAGGACCTGGACTGCCAGGTCCAGGCCGGGGTCACCCGCAAGCAGCTCAACACCTACCTGCGCGACACCGGGCTGTTTTTCCCGATCGATCCCGGCGCCGACGCCTCCATCGGCGGCATGGCC
>Ga0209987_10001202_pt1 | contig 14009 bp, 15 predicted proteins | sample N074metaG_FD_182134 | JGI IMG/M metagenome (GOLD analysis project Ga0209987, IMG submission 182134) | Deep subsurface microbial communities from Kermadec Trench to uncover new lineages of life (NeLLi) - N074 metaG (SPAdes) (version 2) | ecosystem: Environmental > Aquatic > Marine > Ocean trench... | reverse complement strand
AGCTGAAAAGGGCGGATTGTTAAGAGCGGACGCTCCATTTGCTGGATCCCTGCAGGAAAATAGTGAGCAGGGCGGCGATCAGGACAAAATTGTATTCAAATCCTTTTTGGGCAATATTGAAACCGTTGACACCGTGGACATAAATGATGGCCACCAGCATCACCACAATCAATGGCAAAGTGGCCCAACGCGCGTAGATTCCAAACACCAGAGCCAAGCCGCAAAAAAATTCGGCGCCGCTGGCCAGCCAGGCGCTGACTTCAGGAAACGGAACCTGTATCGAGGACAACCATTTTGCAAAGCCGCCCACGCCATGCCCTCCAAACGCGCCAAATAATTTTTGAGAGCCGTGGTAAATGAAAATCCACCCCACCGATAACCGCAAAATCAGGTGCGCTAACCCCGGATAGGTGAAAATCACATTAGGCAGTAGGCTCATTCAATCATCTCTTTCAGGATTCTTCAACAATCAGAGATCGAAGCTTGGTGCGTAGCCGAAAAACCGCTTTGGAGTGAATTTGGGAAACCCGGGATTCGGTGATGCCCAGCACTTCTCCAATTTCCCTCATGGTGAGTTCTTCATAATAGTAGAGAGAAATCATCAAACGCTCTTTTTCTGGAAGGCTGTCGATGGCTTTCGCGATGATCGATTTTAATTCCGTAAGACGCAATTGCGTCTGCGGGTCGACATCCGATTTGCCGGCCAGGCATTCCAGGAGACTGCGCCGCTCACCGGACTCCTTGGCAATTCCCAAGTCTTCCAGACTGATCAAGGGCATGCTCTTGGTTTCATTCAGGGTGATGAAAAACTGCTCAAGACTCACGCCCATTTCAGCGGCCACCTCTTCATCCTCCGGCGGGCGACCGAGGCGAGCCTGAAGTTTGTGGGAAACCGCATCCACCTGGGCGGCTTTTTGGCGAATCGATCTGGGAACCCAATCCAGAGAGCGCAACTCATCCAATATGGAACCGCGCACTCGAAACTCCGCATAAGTTTTAAATTTGGCGCCGCGGGAAGGATCGTATTTTTCTATCGCGTCGATCAAGCCCATGACCCCCACGCTGATCAAGTCATCCACTTCAATATGAGGGGGCAAACGAAGTGCAATGCGGTTCGCGACATATTTGATCATCGGAGAATATTCCTGGACGACTTGATCCATATTCTCCGCACTGATCGTAATCTCTTCGGTGATTTGCCCTTTTTGTGCCATTTAACGTTTCACTCTCTATGCCGACTGATTTAAATGCTCACCCTTGGGAGGCTCGGCCTCCTGCGGCGGTGGCGTTTGATTTAGAAAACGGACCTGAATTATTTTGCCCACGCACCATGCCAAAAAACCAAAAATCAGAAAACTTTCAATGCCTCGAATAAAAGACGTCCCCAAGCGCGCTCCATACAACCAGCTTCCCAAAAAAACCAGGGTCAGTGAAAACAGACCGCAGGCCACTGCAATTTTATTTATAATCGCGTCATTCATTGTGTCTGAAGTACATCCCTCCACAAGAACGGTGAATCGCCATTGCTTGGCAACAAAGCGCGCTCGTGGATAATTTTTTCGCTCAGTATGTTGATACTTTGACTGGCTTTGGAGTAGGGGTACAACTCGGCAAACGCTTTTTGCTGACGTACCGACTTGGTAACGTTGCTGTCATAATGAACAAACCCCATGTACTCCAATGTCACTTGGTTCAAGAACCGGTCGATCACATCCGTCAATCGCTTATAAATGGACAACGCTTCTCTCTCCGATTTAACGGAATTGACCACCAGGCGGAAATGCTTTTGATGATGTTTTTTAAACAACACTTTGATCAGAGCGTAAACATCGGTATGTGACGTGGGTTCCGCGGTTGCAATCAGAATAATTTCATGGGCCGCACTGCAAAAATAAGTGACGTTGGAAGAAATACCCGCGCCGGTATCGAATATTAAAAAATCATACTGGTTGCTCACTCGATCGAGCTCTTCCATCAGCCTCATTTTATTCTGGTTGTCGAGAGTGGTCAGTTCCTGCCACCCATTGCTGGCCGGCAATACCTGGATTCCTTCAGGCCCATTCACCAAAACTGCTTCAATGGTTTTTTCGCCGGACAACACATGGCCGATATGATATTTGGCATCCAGTCCCAACAGGATATCGATATTATTCAGACCGATATCCGCATCAAAAATCAGAACTTTTTTTCCTTTTTTAGCCAATGTGTAGGCCAGATTGGCAACGATATTGGTTTTGCCAACACCGCCTTTGCCGCTACTGACCGCCAACACTTTTGGAGGCCGTTGTTTTTTATCGATTCGCATCATTTAAAATCATCATTTTCATGGCGGACGATTAACTGTTTAGTCCTGAAAAAACCAACACTTACAATAGTTTACTTTATGCTTGTTTGACCTAAAAATCAAACGAATAAGCCGCAACCCGCACGCCCCAGACAAAGCCAAGAACCGCGTTCAAAATATCCGTTTCCGGCAATCGTGATTAACTGGCATTCAAGGTCACCACTTTAAGAGTTTTAATTTGCACTGTCGAAACCACTTCATTATGCGACAGCACCACCAGGTCCGGCAAAAATCTTTCCGTCAACCGCCTGAGATAAATCCGTACAAATGGCGAGGCCAGCAAAACCGGAACCGTTTCGGTGCGGGGCGTGACGGTCTCCACCGCTTCCTTGATTTTAAGCAGAATTTTTTCAGCCACGGTTGGCTCCAAAGCCAAAAACGAGTTGATATCCGTTTTCTGGATGGAGCCCTGAATGATTTCCTCGACCTGTTTATCGAGGGTCAATACGGAAAGACTGCCGTCCTTCGCCACATATTGTTTGCTGATCGGCCGGGCAAGGGCTTGCCGAACATATTCCGTCAACATATCCTGATCGTCAATTTTTGGGGCATAATCCGCGAGGGTCTCTAATATAGTGCGCAAATCCCTTATCGACACCTGTTCTTTCAAAAGGTTTTGCAGAACCTTTTGCAGTTTGCCCAGGCTCATCAAATTCGGAATCAACTCCTCGATCACCTTGGGGTTGGTCTCCTTGAATTTGTCCAGCAAGGCTTGCACTTCCTGCCGGCCCAGCAAATCGTGGGCATTGCGTTTGATAGTTTCTTTTATGTGAGTGGTGATGACCGTCGCTGGATCGACCACGGTATAACCGGCGACCTGGGCTTCCTGCTTGGCGGAGGCATTGATCCAGATGGCGGGCAAACCAAAAGTCGGTTCCTGGGTTTTAACTCCGGACAATTCCTGCTCTGTTTTTCCGGGACTCATCGCCAAAAATTTACCCACCATAACGGAACCTCGCGTCACCTCAACCCCTTTGATCAAAATAGCGTATTCACTCGGTTTCAATTGCAGATTGTCCCGAATATGCAAAGGCGGAACAATGAACCCCATTTCCAGAGCAAACTGCCTGCGCACGGATTTGATCCGATCCAACAGTTCACCGTTACGATCCGCATCCACCAAAGGAATCAATTCGTACCCCACTTCCAATTCCATGATATCCAAAGGAAGAATGGACTCCACGCGCTCCGGAGCCGGAATTTTTTTCTCTGCCTCTATTTTCTTCTTCTGGATCTTTTCCTTTTTCTGACTGTTTTTAAACAAGCGGTAATTGACCAGCGCCGCCAAAAAAGCCATAAAAAAGAACGGGAAGTGAGGCAGGCCCGGGATCAAACCAAAGACAAAAAGCACCACCCCGGCAATTAAAAAAGCGGCCGGGTTGTTGGTCATTTGCTGAATGAGTTCGTTGGGCAGATTTTTATCCGTGGTGGCGCGGGTGACCACCAAACCGGCGGCGGTGGAAACCACCAAGGCCGGCAATTGCGTCACCAAACCGTCTCCAATGGTGAGCAAGGTATAAACTTTTGCCGCATCGCCAACACCCATATCCTGTTGAAACACACCGATGGCAAAACCGCCGACCACGTTGATCAGGGTGATCAAAATTCCGGCGATGGCATCGCCACGCACAAAACGGATGGCGCCGTCCATGGAGCCGTAAAAATCGGCTTCCCGCTCCAAATTACGCCGCCGGGTCCGCGCCTCCTCCTCGTTAATGAGACCGGCGTTGAGGTCGGCATCGATACTCATTTGTTTGCCAGGAATTGCGTCTAATGTAAACCGGGCCGCAACTTCCGAAGTTCGGACGGAACCTTTGGTGATGACGATGAAATTAATTATCACCAGAATTATAAAGATAACGGCGCCCACCACATAATTGCCTCCGACCACAAACGATCCGAAAGATTGGATGACTTGCCCGGCGGCGCCCGGACCTTCGTTGCCATGCAACAATATGATCCGGGTTGAGGCCACATTCAGGGACAACCGCACCAGCGTCACCAGCAACAATAAAGATGGAAATACAGAAAAATCCAAAGGGCTCAGCATCAATATGGACACCATCAGAATGATCAGAGAAAGCATGATGCTGAACGACAATAAAATATCCAGCAGGAAGGTTGGAATGGGAATCACCATGACCACCAGAATGGCGATCAATCCTCCCGCTACAACAAACTCACGGGGCCGGGTTCCAAACATTTCCTGAACAGTGAGAGCCATTAATGGATGACCTTAAAACAAAAAATTGACAGTGTTCCTAGAGCACGAAAAACCCTCTAAGCCCTATATTATGATGGTTTAAGCGCTTACAGTTGCTTTAAAAATTGACTCAGCTTCAACCTGCCAGCCTCCTACAGAAGAGTGCAAGTTCTATACCAGATTTTTCCCTTTCAACCGATACACATAAGCCAGGATCTCAGCAACCGCCTTATACAAGTGGTCCGGGATCAATTGACTGATTTCTACCATTTTATAAAGCAATCGCGCCAGCGGTTTGTTTTCAATGATCGGCACATCGTGCGCGAGGGCTATTTCACGAATCTTATCGGCGATCATTCCCCTCCCTTTGGCCACCACCACAGGAGCTTCACCTTTTCCCCGATCATACTTGATCGCAACCGCGATTTCTGTGGGGTTGGTGACCACCACATCCGCATCGGGAACAGCCGTCATCATCCTGCGCCGCATCATTTCCAACTGAACACTGCGCACCCGCTGTTTAATTTGCGGGTTTCCTTCGGTGTCCTTCCTTTCATCCTTCACCTGCTGTTTGGTCATTCGGAGATTTTTGAGATAAGTGAATCGCTGAAAGATGTAATCCACGACGGCGAGAAAAATCATCGCCAGCAGAACCCATATCAGAATTTCCAAACTCATTTTTCCCATGAAGACAAGAGTGGGCCCCACGTCCATATCCATCATGGCCGGCAATTCACCCAGGTGGCTTTTAATGACAAAAAAAGCAATGAGGGAAATCAGGGTAATTTTAAATATTGACTTGAACAACTCCATCAAAGAGTTCCAGGAAAAAATCCTTTTAAATCCAACCATAGGATTCAGCTTATGAAACTTGGGTATCAACGGATGCAGGGAAAACTTAAAACCTCCAGTTTGAATCAAGTTCGCCATGATGCCGCCAAGCATGATGGATAAAAGAATCGGACTCAAAATAATAAAGGTGTTCTTCATGACCCACCCCAGTAGCTCGCGCAGGTCGCTAATCTGGAATGGAATGGCATGGGATTGACTGAACAGGTGGTTCCAGGTTGCCATCATATGCTTGGTGCTGAATGCTCCCGCGATGGCAAATGAAAGGATCGCCATCAGCAGAACAAATGCCGAAGTCAGCTCACGGCTGTGGGCAAAGTTTCCTTTTTCCTCCGCATCTAAAATACGCTTGGCTGACGCCTCTTCAGTTTTTTGATCTTTATCTTCTTCATCCATACCAATGATTCACGCTTGTTAAATTATCCAGGGTCACAAGGTACGCATCAGCCCCATCAACCAAAAAGGAAGCTCGCTGATTTGCTGTTTAACTACGAGACCAAAATAAGTCATCGTGAGACCGATCATAACCAAACCCACCCCAATCTGGAGGGGGAACCCTACGATAAATACATTCATCTGAGGAACCGTACGCGCCACCAGCCCCAAACCGACACTGATGAGAAACAAAATGGCCATGATGGGGGCGGCGATTTTGACCGCAACCACAAATGTGGTGGCAAACATTTTAAGAATGAATCCCATCGTATTTTCCGTAAAATTGAACTGCATGGGGTTGATGAGCTGGAAACTCTCTACGATTGAGTAAATGGTCAAATGATGGGCGTTCAAAGCCAAATAAATCAAAATCGCGAAAATATTTAGAAATTGCGCCGTGATAGATACCTGGGTTTCAGTCTGTGGATCAATCACGTTGACCACGCCAAATCCCATTTGAAAATCTACGACGGTTCCCGCCACTTGCACCGCTGTAAAAATCATTCGCGTGGCAAACGCCAGTGTCAGGCCAACCAGGGTCTCGGCAAAAAGATAAACCGTCAGATCCAATCCGCCTTTGGATTGCGGCAAAGGCAATCCGGAAATCAGCGGGTAGGTCAATAGACTCAAAAGGAGGGCCAATCCGATTTTCATTGGGACGGGGAACTGACGACTTCCGAAGATGGGGATAAAAACAAAGAAGGCGCCTACTCGAAAAAAAACATACAGGAACCGTTCAAATTCTCCGTTGGAAAAATTGAATAGTTCCATCACCCGATGTAGGTGGGGAAATTAACCAGGATATTTTCCGTGAAGGACAACATCATTTTCATCAACCAGGGGAAAAACAGGAACAACGCAAAAAAAACGGCGAGTATCTTCGGAATGAAGGTCAAGGTCAATTCCTGAATGGAGGTGACGGCCTGGAAAATTGATATCACAAGGCCCGTGACCAAACCAAACCCGAGCATGGGGGCGGATACCAAAAGGGTCGTTTTGATGGCATCCAACGCAAAGTCCACTATGAATTGTTCGGTCATCGCATAGGCCTCAATAAAAACTTCTCACCAGGGAGCCAACTGTCAGATGCCAGCCATCGACCATGACGAACAACATCAGTTTGAACGGCAAGGAAATCAAAACAGGAGGCAACATCATCATACCCATCGAAAGTAAAATACTGGCCACTACCATATCCAGAATCAAAAAAGGAATATAAATTAAAAACCCTATCTGAAAAGCCGTTTTTAATTCGCTGATAACAAATGCCGGTATCACGACATTCAACCCGATTTCATCTTCCGTGGTGGGGGGTTCCTGATGAGAAATATTGACGAACAAAGCCAGGTCTTTCTCCCGGGTTTGTTTCAACATAAATCGTTTGATGGGTGCCTGAGCTATTCCAAACGCCTCACTCTGCGATATTTCCTCGTTCATATAAGGCTGAAAAGCGGTTTCATTGATTTCACTGATAACAGGACTCATAACAAAAAAAGTGAGGAACAGGGCCAGGCCAATCAGGACCTGGGTCGGCGGCGTTTGCTGGGTTCCCATGGCCTGCCGCAGGAAAGACAAAACGATAATAATTCTGGAAAATGATGTCGTTAGAATCAATATAGACGGCGCCAAGGTCAAAACCGTCAAAAGGAAAAGTATCTGCAACGCCGTGGACAACGTTTCCGGCTCGTCCATGTTACCCATCCCAAATTGAACATTGGGAAGAGTGATGGCCCAAGCATCCGAAAGCATCACCGCCAGGAGGATGAAAGCCGTGACGAATCCAAAGATAAAAGTCCGCGATGCAATATTGCTTTTAATCATACCGTTTCAATCTTTCCCAGATTATCCCGTATCATGGAAGTGACCCCTTGCAAAGTATGATCCTGCGTGGCCTGCCGATGTGACGACCGCCGTAAATGTTCCGAAAAACGGTGGGAACTTTGGTTTTTCACCAATCGCCGGGTATAAACATCCACTCCGCCATCAATGTTTTTCGATTGCGTTTCATTGGAAAGATTTTCATCATGCTTGTTGATCCCTTTTGATTTTTTATCTCCAACACCTTTGATCATGGCGATTTTTTCTTCATCCCGGATATTGGACAGGAGAGAAATATGACCATCGGCAATTCCTAAAACCAGAATTTCCCCGGGAATCTCCACCAGAGCCAGGCTCTTTTTGGGACCGAGAAACCCGGTCGATAAAACCTTGACCGATTTACCGCTTCCTCCCAGCCCACCGTTTTTCCAAACAAATTTCTTGAAGAGATAGAATAAAAAGAACATCGCCGCCAGAACAAAAATCAGGGTATAAAACATTTTCCAACTGGACGCCACCATATCTAGAGAATCCGTTTTACGCACCTTGCCATTTTGGAACAAACCCGCTTCATTTGTTATCTCCAGCCCATCGTCTGCAATCGCGTTGCGTGCGCCCTGCAAGCCCTTTCCCACAATTTGCGACAACAGCAGGGGATCGCGTTTTACTGGCTTGGAAGGAGACAAGAAAACCCCATTTGAAATAACCTCAGGCGCCACGGGTTTTACCGATTCAGCCGGAGACCTGGATTGTTCTGCAAAATCTTTTGCCACCTCGGGTTGTTCTGTCAATTGCAGACGGGTGGCACGGGCAAGAAGACTCTCGAGAGTGTCTCCTCTATTTTTGCCGACATGAATCTCCAAATACCTGCCATCGTTTTTGATCCTCAGTTGATCCTCGATCCCGACCATTTTTTGCGAGAGCAGTAACCGAAGCCTTATCAACCCGGAGTCAATTTGTGAGATATAAACTTGATAGATGTCCGAATCCTGGGTGGGAAAATAATTTGATTCAGATACCAGACGGGAACCGGGGAAGTCGATTTCCACTGTTTTATTGAAAAACTTTGGGGAGAGGTAGGCAATCTCAGAGTTTTTAAACTTCAGACGAATGACCAAATCGCCGGGGAGTTTTTTGACATCAACCTCTTCCAGAAAGTTATAATCGAGATGAACGGGACCAGAGATACCTGGCGGCGCCCAGAGAGCGCAGACCAAAACCGCCAAAAACAAAGGCCTAATGAAATTATTCATGACTTGAATCCTGTGCGTTGCGGATTGCATCGGCGTCAAAAACCTAACGCCAAGCTTACAATTCATGAAAATGCAAAGGCCGTACCGAACCCGCTCCAAAGGCGATAAATCAAAAGATTCCAGGGGCTGACCCAAAAGATACTGCGGGAGATCGATCCAGAAAAAAAATAAAAGGAGGGAGTTATAAATCGTGCAAAACGGGGAGCCCAAACCCAGGGCATCTCTTTACTCGCAGGCGAGCGCGGAAAATCAGGGCCTGCGCCCTACTCCAGCCCCCATAATAAGGGCCGAAAGTATGGTTACGGATTTTTTCTCAGGACAGCGATTGGACACGTTCCAACGGCGAAACAATATCCGTCAGCCGCACTCCAAACTTTTCATTGATAACCACCACTTCCCCGCGCGCCACCAGCCGGTTGTTGACCATGACTTCGAGCGGCTCACCGACCAGCTTGGTCAGTTCAATAACAGACCCCTGGCCCAGTTGTAACAGGTCGTTGATCAACATCTTATTGCGGCCCAGCTCGACGGTAACATTGAGTGGAATGTCCAGAATGAGATCCAAATTCACAGATTCCTGCATTCCGGAGATCCTTTCCGAAGTGACGCCTTTTGAACTATCCGGGGCGCCCGCTTTAGGGTCGATCTCTTCCAGGTTATCAATATCTTCCAAAGCATCCAAATCGTTTGCATCCGATTCTGCCATACGCTTAACCTTCCCTTTCCAATACTTCAGTAATTTGAATCGCTTTCATTCCCCGGGACACCCCGGAAAACCCATGGAATTTTGGGGTGCCTTCAATTTTAATCTTGAGAGGATCGGAAACGTCGTTCCCCAGCATTAAAGTATCACCCACTTTTAATTCCATTAGCTCTTTAGGGGTCATTGTGGTTTTTCCAAGCTCGGCCACCATTTCAACCTCGGTCCGCAACAATTCGCCCCGCAATCTCTTAATCCAGACCTGGTCCGCCTCCATCCTCTCACTTTGGAAATTAGCCTTCAACTTGGAAACGATGGGTTCAATGGTCGCATAAGGGATACAAATGGTAATGGCCCCCGAACAGTTTTCCATCTCAATATCAAACCCGATGACCAGCACCACATCCGTAGGAGGAACGATCGCCGCAAACTGCGGGTTCACCTCCGAACGCACATAATTACAGGTCACCGCATGCACCGGCTTCCAGGCTTTTTCCCAATCCTGCAGGGCCGTTTCCACCACCTTCTTGGTCATACGAATTTCAATGGCGCTGAAATCCCGACCCCCAAACTTGATGTCCGAATCTCCGGACCCGCCAAAAAAATTATCGACCAGAGCAAACACCAGCCGGCTTTCGACCACCATCAAGCCAAACCCGCGCAGAGGTTCCATCCGAAATACGTGAAGGCTGGACGGCACGGGCAAGGATCTTAAAAACTCCCCGAACTTGAGGGAGTCGCTCGAGGCCGCGCTGACATCTGCGGATTTCCTCATGAGACTGGAAAACGAGTTGCGAAACAAACGCGAGAACATTTGGTTGATAATTTCCAGAGTCGGCAAACGGCCTCGAATTATTTTTTCCTGACTGGTCAAATCATAAGCAATGGCCCCACTTTCCTCTTCTTCTTCAGGAAAATCGGTCTCCGTTTTCACCTTGCCATCGCTGACACCCCGCAACAAGGCATCCACTTCATTTTGAGTCAGTATTTCGTTCATAATTTCCGCAACCGTTGGGAATGATCCAATAAATACGTTTTGGTTGGACCTCTAAAATTATAAATCATTGGATGATAAATTCAGAAAAATATACATTCTTGACATGCCCCAGAACCAAAAAACGGTTGACCCGGGTGGTGATTTCATCTTTGAGGCGAAATTTTCCCTGAACCGATATGACTTGCTCGAAAGTTTTACTGCTCAATAGAATCAAAATGGAGTCCAGAATCTTTTTGAGGTTTTCATTCACTTCCATCTTCACTTCGGAATTGCTCAACTCGAGGGTCAGAGTCACCTTTAAAAAACGTTTGCCTTTACTTTTCGCCAAATTAACAAGAAAAGGCGCTAAGGGAGCCATCACTCCCGTGCTATGCCGAGCCTGTGGGGAAACCGCCACCCGGGCCTTCTCACTTGTCACTAAATTGGGCGCCGGCTTTGCCTGAAAAAAATTTGAGTAAACCCAATACCCGCCGGCCCCCGAAATCAATAAAACCAGGACAAAAAGCAAAAAGCCTCTAACTGGCCTTGCTTGCGGCAGGTGTTCCGGAGCTCCCGGTGCCAATGTTTGTTCTTCCGCCATCTCGACTCTCCTGTGGTCTGTTTTGAATACGGCATTTAAAAACAGTAACTTTAGAGAAACCTGCAACCATCCAGCCGAAAAGTAACACAGACTGGTTTACCCAATTAAGCAACGACACTAAAGAGCCAAATCAAAAACGCCACTTAAAGCCAATAAAAATAAATTATATACTTATTTTTTAATCAGTTATGAGAAAAGACGAGGGCTCATAAAACCCGGCTTTTGGCCTGCTCAAATACCTGCCACGCTTATTTTTGCTGAATCAACTTTAATATAGGCCCTTGTCATATTATCACGGTAAATTTCCGTTTTTTCTTGAATTAATTGGGGACTTTTATCGCACTTACTTCCAGATTTGCCCACTTTAAAAGCAATTTCTGTCGCCGCCAATTCTTCTCACCCGACCCTCTCCAATTTCATAAAGACCATAAACCCAATTCTTTCAATCATCTTTGAAGCTTTACAGGTCAAAATTGAGATGAATCCAAAAATGGTACAGGAATTGAAAAGAGTAATGTCAAAGTGGCGAAGAATATTACGCCGTCGCGAGTCTGTTGGCTTCGGCAAACTTAAAATCACGACTTCTTCAAAGCTATATCAGAAACCTGTGTTGAGTGTTGCCGGGTCAGAGGGATCCCCGATCCGGTTTTTTTAAGAGCCCAAAAATTATATCGGACGGAGAACTCTTGCATGAAAAAAATTGAAGCGATTATAAAACCCTTCAAATTAGATGACGTCAAAGACAAGCTCAACGAAATAGGCGTCAAGGGCATCACCGTGATTGAGGTTAAAGGTTTTGGCCGGCAAAAAGGACACACCGAATTGTATCGGGGAGCGGAGTACACCGTGGACTTTCTCCCGAAAACCAAACTGGAAATAATTGTCTCGGACGACCTGCTCGATGAAACCATCAACGTCATCATGAAAGCCGCCCAGACAGGAAAAATTGGTGATGGCAAAATTTTTGTGTTGGATTTGCAGGAGGTCATTCGAATCAGAACGGGAGAACGGGGTGAAGAGGCGATCTGACTTCAGGACTCACTTGAACACCTGAAAAGACAGAAAATATCTTTCCCCCATGCTTAATCTTTGGAAGGAGACATAATAAATGCATACGAGAATCGGGTCGCATACGCGGATCGTTCTATTTTCAATTTTATTGGTGGCTTTGTTTCCCGGTTTGGGATTTGCAGAAGAGGTGCCCACCCTCAACTCAGGCGATACCGCCTGGATGTTGACCGCCACCGCCCTGGTGCTTTTTATGACCATTCCAGGGCTGTCGCTGTTTTATGCCGGGATGGTCCGCAGTAAGAACGTGCTGTCGGTGCTCATGCAATGTTTTGCCATCACCTCACTCATGACGGTGTTGTGGGTCTTGTACGGTTACAGCATCGCCTTCGGTGGCGAAGGTGAATATTGGGGTGGCCTGTCAAAAATATTCCTGCGCGGGGTGGGAGTCGATAGCCTCAGTGGAACCATCCCCGAAACCGTATTCATGACCTTTCAAATGACTTTTGCTATAATCACGCCGGCTTTGATCGTGGGCGCTTTTGCCGAGCGCATGAAATTTTCCGCCATCCTGCTCTTCATGGCGCTCTGGCTGACCTTCGTGTACGCGCCCATTTGTCACTGGGTGTGGGGCGAAGGCGGCTGGTTGGGGCAGAAAGGTATTCTGGATTTTGCCGGCGGCACGGTGGTCCACATCAATGCCGGCGTAGCCGGTTTGGTGGCGGCATTGGTTCTCGGCAAACGCAAGGGCTATCCCACCACGCCCATGCCGCCGCATAACCTGGGATACACTCTGATGGGAGCCTCCATGTTGTGGGTCGGATGGTTTGGATTCAACGCAGGCAGTCAACTGGCCGCCGACGGCACCGCTGGCATGGCCATGGCGGTGACCCAGATCGCCACCGCCACCGCCGCTTTGGGGTGGATGTTTTGTGAATGGATCGGCCACGGCAAACCCAGCGTACTCGGAATCGCCTCCGGAGCGGTGGCGGGGCTGGTCGCCATCACTCCAGCTTCCGGAGCGGTAGGCCCGATGGGCGCGATCGCCATCGGCGCGGCGGCGGGAGTCGGCTGTTTTATTGCTTCCACCAAAATCAAACGTGCCCTCGGTTACGATGATTCACTGGATGTCTTCGGCGTACACGCCATCGGCGGTATCATTGGCGCCCTGTTGACCGGGGTCTTTTGCGCCACCAGCCTGGGTGGCGTCGGTTTTGGCGACGGGATCAACAGTATTGGTGGGCAGGTGGGAGTGCAATTCATTGGCGTGGTGGCCACCATAACCTATACCGGAGCCATTAGTTACGTCATCCTGAAAGTATTGGATAAGACCATAGGCCTCCGAGTCAGTGAGGATGATGAGACCCTGGGTCTGGATCTCTCTCAGCACGATGAACGTGGTTATATTCTTTAAGAATTTATTCATAAAGCTTTGTTTTAATAGGGTATTTTAATCTCAATATTCGCAATATTTTGGAGGAAAATTATGAGGATTACACGGTTTTGGGGAGGGCTTTGTTCGATTTGTTTTTTGGGGTTGCTGACAGTGACTGCCCCCGTTCAGGCAGGCACCGACTTCAAGGTGCTGAAGGATATTGAAATCCACGGTTTTGCATCAGCCTCGTATACCTATAACTTCAACAATCCCGACCCCATGACGAACAATCTTAGAATTTTTGATACGGACGCCAACAGCTTTAAATTTGATGTCGGCGAACTAGTCTTTTTGAAAGAGGCTTCCAACATCGGGGATATCGGTTTCCGCACTGATATTGTCTACGGATTCAGTGTGCCAGCCCTCTCCCAAAGCTCAGGTCCCGGG
>Ga0209987_10001200_pt1 | contig 14020 bp, 13 predicted proteins | sample N074metaG_FD_182134 | JGI IMG/M metagenome (GOLD analysis project Ga0209987, IMG submission 182134) | Deep subsurface microbial communities from Kermadec Trench to uncover new lineages of life (NeLLi) - N074 metaG (SPAdes) (version 2) | ecosystem: Environmental > Aquatic > Marine > Ocean trench... | reverse complement strand
TTCTTAAATCGTGAGAAACATTTGCCACGAGTTCCCTTCGTAAATTATCCATAGTCTTCATTTCTTCCATATTTCTTACAATAGTATCAGCCATATCGTTGAATGAACTCGCGAACTCGCCTAATTCACCTTTCCCTTTTAGTTTTAAACGTGTGTTTAAATCACCCTCTTTAAATCTTCGTATAACAAGTATAATTTTCCTTAAGTTTCTCGTGATAAACGCAAGAGCGATTAAACTAATTAATGCAGCAGCTATAAGAGTGATTGCCATTGAGCGAACACCAAGCCTCAACATGTAACTGCCGAAAACAAACTGTGCTGCATTCTCATATTCTTCACCGCCAAGAATTACATAAATATATCCCCTCAATGTTGAGTCTTCAAAAACCTCTGACGCAGAGAATCCCTTCATTGCAGTTTCATTTTTCGGATCAATTCCCATTACAAAAGATGATACGCCAACTTCAATAAACTCTTTAATCGGCCCCAGAGGAACATAATCCAGCTTGATTATTTTATTTGGTGCGAAATATGTTAATATCTTTCCCTCGGTATCGAGAAGATAAACTTCTATACTGGGATTTATCACCATTACGCTATGAAAAACTTCCTTCAGGATTTCCTCGTTCACCTCTCCATTGATAAAACACTTGTTCTCTCCCGCAATATGGGGAGCTACTTCTGCATTTAATTTTTGGCTGGCTTCCTGAAAATACATTTCAGCAGTATAAACTGATATGTAAAGATAAACTACTGAAAGAATAAGTAACGTAACCAGAAAGGTTGCCCCTATTTTCCAAAACAAGCTGTTGAAAAAACTATTATTGCTCATGTTAATTTTATTTATAATTATTTTAAATTATTTCGTTCTCATTAAATCTGTACCCAACCCCCCACGATGTTAAAATATATTTTGGATTTGATAGGTTGGTTTCAATTTTACTTCTTAACCGATTTATATGTGAGTTAACAGTATGTTCATAACCGTTATACTGATAACCCCAAAGTATGCTTAATAATTGCTCGCGATTGTAGGTTCTGCCGGGATGAGCTGCAAGAAGATGCAGCAGATCAAATTCTTTTGGTGTTAAGTCAACCCTTTCCCCGTTCAATATCACTCTTCGTTTTGAAACTTCAATTGTTAGTGGTCCGCAATTAATGTCACTATCATTATCTGTTTCTTTTTGGATAGCTTCTATTCTTCTGAAAATAGCTTTTACTCTTGCTATAAATTCTCTTATCCCAAATGGTTTTGTAAGATAGTCATCAGCACCTACCTCCAAACCCAATACTTTATCTATCTCTTCGGATTTTGAAGTGAGCATTAATATAGGAGTGTAATCATCTTTTTTTCGTACCTCTTTGCAAATCTCAAGCCCGTTTAGTTTTGGCAGCATTAGATCAAGAACAATTAAGTCATAATTTTTATTTAATGCTTCTCGTAAACCCTCGTCTCCATCCATAGCTTTTGTAACGGTACAATTGAGATCTGTTAAATGGATTTCTAATAGATCTGCTATTGATTTATCATCTTCAACTACAAGTACGTTCTTCATTTCTGCTTTCAAATAATTGTTCAATAAATATAAACTTAGTTTATCACATAATTATAACACAATCAACACAATATTAAAATGTTATTTGAAATAATTTCGAAATGAAAAAGTAAATTTATAATATCACGGAATAATCACAGGAAAGTAAAGTTTGTGTAATGATGTGTAAATTTGTTGCGGTTATTTTAAGCGAAAATTCTCTTGCTCAAAAATATGATGGAACACTGCAAACCCAAGCCGGTGAGCCAATAGAAATTATTTACTACGACCAGTACATACCCGATGGAATTAGCAAGCTTGTAGAGAAAGAAATTTATACTTACTACCCCGTTGCTATTTTTTGCTGAAGAGAAGTGAGGTGTTCATCTTTTTCGCTATAGTCAAAACCAGATTCAAAAAGAGAACGTAAATTAAAGACAGCACTTCCCTATTTCTTCTTGGAGAATAGTTCCATTAGCGTCTATAAAATCACTCTATGTGTTAAAACACATTTAAAATTTGCAACTACTCTTTTATTAGTCTATATTAAAAATGTCTTGCCGAAAAAAGAAAAAGAACTGCATCATTTGGGTGAAAAATTCTAGATCCTTTTGATCACTTTGGCTGATCGAATTGCTATATTTTTCTATCTACAATTAACAGAAAATTTTTAAAGAGGGCGTAACTTGTCTATTAAATGTGTCGTTTTGTATTTTGAATTCTATTCAACGCTTAAGTTTTTTTGCAGGGATTAACTTCCGGCTTTATCAGTTGATTGGCGACTTCTCAATGGTATCCAATCTCGATAACAAGGGGCCACCTCTTGGGAAGCATTATAACTAAAACAAAATAATTCAATAATTCATTAACTAAACAGAAAGAATGAAAAATGAAAACACTAAAAGTATCTTTCATTTATCTAATAACGGTATTTACATTTGTGCTGATATCAGGTTGTAGTAAGGAAGAAAACCCCGCAGGCGGTAACGGCGGCGGCGGCACCCCCGCCATTAACGCGCTGATTGGGACGTGGAATGCCACTTCTTCCACAAATCCTAACATACAAGGTGGGTCGAACCTTATTAGTGCCGAGAACACGATGAAATTTACGTTCACGGCCACGAACTTCACCTTTAACGGAACCGGGCAGTTTTGCGACCCTGGGGAATCCTGCTCACAAACCGGGGCCGTAACGGCGACGGCAACAAGCTTTACCGTCACATGGTCTGATGGGGATACCGAAACTAATAACTATACGCTCTCGGGAAATACGCTCACCACAAGCTATACGGACGAAAGTGGGACGTATACCTTCATATGTCAGAAGCAATAGGCGTTTTGGGCCTGCGCGGATAGGGATTCATGCCGAGGAGGAGACCCACCCAGCTGAAGACAACAAGATTTCTGGCCATGGCACCTAAATTTTCTGGGTGCCATGGTCGGGTGGATAGCACTTGGACTTCTCATGCGCAAATTCTGGGACTGCATCTTTTCTCCGTGTGAAATCATTCCAAACGAATGGGATGTTGCGGCTTCGATTATCGCATTCATTGGTGTAACTGGCTACCTCCCTGGCTCAATCGTGGCAACGATCTCCGGGTTTAGTAGCCTCGCCGGAAAACTAGCGGAAATTACGGCAGCATGGCTATCCTGAAGATAAATCGAGGAACCATAAACCGCTGTTCTCATCTGTAGCTGGTTCGTTTGTTGGGGTAGCGAGAATATAATTTCCCGTAGAGCTTAAAAAATCGTCTCCCAATACTGCTGAAGAAATGATGGTTAATTATTCACGACTTAATGGAAAAAATATAAGAGACGTTGGCAGATAGCGAAAAATAACCTAATATGGCTGGCTAATTATTGAAGCTGTAATTAGTTACGGCATTTTCTGCCGGTTAATTCAATTCGGAAGTAAATCCTGTGTTTACATAGTTTACATCAATGGTATTGTTAAATCTGGATTAGAAGTTTCACTAATCTTCAAACATATAACCGGCACTGCGTACACTTTTAATATAAACAGGATTTGAGGGATCTACTTCAAAATATTTTCTTAGCCGGGCTATAAAATTATCTACTGTACGTGTTTCAATATCCGGATTCAAATGCCACACATTCTCCAGCAGTTCTTTGCGTGATACTATCTTTCCTTTATTCTCAATCAAATATTTTATTACCATTGCTTCCTGGGGTGTAAGTTTGAAATCGTTTTTAGCATTACTGCAGCCAAGGTTTTCAAAATTGATTTTGTTATCTCCAAAACTCACTAACGGCTTGTCGGAAGTTACATCTTTATACCACGTTTTACGTTTAAGCATGCCCTTTACCCGTAAAAGCAGTTCATCAAGATGAAATGGTTTTGTAATATAATCATCTGCACCTAGTTCTAATCCCTTTACTTTATCTTCCCTGGTGGTTCTTGCGGTTAACATCAGTATTGGCATTTGAGGATCTTTCTTTCGCACCCGACGGGCAATTTCGAATCCATCAATATAAGGTATCATTATATCGAGGATAATTAAATCTACCTTCTTCGTTTCAAAAAGTTTTAATGCTTCTCTTCCGTCTTTAGCTAACTCAACAATATATCCTTCTTCGGTAAGATTGTACTTCAAACCTATCGCAAGGTTTTCTTCATCCTCAACCAATAAAATTCTGTGCTTTTCAATAATGCTGTTATTCATTAATTATTTCCAATTGCTTTTTTTGCTCACTTCGCTCCAGCAGTTTAGTTAAAAATCGTTTTTTAAATACTTGATAAATTGGCAATTCAATTTTAAATGTTGTGCCTTTACCCTCGCCTTCACTAAAGACATAAATTTTCCCGCCGTGATTTTTTATTATCTCTTTTACCTGGTAAAGTCCTAGTCCTGTGCCCTTAACGTTTGGTATATTTTGATGATAAACGCGATGGAATTTATTAAATACTTTTTTCAGTTCTTTAGGTGCAATTCCAATTCCTTTATCGATAAATTCAATAACAACTTTTTGTGTATTACAGCTAATGTTTATATTTATTTGAGCAGGTTGTAAAGAATATTTTACAGCATTATCTATTAAGTTATCAAAAACTGTTTTCAAGCCGTCAATATCAATAACAAACTCACAATCGGCATTTTCCTCAATAATAACTGCGTTGGGTGGTAAACGAAACTGTTCAATTGATTGTTTCAATATTTGTTTTATTGCTGAACTTGCTGAATAGACCTGGTAAGAATATGCGAGTTTTTTTTGCTCAAGCGCTGGTATTTGGAGAATTGAATTGATCAGTCTTGTCAGCCGGTTTACATCTTTTATCATCATACCAATAAACTCTTTTTGTTTTTCCCGGGGTACCTCCCGTGATTTTAGTGTTTCGAGTGAAAGCTGGATAGATGATAAAGGCGACTTTAACTCGTGTGTAACGTTACTAATAAAAGTATCGTAGAGTTTTGTTAATCTTAGTTGAACATTTAAATGCCGGAATATCCAAATGGTTATTAAAGACAATCCGACTAACAGAACCAAACCAATTACAAAAGGACCTGCATTTGTAATATCATAACTAACTTCAGGGGAAACCTGATCACCAACTTCTTTGTATACTATATAATTATAAACGTACCAATATATCCACAAACCGATTAGTGACAACCACGCGATTTGAGCAATTATAAAAATAACAACATGATAAAAGAAAAAATGTTTTCTCTTCATTGTACTGCCAAGCTGTTGTAATTAGTAATCATTTGTATAAGATAATTTTAAATGTAAATATCCTTCATTATAGTAAAAAGTCCAAGTGATGTAACTGAAATTTATGATAATTAAAGATAGGATTTAAAAGAAATAAAAAATGAAGTTATAATTATCTCCTTAGATTTGATTGATGTGCGTCGCTGAGTCTGTATATATTTGGGTTGGCATTCTTATTTAATATTTCCGCAGTTAAATTTAAATATGCTATAGCACCCTTGGATTTCATATCAAATAAGATTGAGGGTTTCCCGTAAAATTCAGCTTCGGAAATAGCAATACTTTTTGGTATAACTGATTCGAATAAGTATTCTTTAAAGTGCTTGCTTAACGATTCAATTGTAAGAGACCATGCTTTTGTACGCGGCTCATACATATTTAACAGAATGCCTTCAATTTTCAATTCGCTGTTTATTGTTGATTTCACCCACTCAATTTGATTAAACATTTTCTTTAGCGCGGCAACTGAAAATTGCCCTGCACGGAGAGGAATTAAAACAGAGTCAGCAGCAGCCAATGCAACAGTTGTTAATCCTTTCATATACGGCGGACAATCAATTATAATATAATCATATTCGGTAAGCGCCTGCTGATCAAGTATATTTGAAAAGAGATAGATGTTCCGGCTTAGTCTATTAATCCGTTCTTCAAGATCATAAGTGTTTATTTGACAAGGAATGAAATCTAAATAAGGAAGTTCGGTTTTATGTACAACGGAATCAATAAATTTAGAAAAGCTAAAAACCTGAAAGATATCACCATGCATATTCTCCTCATCGAAACCAAGAGAAAGTGCACAGGCTCCCGCAGGGTCAAAATCAATGAGAAGAGTTCTTTTTTCTGCAATAGCAAATCCCGCAGCAAGATTAACAGCAGTTGTTGTTTTTCCCATACCACCCTTTGGAATACTTATAGCTATTTTTTTTGCCACATAACTCCTTAAGTCTTAAAGTTTTAGTTGAATATTTGTTAAACAAAACCTATGAATTTATTTGGATAAACACAATCATTTTTATTTGGTATCCAAAGAATTCAATATATAAATTTATTATGAAACAGACCAAAATTGGAAAAATATAATTAGCTGGTTAATTAATAGCTTTCTAATACAAATATCATCATCCGTGTATTTTTGTTTATATTCTGTTCATTAACCTTTTTTCAATAAATACTTAAAATTTCATCCCTCATTCAACTCCTCAAAAATAAATTCTGATATCACTTGACTCTCCCCCAGGGGCATCCCTTATATTTACATATAAGAGTTGGCCGACTTTGGTAATTAACTGAGTGAGGAATTTATGAAGTTCAGTATTGGAGAGTTTTCTAAGATTACATCATTATCCATAAAGTCTCTTCGCCTCTATCACGAGAAAGAGATACTAGTTCCTGCGGAAATAGATGAGTTTACCGGTTACCGATATTACAATGAAGCAGATTTCGATAAAGCAAGATCGATTAAAATCCTTAAGGATTATGAATTTACTCTTGCTGAAATAAAAGAAATTCTTGATCAGTGTGATGAGGAATCTGAAATACTGGAACAGCTTCATACCAAGCTGGGAGAAATCCAAAATAAGATTGAACGATACAAAGACATTTCCCACTCAATAGAATCTTTAATTAATTATGAAAAGGAAAACAAAATGAAAACAGACCGGGAATTTGATATTGAAGAAAAAGAAGTAAAAACACTTCTCATCGCCGGTTATAGGATGAAAGGAAAATACGGCGATGTTGGAGAGGGATTTAAAATAATTAGTAAAGAGCTGGGAAGACACATCAACGGCAAGGCAATGAATCTCTACTACGACGGTGAATTCAAGGAAAATGATGCGGATTTCGAACCTTGCCTCCCTGTTCGAAAAGGAAGCAGTACTGATAAAATTTCAGTGCGGGAATTGCCTGGAGGAAAGTGTGTTTCTCTTATCCATAAAGGTTCCTTTGAAACTATTAATGAATCATATAAAAAAATCTTTGCTTACATTAATGAGAAAGGTTACAAAACAGGATTACCCTCCCGCGAAGTATATTTAAAAGGACCGGGAATGATATTTAAAGGCAATCCAACTAACTATCTTACTGAAATCCAATTGATGCTGGATGATTAAGGGAAAGGGCGGTATATAACCGCCCCATATCTTTGATACGTTTTAATAGGCAATTATTATCACAAGTATATTTTAAGATTATTTTGTCATCTTCTAATCTTTGCAAATATCTGAGCAAAATGGTTTTGATAAGCGATGAACGAAAATGCAAATTTATTATCCGCATCTTAAGGAAACAAGTTTATTAATAATTTCTTAAGTTTCATCATGTAAATTTTTTATTCGGAGGTTAAATGAAACTAATTAATTTTCTTCCTCTTCTTTTGCTCGTAATTGCAGCCGCTTGTTCCACACTTAAATTGCAGCAAGCAGATTTTGCCTGGCCGGTAGAATCTGTAATTTCTATTGATAAAGATGGAAAAGTAAGTGATGAGAGGTATTCCATAGGTTTTGATACTGGAGGTTTATTCTATGAAGAATTTGAAGATTCATCTGCCTATGCTGGAAAAGAAATAAGAATACTTCGTGATATAAATGGTTATTATTTTATTACTGCAGAAAAGTTTAAAAATGTTTATGTATTCCAAATGGATAACGGTGCGATGTCGTTAAACAATAAAATCTTTATATCTGAATTTGGAGTAGAAGACCCTGCGCTAAATCAGCGCACACCATATGTTGAATTGATTGACGGTGGTAAAAGTCTTTACTTAACTAATAATGGAATAGATAGGAATAAAAAATGAAATGTCATTCATCTATAAATAAAATTATACTTTTCCTTATCCTGCTGGTTTTTACTAATCAGTTATTTGCTCAATCCGATTACGACCTGGTGAATAGTTTCAAACAAAAGTATAATCAGCTTGAAGAGGCAATTACCAAAGCGAAAAACCTCGAAGAGCTGAACTCAATAGTCGCAGACATTGATAGGTTTAGAAATGAATACGTAGAACAAAAAGCACTTTTAGACAAAAGCTTGTATCCGGGTAATTTTGATAAAACCTTCGAGAGATTGAACATATCATTTGTAATAAGGAACCAGAATTTTACAACTATTGATATTCTTCAAACAGAAAACCTGGAATTAAAGGAGCAGGTTACACTTCTGAACAAGCGAAATGCAGAGTTGATGAATAAAATTCAGGAGTATGAATACACTGATAAAAAAGATGTTAACAAAGCTGCTGAGCTTGACGCATTGGTGAAGGAGTTAAGGAGATCATTAAGAAAAAGAGATGAATTGATAGTTAGTATTGTGGATAGTCTTCTGCCGATGATGGAGCAAACTCAATTAAGTTCGCAAGAGATGAACTCAATATATATTGAAGCGGAGAGAAATAACGTCCTGTCGAATGTTAAACATTCGTTACTGGATAATATAAGATTTATAGAATTAACTTCTCTTGAACCCGGTGATCTTACAGAGATAAAGAAACAACAAAATAAGTTTGTAGAATTTTGGCAGGGTGCCGGAACTAAACTGGTCGATATTTATGCCGGGAAAAACAAAAAAAACAAAGAGATAAAAGAGATTGACTCGCTCTTTTCAATATGGAATTTTACTCTCGAACAAGAGGCGTGGAGAAACATAAGAGAAGAATTTGCATACAACAACATCAACCTGATTGAATTTACAAACAGTGAGGAGTTTGCAAATGTGCTTACTTCATTTATTGATGAGGCAATTAAAAACATTGGCGTAAAAAGTCCGGCAGAATCAAACCTTACTTATTCATCATTTTCAGACAGTACATGGTTTAAGGTTATCAGTCCTAACTGGATACCATTTTTAATTGATAATAAAATGTTAGAGGCTAATCAGGAGCGTAATGTTGAAATTAAAATTTCTGATTGGAAAGGAAGGTTAACCCCATCATCCTTTGGTTGGATGTATGTTTTAGTTGCAGTAATAGCTGTAGCTGGTCTCGGATATATGAATAGAAAAAGGATATTTAAAAAACAATAAACCTGATAAAGTTTTGAGTGATTTATTGAGCCCTGGTTTTATCGGGGCTTTTTATTATATCGAAACCGAAGTGAAAGAGATTTGTCCACTTTACTTTATTTAATTATAAATAGATAGTCTAAGAATTCTTAAATTCACTTATTTAAACATCATCCGTAATGAATCCTTTTCCCAACTTCAACATCATAAAAGCGGATATTGCCCCGAGAGCAAAACAACCGGTCCATAAACTAGATGAACCAATGTGTTCTAGTACTTCTGCACCAAGCCAGGGACCTATCATAAATGCAAAACTAAAAGTCATCTGATAATAGCCCATATATTCTCCTCTTTGTTTTTCAGGAGATATTTCTGCAACGTAAACACCCGCCGAGGGAAGAAAAATCATCTCACCAAATGTCCATACAACAATTGAAATAATGAGTGGAGTAAGGTCTGCCATAATTGCCATCATTCCGAAACCAATCCCATAAAGCAGCGCACCTAAACTTAAAGCCTTTAAATTTGACCAGTTACTCATAGCATCATTTAGAGGAACCTCAATCAATATTATCAAAATAGTATTTACTGCAATTAATAATCCGAATGTTGAAGTAGAAAAACCCAGTTCATTAACTATGAATAACGGCATAGCGCCGATGTGCTGGAAAAAAACAATTTGAACTGGAATAGTCGCCAGTAAAAAGAAAATAAATTTTTTGTTCTTAAATACACTTCCCCTCTTATATGTTAGCAACTTTTCCTTATCATTCGATTCTTCAGGCACATGAAATTTTTGCCAGGGAGAATATATCATGAAAATTCCTGCAGCAATTGAGGTTAACCCATCGACATAAAAGAGAAGCGAGAAATTTATTGTGCTTAATATGCCACCAATAACCGGGCCTATACTCATTCCTAAGTTTATTGCCAGACGATAAAGTGCGAAAGCAGTTTTTCTTCTATCGGGTGAAATTTCTTTTGAAATAAAAGACATACTTGCCGGTCGAAATGCTTCGTTGATAACAGCCCATGTTAAACTAAGGATGAGAAACGCAATAAAATTTGTAATGAATGAAAATAAGATTAGAAAAAAACCTGATGCGAATAAAGAAATTTTCATCACGTTGAGGGATCCAAATTTATCACTTAACTTACCGGAGAAAGGAGCGGAAATAAAAGCGCCGATACCATAAAAAGCTAATACCAGTCCCGCAGTACCCAGGCTTACTCCTAACTCTTTTATTGAATACAAGGCTATGAAAGGAAGTACCATCATGCCGGTTCTGTTTATAAGAGAACTTACAGACAAGAGCCAGATGTTGCGCGGAATATTTTTTAGTCCGCTCCAGGGATGTTTCAATTCTGAACCTTTTTATTATTATAACTACCGCAATTTAATTGTGTGATATTTCCCTATCAAATTGCATTTGTGATTTGTATATTTTTAAATAAAAGCAGAATTAAATGAGGATTAAAATGAAAAGACTAATAATATTTATAACAGTCACTTTTTTTGGCTGCCAAATTGGATTTGCCCAGGATGTTACCGATGCTGCCCGCAAAGATAATCTGTACAATACACGGGTTAAGGTTATTCACTCTCAAATAATTGATGCTGATTTTTATCTGTATATAAGCTTACCTGATGCTTACGATAAATCGGATAAAATATATCCTGTTCTATATTTGCTGGATGGAGATGTTGCATATGGTATGGCTGCAAGTATAGCACGATATCTTCAGTTTGGTAACACTATTCCTGAATTAATAATTGTTGGGATTGGATACGGTGCTTTGAAAAAAAATGAAGGGAATATGAGAAGTCGAGATTATACTATCTCATCCAAAAGAGGAAGACCGGGAACAGGTGGAGCCCCAAAGTTCCGTGAATTTCTTAAAGAAGAATTGATCCCATATATAGAAAACACTTACAGAACCGTCCCCGACGACAGGACAATAAGTGGATATTCTCTCGGCAGTTTGTTTGCAATTTATACTTTATATACCGAACCAGGTTTGTTTAACCGTTACATTATCGGAAGTCCGCACCTATCGTGGGATGAGTATAGAATATTTGCTGTTCAAGAAAAGGCATTTGAAAAGATGGATGATATAAAAGCGAAAATTTTTATTTGTGTGGGAAGCGAGGAAGATGAAGAAAAATATTTTAATCCTATAGATGAAATGGTGACGTTGATTGATGAAAAAGGCTATGAAAGTTTAAGGATGGAAACAAAAGTATTCGATGGCGGAACGCATCTTATCTGTCCACCTGAAGCATTGGTGTATGGTTTGGTATCTGTGTTTAGTAAGTAAAAATGATAAAAAAATCTAAGATAACATAACATTCAGCCATTCAATCATACAGTCATGCACTCACAGATAGTTTGCATGGTTGCATGACTGCATAAGCACAATAAAACAGATCAGTATTTATAAGTTTTTAATGTTTTTCTCCCCACATCTTTTCTCCCGCAGTTATTTTTAAGTGAAGATAATTCTGCTTTGGCGGCAGGGGACAGGTTGCATACTTCGTAAATACACAAGGCGGATTGTATGATATGTTAAAATCTAAAGTAACTATGTTGTTAGAATCAGGTTCATCGGTGTATAGAAATCTTCCTGCGCCGTAAGTTTCTTTACCGCTTGTTTCATCCGCAAAAATAATAAAGAACCCGTTTCTGCTCTCAATCGCATCAAGTTTATAATTCTTTCCGTTTTTGGTGAAGGACAATGAGCCGGGCGAATTATCTTCTTCTGTTGTTCCTAAAATGTTGGGAATTAATATTTGCTTCGGAGGATCATAAGGTATAAATGTTGCTTCAATGCGCCAATCTTCATTAATCGGGTAAATATCAATATCTTTAAATTCTTTTAGTATTGGAGATTCAACATCACGCAATCTTATACCGTATCTTTCGCCTCTTTTAATGATGTACCAGCGGAGCGACCCAGTAGCAAGTGTAGTGCGCGTACCTGTTAAATCGTCTTTCAATTCCAGATCAGTTACTTTTATATCGTTGTTCAATACATCAACACCATCGGCGGATTTAAAAGTTAACAAACTGTCCTTTAAAATTATCGTTCCAATTTTTGGGGGACTGTTATCGGGAAATTTAATATCATTTTCTTCAGAAGAACCAAAACTGTTTTCACCCTCTTTAAGCCAGTAAAGTCCAACGAGGTTTAGCCAGCCGGTATCTCTCTTTAATCTCTCAATCCGTTTTTGATGCCATTGTTGAATTTCAGCAATGTATTCAGGAGTCCCTTTTGGATCAGGTTCTTTTTCTGTACATGAGAGAGAGATAAAAAGAGTGGTGATTATTAATACAATAATTTTTGATAAGTTCATATTTTTCTTTTATTAATTAGGATGGCTGAAAAACTAAAGTATAATTTTAGAAAGTGCAAGATATATTTTTTACACTTTATCTGTTCCCGCTCTCTTAACAGAATTGAAGAATTACATTTCAGTGGTATCATCATTGTCCGCCGAAACTTTAGCGCAGGCGGGTTCTTAGTATTAACAAAATCACCCAATAGTCTATTCAACTAAATTATACCAAATCAATTCCCAATGTTCCTCAGTGCATATGCAAGAAAATTGAGATGGGCCGGGATGACAACTTGTCAAATCCATTTTTACCAATCCAACACGTGGAACAATCCAGTTATTTGACCGAGAACCACACGTTTGCTGAGGATGCATTGAATGTTCAATTTGATATGCACCGTAGAATGTTCCAATATCAATAGATATTGAATTATAATCTAAGACGGTGGTAGTGGATTTATACATTTCCCCCCAACTGTCTCCAACCTGGAAAGGTACAATATATCCTAAGAAGGGATATAGATCGTTTTGGTAAATCGGATAATAAATTAGTGTGTCTCCACTGGTTACAAGGTATAAGGTATCAATGTAACCGTTGAAGTAAATAGATCCAAAGTCACTATAGACCCAAATAGAAGTAGTCTGACCATTTTGTAAAGTTGTTGTACCAACAACCTCAACTGTTACTGTATCTTTCACTGTACCTGTTGAATCAGTTACTTTATATTTCCATTTATTACCAACCTTTTGGGGGAAATATTTTCCCGACTCTTTAAATATTGATTGAGTGACAGCATAATCAGGTTCACTGTACACATCATTATTTTTTATCACTAACTGTACGTTGTAAAATCCCGCGGCATCTGCAACAAAGGTTGGATTTGGAGCAGAGGAATCTGAAAAAACAGTAGTACTTCCCTGTGGCTTATAGTTAAATGTCCAATTGTACTCTACATTTTCAGATTTCGTACTGAGACTCCCATCCAGATATACAGTATCATAAATCTCTACAAGTTGGTCAGCACCTGCGCGGGCGATTGGAGTCGATGTCAGATTTACTGGCGCTTCTTCACTGCAGGATACAATGAGAAGAAATGTAAGAGTTAGAAAAAGCAAAATACATTTCAAATATGTTTTCATTTTTCCCTCCTTAAAAAATTATTGAGAAACTAATTTTCATCAAAGAGAATCAGTAAGCACGGCAATTAAACCCTTTAATGGGTTATGCTATACTCCACACCTTGGGGGAAATAATAGAGAGGAATAATCTCATACTATATTGTTATGCACTCTACAACCTCTCCCTCAGGTGTAGAAATAATGAATCGCTATTAACTTGGCATTATAATCGTTTAAAGTCGAGAAAAATAAAGATTGATAATTAACCACTGTTAATATTTGGCAAGTAATGGAA
>Ga0209987_10001194_pt1 | contig 14060 bp, 10 predicted proteins | sample N074metaG_FD_182134 | JGI IMG/M metagenome (GOLD analysis project Ga0209987, IMG submission 182134) | Deep subsurface microbial communities from Kermadec Trench to uncover new lineages of life (NeLLi) - N074 metaG (SPAdes) (version 2) | ecosystem: Environmental > Aquatic > Marine > Ocean trench... | reverse complement strand
GGCGTTGCGCCCGCTGAGAGGCTGAAATGGGCCGGTCCGCCGAATCTTTGCCCGAGCGTGTTCGAGTAGATCATCTTGCCGCCGAAGCCGGTGACTGTGGTCGTTGCGACTGCGTTGCCGGTCGAGAACAGGGCCGGAGCAGCAGGCCACGTGAATTTCAGGTTCGTCCCAACCGCGAAGAGCGTCGTGTTCGAAAACTTCACGCCCACCGTCGTTTGGCCACCCGCCTTCGAGAGCACGCCAACGGGGACATGCAGCCTTCGCTGGTATCCCGATCGTGTGCCGACCGTGATCTTCGGCTTTGCGACGGTTCCCGTGATGATCGGCGCCGGGCCGGGCCGGACCGGGATTCCCAGGGCCGGGAAATTGGTACCGGTCTCTAGGACAGTATTGGCTTGCTGAATCGGCAGGGCGAGGCCATTACCGATGTGCAGCTGCCCGCCGCCGCCAACCAGCGAGAAATCGAGAGCCTGAGCCGAGCCCGCTACTAACAGACCGAGGCCCAGCAAAAATAGAGAGATACATGAGCGCTTGAGGGACATCTAATCTACTCCTTTATTGCTCTTGCATGTTTTCGCGGACCGGATCACACCCAACGGGCGAGCCGCTTCGCTCAGAAAAAATGCAATTCTCATGCCTTATATAGCCAATCTCACTTATGGCCGCATGATTCAGCGAAAGGCACTAAGTAAAGCAACGACTTAGGCCGCATCAAGAAAGAAAATTTCGGCACCTCGAACAGCATCGCAGGGAAACAGTTTTCCACTCTGGCGAAAAGATTTCTCCTAGACTCCCAAATGGCTGTTCGGTTCAATCAATTTATGTGGGCAATCGAGCGCCTACCCGTTTGGTCCAAGAAGTGCCCGGGAGGCCCTAGCGAGCGCTGGTGCCGTATGAGCGAACCCCGCGGATTCGCAATGTTGAGAGAGCATGCCGCTCTGCAGTTCGCCGACGCGACACCGCAGAGCGGACCCGAACGACTCGCCACCTAACCATCGGAAGCCCCGGCTGCCCGAACGGCGAGCGCTTCTTCTGCCGCCTGCGCGGCGAGTACCGGCTCGCCACGCTCGGCGTAGACCCGACTGAGCAGCTCGAGTGCATCGGCCCCGCCGCCGAACAGCACGGCTCGACGGGCGCGCTCGAGCGTCTGCGGCGTAGCGGCCCCCTGCTCGAGGTCCAGCCGAGCCCTTTCCGCGGCGGCCTCCGCCTCGAACGGGTGCGCGAGCAACAACGCGTCGAGTCGCTCCGCGGCCTGGTCGGGCTTTCCGCCGGCGATGAGCGCCCTCGCTGCCCCGAGCTTCAATTCGGGGTCGGAGGAATCCGCGGCAGCCGCGCGATCAAAGAAGCGCAACGCTGCCTCTGGGTCATCGAGAGAAGCCACCCGACCGAGGCCTGCCATCGCCCAGGCATTCTGGGGCCCGAGTTTCAGCGCGCGGGTGTAGGCAGCGTTGACCGCTTCAACCGGTGCACCCGACAGTTCGAGATCGAGGCCATGGAGCGCCTGGAACACGCTGGAGTCGGGGTGGGCGGCGAAAATCTCCTGTAAGGCGACTCGCATTTCGTCGGTCTCCCCAGTCTCGTACGAAAATCGCACGAGCGCGCGCAGGGCCGCTACGTAGCGGGGGTCCGCGAAGTCGACCCCCGGCGCCGTGACGAGCATGTCCACCGCCAAGTCGGGACTGGCCAACTCGGCCAGGCCTTCGGCCGCCTCGGCCAACGCCTGACCGGCCCATTCGGGATGGCTCGATTCGATGCGGGCGAAATTATCAGCAACCGCGGCCGTATCGCCGCGTAGGCCCGCCAACCGCATGGCCAACAGCTGCCCCTCGATTTCGAGAGGTGCAGTCTCCCTCGCGATTTGGAGCATGATCAGCGCGTTGTTCAGATTACCCTGGGCCAACAACAGCGCCGCTCCGCGCGTCCGAGCATCGGTGGCGCCCGGCTCGATGCGAACGGCGTTGCGGAACTCCTCGATGGCGCGCTTGAAGTCGCCTAACTCCTCAGCCGCAAGCGCCGCGTAGTACCGCGCCCATGGGTTGTCGGGCCAGAGCCGGTGCGCCTCGTCGAACGCTTTGAGCGCACCGGCGGGGTCGCCCCGCTTCTGCGCGACGCGCGCGCGGATCAGCTCGCGGTGCGCGGGCACGGAGATCTCTTCCGCGACCTCGGCGGCGCGGTCGAGTCGATCGGCCAGCACCAAGGCATCCGCGTATTCAAACTGGAGCTGCGGGCTCGCCGTACCCATCCCCCCCATTCCCTCGAGGGCCTGTTCGAGTGCGTCCGCGGCGGCGCCATACTCACGAATAGCCCGACGGAATTGGCCGAGATCCACCCAGCCCGTGGCGGCGAGCTGGGGGTTCTCGGAACGCGTCGCCTCGAGCAGCACGGCTTCGGCCGCGGCGGTGTCCCCCGCTGCGTGCAACCGCTGCGCGAGCATGACCCGGAAGAACTGAGTGCCCGGCGCGCGTTCGAGCGCCGCCTGAAGGATCTCGATCGACCGGTCCGGCTCGGCATGCGCGTCGTAGAAGCCGACCGCACTCGACACCACATCCAGGTCGGTGGGGTGCTTGGCTAGACACGCGATCCAGATTTCGCGCGCTTGTTCGAGATCTCCGCTCTCCTGTGCGAAGGCCGCGGTGGTCGAACAGTGCCAGGCGCGAACCGACTCAGCCATCCCGAGTTCGTCCAACAGGCGACCCGCCTCCTCGAGCTCCGCGCGGGCTTCCTCGAACCGGTCGAGTCCGAGGAGTCCGAGAATGAGCGGCTCGTAGGCCTCGGAGGCGGTGGGATCGATCTCGAGAATGCGCCTTGCGACGGTCAACGCGAGTTCTGGATTCTGCCTCGAGTGTGCGTATGCGTTGGCCTGCATTAGCAAGACCCGGACATTCTCCGGCTCACGCTCCAAAATAACTTCGGTGATTTCGACGACCTCGTTGAAGTCAGTGGCCGATAGCGCCACCAAGGCGAGCTGCGTCCCAGCCGGAACGAGCCACTCGGGATCCTTCATCGCCTCGCGAAGCGCCCACATCGCGAGATTCGGCTTCGTGAAGGCGAGCGCCCGCCCGTAGAGAAAGTTCAGCTCGGCGTCATCCGGGCGCTTCTCGAGCAGCGCTCGCAGTGGCTCGATCGTTGCCTCGTAGTCGCCCGCCACCTGTTGCTCGCGGATCGCCGCAACCGAATCAACTTCCGAGCAGCCGGCGAGCGCGAGACAGACCAGCAACCCCAAAGCGAGCGCGCGGTGGCGCGGAATTCGAGGCGAAGGCTCACAAAGCACGGGGCACATCTCGCGAACATAGACGACGACCGCAGCAAGCCGCATCCAGCCTTGCTGCGCTAGCGTCCGTACCGTGCGGAAGCAACTGCTCGCGCAGCGTTGGCCCTGGTTCGTCGCTGCAAGCGTCCTCCTCCTAGTGATCCTTTCGACGTTCGTCGAAGTGCGGCTGCCAGACGACTGGGATCGCCGCCCGCGCGGGACCGCCGAGGACATCGCGCGGCTGCGGGAGCGCGACGACCTGAACGTGCTGTTCATTCTGGTCGATACGCTGCGCGCCGAGCGCCTGGGGAGCTACGGCTACGAGCGCGACACCAGTCCGGGGCTCGACCGCCTCGCGAACTCGGGGGTGCGCTTTGCACGCCATCTCGCGCAGTCGACGTGGACCAAGTCCTCGATGGCCTCCCTTTGGACCGGGCTCTACCCCGCGAGGACCGGCGTCGTGCAATACAACAATGTGATTCCGGATGCGGCGCAAATGCCCGCGGAGCGGCTGCGCGAGGCTGGCTTCCAAACGATCGGGCTCTGGCGCAACGGTTGGGTCTCTCCGACGTTCGGCTTCCAACAGGGCTTCGAGGTTTATCAGCGTCCCGCCGCGAGCCCCCTGCCGCCGAATCTTCAACGCGAAAACCCGACGTTGAGCGATCACGGTACCGACCAGGGCTTGATCGAGGTTGCCATGGAGTTTCTGCGCGTCAGTGGCCATCGGCGCTGGTTTCTCTACCTGCACATGATGGACCTCCACGAGTACACCTACGACGCCAAGTCCGCGATCTTCGGCGCGAGCCATTCGGACCTCTACGACAATTCGATCCTCTGGACCGACGAGTCGATCGAAATTCTCCTCGAGGCCCTCTCCGAACGGGGCTATCTCGAGAACACGATCGTCGCAATCGTTTCGGACCACGGCGAAGCTTTCCTCGAGCGAGGCTACGAGGGGCACGCGCGCGAGGTCTACCGGGAATCGACGGAGGTTCCGTTCCTGCTCTCGCTTCCGTTTCGCCTCGAGCCCGGCATCGTCGTGGAGTCGCGCACGCAAAACATCGACATCTGGCCAACGCTTTTCGACCTGCTGGGCCTCGAGTCACCGAAGGGAATCGATGGTCGCTCCCGACTCCCGGAAATTCTGTCGAGCGCAGCGGGGCACCCCCCCGGCGACGGGGGACAGATCGCGATCGCCGATCTCAATCAAAACTGGTCGCGGCGAAACACCAAAGCTTTGCCCACGATTGCAATCGTCGACGGCCCACTCCGCTACGTGCGCATGGATCAAGAAGACGGTAAGCGCCGCGAGCAACTCTTCGACGCGAGCAACGACCCGCGCGAGCTTCGCGACCTCTCGGTTCTGGAACCGGAAGCGCTCGAGCGGCTGAGCGCCGTAGCGGACAGCTACTTCGAGACCAAACCGGTCTGGGGCGAGACCCCGACGCGGGAAATCGACGAACTCGAACTCAATCTGCTGCGCGCACTGGGCTACCAAATCGAGTAATGGCCCGCCGGCGCGTTCCCCGCTTCAGAAGTTGATGGTCAGGGTGCCGCCGTAGGTACGCGGATCGCCCACGAAGTAGATGGTCGTCTGATTGAACGTGCTGCCGTCGAAGCCGAAGGTCTTGAAGGACTCGTTGGTCATGTTGCGCACCCAGCCGGTGATCTCGAACTGGCCGCCGGGCGGCTGGTAGGTGAGTTGAAAATTGTGCAACCAGAAATCGGGTTGTGCGATGGTGTCGACCGGCAGGAACTGGATATTGTCCTGGTTCGGAATCCCGCGTCCTTCCGTCGCGTCGTAATAGGTAACATCAGTCCAGACCGCATCGTAGCGCGCGATGAAGGAACCCCAGCGCCCGAGCGGAAACGTCTGCTCGGCGGTGAGGCTGACTTTCAACTTGGGAGAGTTGAGCAGGTTGTTGCCCGTGTTCTGGAGTTCCCGATTGACGACGATCGTGGCGCCCGGTACGGCGATCTCCTCCTGTTGCAGCTGCACGAAGTCGATGAACTGGCTATTGAGCCAACCGAAGCGGACATTGACCAACGCGCCGATCCATGGGTAGATCCGGGCGTCGACCTCGGCGCCATATACCTCGGCGTCGTCGGCATTGATGATCACGAACTCCGGCTGGCCGGAGGCGAACTGCTGCGCGGTGAAGAGCTGGTAGTCCTCGTACGAGTAGTAGAAGAACGAGGCGTCGAGCCCCAGACGTCCATCGAACCAGCTTCCGCTCAGGCCGGTTTCAAACGCGTCGATCGTCTCGGGCCTTGCGACCGAGACTCCTTGTAGCCGTGAACTGGTGGCGTTGTAGGTCCCTGGCTTCCAGCCGCGCGTGTACTTCCAGAAGACGTGGGTGTCGCCTCGAAAGCGGTAGGTGAGTCGGACGGTTCCCGTCGGATCATGCCAGGTATTGTCCAGCCGCTCTTCCAGTACGTCGCCAATCCCTGTGGTGAGCGCGTAATCCAGTTTCTTCTGCTCCCAGTTGTAACGGAAGCCACCGTCGAGGGTGAAGTCGTTCCAGAAATCGAAGCTCAGGCTCGCGTAGCCCGCTGCGCTCCAGAGGTCCTGCGTGTAGTCGCGCGAACCCACGCCGAACGCGCCAGCTGTGCCCAGGTCGTTACTGACGACAACGTCGAGCCGCTCGCGCAGAAACCATGTGCCGACATCCCAGCGCAGCGGCGCGTCGTCACCAATCTCGCCCTGGAGCCTTAAATCCTGGTAGATCTGCCAGCCCTCGTCATCGGTGATGATGTGGAACAAGGTCTGCGGCGAGAAGTCGAGGTCGATGTCGAGGTACCGATCGTAGGTGTCGAAGGCTGTGACCGAGGTGAATTCCATCCCCCAGGGCAACACGATGTCCCCGTTGAGGTAGGCCCCCCAGGTGTCGTTTGTCGTCGGCCCGGTCCGGTTGAAGTCTCCCTGCCATGGTCGGGTATCGAGACCCTGGGCGAGTTCATTCGCCACGATGATCTTCGCTCTGTTGACCAGTGCGCGGTTTGACGCCTGGTCGGGCCCCGCGAGATCACAGGTCCCGTCCGGGCGGCCAGGTATGCCCTTGAGGCACGGAGCCAATTGCTCGAGGCGCTGTTGGATCTCCGGAGAAACATAGCCGGAACCTGTCGTGCCCTGCGGTCCGCCCAGCCGCCCCACGACTTTCGAGGTGCATACGCCGTTGCTCTCACCACCAACGCTGTCGCAATCCGGGTTCAGGCTGCACGCGTTGCCCACATTTTCCGGAGGCGCGACGCACGTCTTCGCCTGTCCCGGGAAGTCACAATTTTCAGTGTCGCCATTCGCACAGAAAAATTCCCCTGTCCCAATGGATTGGCCCAGCCGGCTCAGCTCATCGCGGCGGGACCCGTGGGCGTTCAGCAGCCAGGTCATGTCGAGGGTGGGCTGAAAGAGCAGAGTTCCGCGCGCGGCCCAATTGTCGATGTTGTTGACCCGAGACGCGAGGCCCACAGGAATATCGGAGAATCCAGTGGTGCCGGAGCCAGCCGAATCGACGATTTCGTGACAAATCGACCACGGCGAATCGTCCCTCCTCTTGCCCAGTTCCTTCAACCCACCGGCGCCTCCGGGGTTCGGGACCTCGACGCGTTTGTCGAACGGTGGGGCGTCGCCACAGCGGTTTTTCATGGTGCCGTCTCGCTCGGTAAACCGGAACGCAAAACGGCCCGCGAGCATATCCTCGATAATGGGCGTCTCGATGGCGCCCTCGAAATCGCGCGCGTCGTAATTACCGATTTCGGAGCGCAGATAAGCACTGAACTCACCCGTCGGTTTTCGGGAATAGATCTTGATGGCTCCGGCAGACGCGTTGCGCGCCAAGCCGGTTCCCTGCGGCCCGCGCAGCACATTGACGGCATCGACGTCGAAGAGCGTCGAGAGCTGGAGCGCCGGGGCGTTTCTCGCCACTTCGTCTTGATAAATGGCAACCGCACCCGTCGAATTGGAATTGAAGTCGTTGAGGCCAACGCCGCGAATGAAGAAGGTCGGCGACGTCGAGCCGTACGTCACGATTTCCAGGTTGGGGGTGAACGCCGCGAGGTCGGCGATGTCCTGCGCACCCAGTGCCGCCAGATCTTCGGCGTCGAAGCCAGTCACGGAATCGGCGGCTTCGAAATCGCGAGTGCCCTCCGACTCCGCGCCCAACACGATGATCTCTTCGATCCCCGGCCTGAAGGAAGAATTCTCCTCGGTGGCGGGTTCGGGTTCGGGTTCGCCAGAGATTTCCAATGCAATGGGATCCAACTCGGAAGCCGGATCCGAAGCGGCCGCTGACGGTTCGGGATCTCCCGCCTGAGCGATCCGCTCAGGCTCTTCCGCCGTGGCCAGCGCAGCAGACAAAATAGCAGTCGCGAAAACGAACCCGCCGAGAAGTGCGGGCCCGCGCAGCGTGTTGCGGTGCTCGGTAAGGGGCGGCGTCCGCTCCACATCCGCGCACGGATTCTTCACCCCGTCAACTTCGGGCATTCCATTCCGGGCCATTCACTTCTCGCTCTGCTGGCCGTTCACCTCTGACGCTTCTGGTCACTCGCGGGCGACCATCCATCAAAACCAGGAGAATCTGAATTCCCCGCGCTGGGGAATCTGAATATCCCAATTCAGAGAAGATACCCGCGCATTCGAGTCTGATGATACTATGAAGCCGTGAGAAAAAGAGCCAACGATTTGATGGCGATCGGCGCGGTTATTGCACTCGGTGTGCTGGTCCCAAGCGCTGCACTCGCGACCGACGGCGGCAAATTGGAGAAATCCACTAGACAGGCGGGAGAAGACAGCTGGATCCCATCGCTGGCGATCACCAGTGGAGTCACCATTCAAAACCACAAGGGACTCGTGGACTCCGTCCTCTTCGAGGACATGAGTTCCACTCCCATACCGCTCCGAGGCTTCTTCAACGGGAGCGACACTGCCGTTTCACCGTTTGTCGGCGGTGCACTGGAGGTGATGGCTCCGGCGCTCCCGATCCCGACTCGCCCGAGAGTGTTCTTCAGCGGTGAAATCATTCCCACTTTTTCCACCAGCCGCGACCTCGCACTCGAGGGCGATCCCGGCTGCGTCCGCGGCCCGGAGCCCGATGCCCAGTGTGCGAGAAACGAGGTGCCAGGAGAGCGACGGAGGGGCTTCGGTGAGAACGACGCCAACGGCCAGGGCAGCGAAACGACCGCGGAGGTCGACACCATCGTCTTCGGCGCGAGCCTGGGCGTCGCCTTCCCACTCCAATTCGGAAAACGCCAGCTCCGAATCAAGCCCTCTGTCGGGTGGATCAATTACGAGGTCAAAGCCAACGGGTTGGTGGTCGATGCGAAATGCGATCCCGAGATCCTGTGCACGGACGTTCGGATCTCTCCCGGCTTTCTGCGCGAGACAATCCTCCGCGGCAGTGGCTCACAGCGATTCAACGGAATCGGCCCGGGGCTGGACATCGAGATGGATGCGGCTCGCTACGGCCCGCTCGGCGTTTCGCTGTTCATAGGCGGGCGCGCGTACGCGATTGTGGACGACCGAACCATTTCCTTCGACGCTACGCAGAGCTTCGACGACCAGATTGGGATGGATACCGCCGCCGCGCGGTTCGAGGTCAAAGTCGACTCGTGGATCTACCGAGCGCACGTGGGGGTCCGCTTTCACTGGCTGGGAAACCAGGAATGATCTGCACTCCGTCGTTTTTATGGCAAAATTTGGGTTCTCGCGTGGGGTGCCATTCGATTCGCTGAGGAGGTCTCGACGAGAGGGTCCACTGTGAGATGGTCAACGTTCGTACTGGCGGGCGCAATCGGTGCCAGCTGGATCCTCTCCGCCGCGACGACGTTCGCCCAGCAAGGGTCGCCCGCGGGCGCAGATATCACGGCCAAGAAGAAGGCACTCGGCGAAATATTCGACGCACGCTCCGAGAAGAACAACGAATCGGCGGCGATTCAAAAGAACATCGATGACCTCAGCGATGAGACCGACGAGCTGCTCGCGAAATACCGGACGGTCCTGACGCAGATCGATTCGATCCGCGTCTACAACTACCAACTGCACGAGCTGATGAACTCCCAGGAGGAGGAACTCACCTCGCTGCAAAGTCAGCTCGACCGCATCGAGGATGTCGGTCGCAGCGTGACGCCGTTGATGCTGCGGATGTGACCTGCCCCCCTGAGATCGATCCAACAGATGGCTTCTTTCACGAGATCGACCGCGCCACAAATCACGGCCGCCTCGTCTTTCGAAGCATCGCTCGCGCGGACCTGCTTCAAGCGATCGCGGAAGAAGCGGATGTCTCGCTCGCTGAGTTCGAAGCTGACCTTCATGTCGATCGGGTTCCTCCGTCCACAAGTGCAATATCCTGGCACGCGTTCGTTCGTGTCGACGACCGACCCTCTCTCACGAGAATCTCGTCAGAGAACGGCTTCCTCGTCGTCCCGAAACGACTTCCGCGCCGTTTCAAAACGACATCCCTTGTCGACGAGGGGCTTACTTGGCCTGGGCGCGCGCGAACGACGGCCGCCCGGTACAACGGCTCATCCAACGCGCCGCATTCTCGAACTTCGAGATGTCGTATTTCACGAAAGCGGCGGTTGACAGCGCACCGGCAACGTTGAGGTCTGCAATCGTGAAGTCACCGCCGAGCAGGTATTCACGATCTGCAACGTGCGCATCGAGCACGGCGAGCGGTCTTTCGACTTCGACTTCCGCTTTGGCAACGATTGCAGGGTCTCGCTGATCTTCGGGGAGGAACATCTTGTGGAGCACCATCGGAATCAGGTGCGGTTCGAGTTCGGTCATGCCCCAGATCGTCCACTGATTCGCGCGCGCTTCGTCTTGCGGGTTGCTCGGGTAGAGCTTGCCGCCATAGGTCTTGGCGAGATAGAGATTAATGGCCATCGACTCGAAGAGGACGAGGTCGCCGTCCACGAGCGCCGGAACGCGACCGTTCGGATTGATCGCGAGGTATTCGGGCGCCTTGCTCTCCTCCAGGAACGACGTCGGAACCAGCTCGTAGTCGACACCGACTTCCTCGGCTGCCCAGATCGATCGCATAGCACGTGAAGCGGGAACTCCGTAGAGCTTCATGGTGGTCTCCTCGGGCTGCCGATCGTCATAGCAGCCATTTGATCAGTTCATCAGCGAGTTCTTCACCCGCGTCTTCCTGAATGAAATGAGCGGCATCGCGGATGATTTTGTGCGGCTGATCGGCTGCACCCGGAATACTCGCCTGCAGGATTTTTTCCGCTCCAGCCATGATCGGATCGCCGTCGGCGAATAACGTCAGAAAGGGTCTCCGATATTCCTTCAACACCTTCCAGGCGGCCTGATTGTTCACGGCTTCTGCATCCGTTGGCTCGCACGGCACCAGAGCTGGAAAGACTCTCGCACCAGCCTTGTAGGATTCGTCCGGAAACGGCGCATCGTAGGCGGCGCGAACTTCATCGGGCACTGGCCTGGCACAACCCTTGCTGATGATCGCCCCAATCGGTAATTCCGGAACGCTCTGAGAGAATTCGCGCCAGCGCAAAAAAGCCTCCGGCATTTTCCCTTGGCCCGTGGGCAGAATTGTGTTCGCTGCGCAGACTGAGGCGAATCTCTGCGGTTGGTCGGCGAGCAATCGGAGCCCGGTCAAGCCGCCCCAGTCTTGGCCGAACAAATTGATGTCGTCGAGTTCCAGCTGATCGAGCAGCGCGCGTAGCCAGCTCAGGTGTCTCGCATACGTGTAGTCGCTGCGCTCGGTGGGCTTGTCGGATCGGCCAAAGCCGATCAGGTCGGGTGCGATGCAGCGCATGCCGGCCGCCGCGAGCGGTGGAATCATCTTCCGGTAGAGATAGCTCCAGCTGGGCTCGCCGTGCAGTAGCAGCATCACCGGGCCGCTGCGCGGACCTTCATCGACGAAGTGCATCCGAATGGGGCCATCTTCGGCGTCGCCAACGCTGAGGTAGTTGGCCGCGAAGGGGTAGCCGGGCAATCCCTCGGTATCTGCGTCCGGTGTCCGAAGCAGCTTCATCGTCACCGCGCGATCATAGCCCCGCGCTATTCGAACCGCGATGGCCCACGATACGCTCACCGTCCCTGCGGGTAACTGGATTCAAATCCAGTTACCATCGATGCGAACGCACAAATATTTGGGAGTTTTCGGATTTCGAAATGATCCAGACGTCGGAGCAGATCACTGAAGTCCGCGAAGCACACCGCTTCGATGAGGCCGCACTCGACGGGTATCTAGCGGAACACCTAGAGGGCTACCGCGGGCCGCTGCGGGTGCGGCAATTCGAGGGCGGGCAGTCGAATCCGACCTTCCTGCTGAACGCGGACAGTGGCGATTATGTTCTTCGCAAGAAGCCACCCGGGATGTTGTTGCCCCGCGCGCACATGATCGAACGCGAGTATCGAATTCTCGCGGCGCTGGCCGCAACCGACGTTCCCGTCCCGAAGGTTCACCTTCTCTGCGAAACACCCGACCCGATCGGAACGCCGTTTTTCATCATGGACTACGTGCGCGGGCGACTGCTGCGCGATCCGACACTACCCGACATGAAGCCCGCCGAGCGCCGCGCGATCTATGACGAGATTTTGCGTGTGCTCGCGGGCCTGCACGCGGTCGACTACCAGGCGATTGGTCTCGCCGATTACGGCAAGCCGGGCAACTACTTCGGGCGCCAGATCCGTCGCTGGAGCCAGCAGTACGAGGCATCGAAGACACGAGAGATCGCAAGCATGGACCGCATCATGAAATGGCTGCCCGAGAACATTCCCGATGACGACACGAGCTGCATCGTCCACGGCGACTATCGGCTCGACAACCTCGTACTCGCCCCCGACGAGGTGCGCGTCAGTGCGGTACTCGACTGGGAGCTTTCGACACTCGGCCATCCGCTCGCAGATCTCGCACACGGGTGCGCGCACTACTACATCTCGATCGCAAACCAACCGCCACTCACCGACGCAAATTCCAACACCAACGTCCATACCAACACCGGCGCCGACGGCGACGGAGACGCCAACGGGGAAAATGGCGCCGGTGAAATCGTTCGCTCAGACAAGACCTCCACAGACGGAGCGAGCATCGACGGAATCAGCGACGTAGCCGGTGCAGAAAGTGGGATCCCGACCGAAAGCGAATACGTCGAAACCTACTGCCGCTTCACGGGGCGCTCGGGCGTGCCGCATTGGAACTTCTATCTCGCCTTCGTGATCTTCCGCTACGCGGGAATCGCTCAGGGTGTCTACAAGCGCGGGCTCCAGGGCAACGCGAGTTCCCAGGAAGCCATGAGCCTTGGCGATGTCGTCGGGATCGCGAGCGACACGGCTTGGGAAATTTCTCAGCGGCCAGAAATCGATTCGTGAACTTTGCCGAAGGTGCTGGGTCGATGGTGTAGGCTCTCGCGCGCAGCGGCACCTTGACGAGTGCTGTTCGAGACCGGAGAACGCTCAATGGACTTCGAGTACAACGAGAAAACCCAGTACACGCTGGGCCTGATTCGAGCCTTCATGGATGAGCAGATCTACCCCAACGAGTCGACCATTTTTCAGCAGCTCGAGGCCTTCGGGAGCAATCGCTGGCAGATACCGCCTGTCCTGGAAGAACTCAAGGAAGCTGCGCGCAAGGCCGGACTCTGGAATCTCTTTCTTCCCGATAGCGAGCGCGGCGGCGGCTTTACGAACCTCGAGTACGCACCGATGTGCGAGGAAATGGGCCGCGTTCCGTTCGCCGCGGAAGTCTTCAACTGCTCGGCGCCCGATACTGGAAACATGGAGGTGCTCGAACGCTACGGGAGCGAGGCGCAGAAGAAGCGCTGGCTCGAACCGCTACTCGCAGGTGAGATTCGCTCCACGTTTGCGATGACCGAGCCCGACGTGGCGTCTTCGGACGCGACGAACATCCGCACCGAAATTCGCCGCGACGGCGATGAGTACGTGATTAATGGGCGGAAATGGTGGACGTCCGGAATCCTCGACCCGCGCTGCAAACTGATCATCCTCATGGGGCGCACGAACCCGGACGCGCCAAGCCACGTGCAGCAGAGTCAGGTTCTCATCGATCGCGAAACAGCGGGAATCACCATCGAGCGCCATCTTCCGGTTTTCGGTTACGACGATGCACCTCACGGCCACGGCGAAGTGACATTCAAGAACGTGCGTGTGCCCACCTCGAACATCGTGCTCGGCGAGGGACGCGGTTTCGAGATCGCCCAGGGCCGACTCGGACCCGGACGAATCCATCACTGCATGCGTACGATTGGCACCGCAGAGCGCGCACTCGAATTGATGTGCGAGAGGCTGCTCGAACGCGAGGCGTTCGGCAAGAAAATTGCCGAGCACTCGGTATGGGAGGAGCGCGTCGCAAACGCTCGAATCGAAATCGAATGCGCGCGGCTGCTGACCCTCAAGGCCGCCTACATGATGGATACAGTCGGCAACAAGGTCGCACGCTCCGAAATCGCCATGATCAAGGTGAAGGCGCCAACCATGGCGCTGCAAGTGATCGATGACGCGATTCAGGCGTTTGGCGGCGCGGGTGTGACGACGGACTTTGGACTCGCCGCCGCCTACGCGGGCGTGCGCACGCTGCGCCTCGCCGACGGACCCGACGAGGTCCACCGCCGCACGATCGCGAAGATCGAATACCGCAAGGCGAAGACACGCGGAGAAGAGAAGGCCGCGCGGTAGTCGAGTTCCGAATCGCATCCAGAAAGGCGCGCTCATCACGGAAGGACCAACGAATATGGACAGCGCGGCAATCGAACCGTGAAGCTCGCGGGAAAACACGCAGTCGTCACCGGCGGGGCGAACGGCATTGGGAACGCACTGGCGCGCAAGTTT
>Ga0209987_10001192_pt1 | contig 14082 bp, 10 predicted proteins | sample N074metaG_FD_182134 | JGI IMG/M metagenome (GOLD analysis project Ga0209987, IMG submission 182134) | Deep subsurface microbial communities from Kermadec Trench to uncover new lineages of life (NeLLi) - N074 metaG (SPAdes) (version 2) | ecosystem: Environmental > Aquatic > Marine > Ocean trench... | reverse complement strand
ACGGCTGTGGAAATCCTGCAACCCCAGAAAGAGGGAATCCTATTGAGGAAGGAGGAGGGTGACTGGATGCTTGAACGTCCGGTGAAAACCTCCGCTGATAACAGCACCGTCGACGTGCTCCTTCGCGACCTGACCCGGGCCGTTCGAGACCGCACTTTCTCTGAAGGGGGAGCACGGCTCGAGGAATATGGGCTCCATGAGCCGCCCATGACCTTAAGGATTCAGGCCAACGGGAAGGAACATACGTTGCTCATTGGGAACAAGGATTTTACGGGGAGTCATGTCTACGTCCAGTTTCAAGGAGAGCCTGAGGTGTTCCTCACCTCCCAGGTCCTCTTCTCGACTGCAGGCAAGGAGCTCATGGAGTGGCGCGACAAGAGGGTGCTGGTCATTGATCGAGACAAGATTCAGGTCATCGAAGTCATCAACTCCTCCAACACGATTCGAATCATCCGGCAGGATGAGGAGTGGCACCTGGAAGCCCCGATTCAGGAGCACGCCGATCAGAATGCGGTCAGCAGTCTGCTCTCGACCGTCGAGTTTGGTGAAGCTCAAGAGTTTGTATCGGATGAGGCCCAAGAGTTGAAATCTTACGGTTTGGATCCGCCCACAGCCGCGATACGGGTTCAACATGAGGAAGAAGAGGGTTGGCGAGTACTTGAGCTGGGCCAGCAAAAGGGGGAACTCACTCTGGCTCGAAATCCCGAGCGTGCTTCCGTGTTCACCGTCAGCCAGGAGATTCGAGACAAACTCAGCCAGGATGTCCTGGCCTTTCGGGACAAGAGCGTGCTGGATGTTGAGCAGAATGAGATTGCCCGGATTGTGATCCACAGGAAAGAGGATGAAGAAATTGCTCTAAGATATGAGGACTACACATGGATTGTGGAGTCCCCAGATGCGCAGAAGGATCAGGAGGTCCTCGCTTATAAATTCTGGTATCCCATCACCGAGATCCGATTTTTGTCGATCCAGGATGAGGAATCGGATCTCATGAACTTTCCGGAGCCGGATGTGGAAGTCATCGTTACCCTTAACGATGGGTCCCAGCGCACTTTCGTTTTCGCGGCCAACGGCGATCGGTATTGGGCTCGCAAGGTGGAATCCGCACGGCAGGGGACCATCTCCCAAGAGGACTTTGAAAAGCTGCAATTCAAGATTGAGGATATGTTTTAGCCGGGACAGATTGGATGGCCCCGTTTCGTAGTCAGTCGCAGTCAGAGCCGCAGGTTTCTAGAAGCTGTCGTAAAATCCCGCTTGATTTTGATTAGGGCCTGTATGGGCGCACGGCTGTGCGCCCAGAAACACTGATTTATCAAGGGCTTATAGGGGCGCACGGCCGTGCGCCCCTATACAAAATACCAGGGTTAGTCGACTCTTGAGACAGTCGCAGACGTGCGCCCCTAGGCAACGAACCTGGACTGACTTTTGCGACACTCTCCTTAACCTGTGGGCCAGCCTGCATTTCCCTGAGGGGCAGCGGTTAGAGATAATAGGGGGCGTGGCGATTGTCGTTGTGAGCCTGCTGATCTCTGGGGTCTTTGCACTGGGCGGCGGCTTGGTTTGGCTGGTAGCACGAGCTTTCAGGATTCGAAGTGCCGGTTGGAAGATTTTCAAAGGAACTCTTTTTTCCCTGGTGTTGTTTCTGCCCGTGTTTGGTTTCTTGATCACCCCGGTGCTTCTTTCCTACTGGGTGACCGGTTTTGGCACCCGGCCTCCCGAGCGTCGTTTGACCGATACTCCGGCTGATTACGGAAACGACTTTATCGATGTCGAATTCCCAAGCCGAGATGGATTAATGCTGCGGGGTTGGTTGATGAAGGGAGAGGAATCGAAGGCGACCCTCATCTTCGGACACGGGCTCTTTCGTAGCCGGCGAGAGGGCCTTGAAAGGGGCTCTGCCCTCAACAAGAAAGGGTTTTCAGTTCTGCTGTTCGATTTTCGCAATCACGGGGAAAGTGATCTAAAGTCCACCTCTCTTGGATTTCTGGAGCGGCTGGATGTTCTGGGAGCCTATGATTTTTTGAAAGAGAAGAGAGGAAGGCGACGCTTTCTTCTGCTCGGTGTTTCCATGGGTGCAGTGGCGGTCATCCATGCAGCGGGGGACTTCCAGCAGGACCTTGAGGCGATTATTGCCGATAGTCCCTTTCAGAGCTTGAATGAAACCGTCGCCCACCATGTAGGGATGTTAAGTTGGCCCTCCTTTCCCTTTGCCAATCTCTTCATATGGAATTTCACTCGAATCGCCCAGTATGAAGCAGAAGACCTGAACACCCTGGAGGCTCTTCGAAGGTTGGACGAGATTCCAGTTCTATTGATCTACGGCAAAGAGGATCGCCGCCTGCCCCCGTTTGGCATCCAGAACATCTTTGATGCCATTCCATCGGCAAAGAAAGAACTCGTCGTCTTTGAAAATGCCACCCATGGAGCAGCCTACCGGTTCAATCCCGAGTTGTACGTGGAGACGGTGGTGGAGTTTCTGGGGGGGACGGCATTGTGAGTTTCAAGGGCGCGGACCATCGATACCGCTTGCTGGTCCTGGGTCTCTTCACGGCATCCGGGTTTACTGCACTCATCTACCAGACCCTCTGGACCCGCTACTTCAAACTGATCTTCGGCAGTACTTCACTGGCGGTCACCACAGTGGTGTGCACTTTCATGGCAGGCTTGGCCCTGGGAAGTTACTTTTTCGGGAAAGGTGTCGATCGATATCCACGCCCTCTGCGGCTTTACGGCATGATGGAGGTGGCTATCGGAATCTATGCTCTGATCTTTCCTCTCTTGTATTGGATGCTTGGGGCATTCCCCCTGGAGTTATTCCTGCCGGGAGAAGACAGCTTTCTAGCCAGAAGTCTCCTGCGCTTTCTTCTCACCTTGGTTCTGTTGATTGTACCCACCTCTTTGATGGGAGGTACCTTTCCCGTTATCTGCAAGTTCTTCCTGCTGGGAGCAAAGCACCGGGGTGACTGGGCGGGCCGCCTCTATTCCCTCAACACCTTCGGTGGAATTTTCGGGGTGATTTGCGGCGGGCTGCTTTTTCCCATTTGGTTCGGAATTCAATCCAGCCTGTTGATGGCTGGATTGCTGAACATCCTTGTGGGTGTCCTCTCTATCGGTGCCAGCCGGACAATTGAGCGGGAAACGGGCCAACAGCAGAAACTTGAAGAGATACCGGCAGTAGCGCCTTCAAAGTATCTCAGGCTCTTGTCTGCAGCGCTTCTGCTTTCCGGCATGACCGCCCTCTCCTACGAAATCCTCTGGGTTCGCATGCTGGGCGTCATTCTGGGCAGCTCCATCTACGCCTTCACGCTGATCCTGGCCATCTATTTGACCGGCATAGCGCTTGGAAGCCGTTTATATGCCCATTACTTCGGGCGAGGACGTGTCAGCGTCTTCCTGTTCGCTCTTTTAGAATTGTCCATCGGATTTCTGGCTCTCTTAACCTTTCCTCTGGTCAACGAGCTCCCGTACTGGACTGCCCGCTACATCAACCCTCTTAATTTCTCTTTTCTGGCAACCCAGGTCCTTCACTCGGGTGTCATCGGCGCCCTGATTTTAACGGCAGCCGTGATGATGGGAGCCACCATCCCCTGTGCCATTCAGATCGTTACCGCAGACGAGCGAGATCTTGGCTACAGACTCGGGGTTCTTTACAGTATGAACACGGTGGGCGCCATCATCGGAGCTTTTCTGACCGGTTTTTTCCTGATCCCATGGGTAGGAATCAACTCGAGTTTTCTCCTCATGGTCGTCATCAACGTGGGGGTAGGCCTGGCCGTGGTGCTGGCTGGAGATTCGAGCCTGAGGCAACGCATTTTCTATGGCGCCTGTGGAGTGGGCTTTTCCGTTTTTCTACTTGTGATTCCCCCGGTGACCGAACGGAGTCTGAGCCTCGGTGTTTTCCTGAATCCTGATCGCTACAGTCGGCGACTCTACAATCGTGAAGTTTTCGAGCATATCTGGGATCGTGATCGGATCCTGTTTTATCGAGACGGCCTTGCCTCGACAGTGGCTGTTCTGGAGAGTCCTGCAAACCGCTACCTGATCGTTAATGGAAAGCCGGATGGTTCCAACGAGCTCTTCGACATGTCGACTCAGACCCTGCTTGCCTATACGCCCTTGATGCTCCATGACAACCCCCAGGAAGTCCTGGTCATCGGTCTTGGAACTGGCGTGACCGCTAGTTCTGTCCTGGACTTTCCCATCAAGGCGGTGACCCAGATTGAAATTGAAGCAGCGGTCGTAGAGGCTGCCCATTACTTTGAAGCCGAGAACCGTAGCGTCTTGAAGGACCCGAAGCTCAACCTGGTCATCGAAGACGGCAGGAACTATCTCTTGTCACACCAGAAGAAATTCGATGTGATCATCTCGGAGCCTTCTAATCCTTGGATGTCGGGCGTGGCAAGCCTTTTTTCGCAGGAGCACTTTGCGGTGATGAAAGACCGATTGGATACCGGAGGTATCGCCTGTCAGTGGCTCCAGCTTTACTCCCTGCGGCCGGAAGACATCCGAATGGTGGTGCGTACCTTCCACTCCGTGTTTCCTGAGGTCCACATCTTTCAGACCTCTCCTGGAGACATTCTTCTGCTGGGCTCGAAAGATCAACTGTCCATCAACCCGGAGCGGATCGTTGCCTTGTTCAATGAAAATCCGCACATGGGTGAGCGGCTTCAGGAGATTCAGCTGCCCAACCCCTTGGTTTTTCTTGAGTGGGCTTACCGCCTGAACAAGGAGGGTGTGGGCGTTTTCTTGGGAGAGGGACGGGTGATCCACACCGACGATCGACCGTTTCTTGAGCTTTCAGCACCCAGAACCCTCCATGAATCCTACTTCCGAGGGGTTCTCGAGGAATTGCTTCCACTGACGCCTCCGTCGCCCGTGGAGGGTTACTTTGTCGACCCTGAAGCCTTAGGGAGACATTATCTGGACACCGCGCTCGTCTCCCGATTTCATAAGGATTCCGCCAGGGAGAGTGTCTATTTTAAGAAGGCAGTCCTGACGGCCCCTGAAGACCCGACTGTTCAGTTGGAGCTAGCGGCCAGGGACTTCGGAGCAAATCGAGTGGATGCGGCTATTCGCAGAGCTGAAGCTGTCCTGAGAGCCCATCCGCAACATCGAGAAGCCGCCTTTTCTCTAGCCAGACTCCACTTCGTACAGGAAAGCTGGGAAAAGCTGCCGGAGCTGCTGGAGCAACTCCTGGAGGGATCTGATACAGCAGCCGTGTGGAGTCACTTGCGTCTGGCCGAGGCCCAAAGTCAACCGCAAGAGCAATTGCAGTGGTTGGAGAATGCCTATCGGATGGATCCTGAATCCTTGGAAGTTCTTTTTGCCTTGGCCAACTACTATCGCATACAGGGAGATCGGCTCCTGGAGGCGAAGTACTTGGCACTTCTCCTGAAAGTTGAGCCAACCCAATACACGGCTAATCTACGCCTGGGTGAATTGGCCCTGGAGCGGGAAGAGTTACAGGAGGCCAGGAATCAGCTTCTGACGGCTATCGCCATTCAACCAGACGATCCACAGCCCCACGTGTTGCTGGCCCAAACCTATCTGGCTTTGGGGAGGCCTGAATGGGCGAATCTGGAGTATCGAAGATCTCTCTCTCTTCGTTAGCCCGGCTTCTGGACAGGCTCCTAGCTGGCTAGAAACCGCATGCAAACCTCATTGGCCATCAGTCTCCCTTGCCGGGTGAGCTGGACGCGGTCTCCCGCTTGAGTAATGAAGTCGTGGGTACTCAGAAGCTCCAGGGTCTGAGAGAAGAGGGAAGCGACGTCAAAGTTGTAGTGGGTTGAGAGGGACGAAAGCGAGATCCCTTCACTGGTACGCAGGCGAAGCATGATCTCTTCTCCTAAAGCCTCACGATCTTCGAGGGCTTCCTCACTGCCCCGGCTGACCCGGCCGGAGGCAGCCGTTCGCGCGTACTCTCGCAGGTTGCCCGTGTTGGTCCAGCGAAGGCCGTCTATGAAGGAGGCGGCGCTGACTCCAAAACCGAGGTAAGGTTCATTGCGCCAGTAGATGAGATTGTGAGCGCACTGCCGTCCGGGCCGAGAGTAATTCGAGATTTCATACTGGCTGTAGCCGGCCGCCCGGGTTCGGTCCATGGCCAGTTCGTACATGTCAGCGGAAAGGTCCTCGTCTACTTCGCGCAGTTCGCCTCTGGCCTGGCGGTTGCCGAACTCGGTCCCGGGTTCGATGGTGAGATTGTAGAGTGAGAGATGCTCGGGCGAGAGGGTCAGAGCCTCGGACACATCGTCTTCCCATTCTTGCAAGGTCTGTCGTTGCAGGCCAAAGAGCAAGTCCAGATTCACGTTGTCACACCCCGCCTCCCGTAGCCACCGGTAGGCCGATTTTGCCTCGGCTGAGTCATGGATTCGCCCCAGGGCTTTCAGGTGATGATCGTGAAAGGACTGCACACCCAGGCTAATCCGGTTGAATCCCATTTGGCCCAGTGCCGAAAAAAAGGTGCGCGTTACCGTGCCCGGGTTGCACTCGATGCTCCACTCAGCCTTCTCCTTCACTCGGAAGATCTGCCGAAGGTCCTGGACCAGTGTGCCCAGTTCAGCGATCGAGAGTTCCGAGGGCGTTCCCCCTCCGAAAAATACGGTCTTGGCCTCGAAGCCTCTCCAGGGAGAATGGATGATCTCCTGCCTGAGCACTTCGAGATAATCCCGCCGGGCCGTCTGGCTCAGTGGGCCCGAGTTGAAATCACAGTAGTAGCATTTGCGCACGCAGAAGGGGATGTGGATGTAGATTCCCAATTCGTGCTGTGGTGCTGTGGTGCTATGGTGGGGTCGCACAGTCGTATGGTTCATCTCCTAACTCCTACCTCCTGTCTCCTATTTTCTCATTCATCGCCTATTCGAAGCACACTTAGAAAAGCCTCCTGTGGGATTTCCACCTGGCCGACCGACTTCATGCGGCGCTTTCCTTTCTTTTGTTTCTCCAGAAGTTTGCGTTTACGAGTGACGTCCCCTCCGTAGCACTTGGCCAACACATTCTTCCGTTGTGCTTGCACCTTCTCAGCTGCGATGACCCGGGAACCCAAGGAAGCCTGAATTCGAATTTCGAACAGTTGTCGAGGCAATACTTCTTTTAACCGCTTCACCAAAGCCTTGCCTCGTGGATAGGCCTTGTCCCGATGGCTGATGAAACTCAGCGCATCCACAGATTCACCATTGACGGCGATGTCCAGTTTGACGAGTTTGCTATCCCGGTAAGTGAGGAAGTCGTAGTCGAAGGAAGCGTAGCCGCGAGTCCGGCTCTTCAGCCCATCGAAAAAATCAAAAAGGATTTCGTTCAGTGGCAGCTCGTAGGTCAACACGACGCGGGTGGTGGTGGTGTGATGCATGGAGCGAAAGACGCAGCGCCGCTCCGTACACAGCTCCATGCAGGCACCGACGTACTCGGTGGGGGTCACAATGGTAGCCAACACGTAAGGTTCTGCTACTTTTGAGATTTTACCCGTGGAAGGCCATTTGGTGGGATTGTCCACCGAGAGAACGGACCCATCGGTGAGGGTGATCTGGTAGACCACCGAGGGGGAAGTGGCAATGAGCTCCAGATCGAACTCTCGCTCCAGCCGTTCCTGAACGATCTCACTGTGCAGCAGGCCCAGAAATCCGCATCGAAAACCGAATCCTAAAGCGGCCGAGGTTTCGGGCTCGAAAGAGAGGGCTCCGTCGTTCAGTTGCAGCCGTAAGAGGGCTTCCTTCAGATCCGGGAACTGGTCACTGTCCACTGGATAGAGGCCGTAAAAGACCATGGGCTTGACCTGCTTGTATCCCGGGAGAGCTTCCTCGGCGGGTTGGTTGGCGTCTGTTATGGTATCGCCCACCCGGCACTTGTCGATTTCCTTGATTCCAGCGTGCACGAATCCGACCTGACCGGCCTGCAAGGCCTTGGTTGAGCGCATGTCGGGTGCAAAGACTCCCACCCCGCTGACCTCGGCTTCGTGGCCCGACGCCATCATGCGGATCTGCATTCCCGGCTCCAGGACACCATCCATGACTCTCACGGAAGCGATAATCCCGACATACTGGTCAAAATGGCTGTCGAAGATCAACGCTCGCAGAGGCGCTTTGGGCTTGCCGCCGGGGGGAGGAATGCGGTCGACGACGGCTTGGAGAATTTCCTCAATTCCCAGCCCCAGTTTAGCGCTGGCCAAAAGAGTCTCTGAGCCCTGGATCATGAGGGCTTCTTCGATCTCCCCTTTGACCCGATCAGGATCAGCCGCGGGAAGATCCGTTTTGTTAATGATGGGAATGATGACGAGCTTGTGGTTCAGGGCCAAATTGACATTGGCCAATGTCTGGGCCTCCACACCCTGCACGGCGTCGACCACCAGCAGGGCCCCCTCACAGGCGGTCAGGCTACGGGAAACTTCGTAAGCGAAGTCGACGTGACCGGGGGTATCGATCAAATTGAGTTCATACAGTTCGCCGTCTTCAGCCCGATGGTAGATACGAACAGCCGACATTTTTATGGTGATCCCGCGCTCCCGTTCCAGATCCATGCGATCCAGGATCTGCTCCCGCATTTGGCGGGCTTCCACTGTGCCAGTCGTTTCCAGGATGCGGTCGGCTAGGGTGGACTTCCCATGGTCAATATGAGCGATGATGCAGAAGTTCCGGATGTGGGCCTGATCCACTGGGGACTGCTCGGGTTGATCGGTGGAGTTTGACATGGGAAAAGCGGGTCCCGGCTAACGCACTCGATGACCCGTTCGGCTCCAACGGGTGCGAGTAAAAAAGAAGATGATCCGTTCAGCGTACAGCTGAAGGATTTCCGGAAAGGAGGATCTCAGGTAAGCATCCGCGTCGTCCTGGTAGGACCAGAATACGATCAGGGGGCTGCCGACGATATGATCCCGAGGGAGAAACCCGAAGTAGCGGCTGTCGGCGCTGTCATCTCGATTATCGCCCATGGCAAAGTAGAAGTCCTCGGGAACGGTAATAGGACCATAGTTGTCGCGCTGATCCCCGCTTCCCTGGTGAAAGCGGCCCCTGTTGGGGTAAACGTAGGAATCGGAGTGAACCTTGTAGGGCTCATCCAGAGGCTTCCCATCGATATAGACGGTCTTGTTGCGGATCTCCAGGGTCTCTCCGGGCAGGCCGATGACTCGCTTGACGTAGAGAACCTCGGGTTCCTTTGGGAACTTGAAAACGACGACATCTCCTCGTTCCAGGGTGTGGTGAGGCGTGAAAGGAAGTCCGGTCTTGAAACCGTTCCGAATGGTGAACTTATCGATGAGTAGACGATCACCAACCAGGATGGTCGGTTCCATGGAGGGAGTGGGCACGGTCATGGGATGCACCATGTAAGTCGTGACAAAGAGAGCGAAGATGGTACACACGATCGTGGTCACGAAATACTCGCGCACAATACTGTACTGCTGCGGACCTTCGTTGCCGGAGGGCTGTTCCGGTTGCTCTGATTTCTCCATTCCTTACTCAGTTTAGCATTGAAGGGGGTCAGAGTTGGAGGGGATCAAGAAATTTTCTACAGACCGCAGACCAGCTGACCGCCTCTCTGTGAGCGCGAAGCGCCTACAGCACCACAGCACGACTGCACAAAAGCAGGACTGCACGAAGGCACGATTGCACAGCGTGCTTCGCGCTCCAGCACGAAAGCACGAGGCCCTAGGGGCCTTACTGTACCAATTTTCCCATACGGCTCCAACGGGTGCGGGTCAGAAAGAAGATGACTCGCTGAGCGTAGAGTTCGATTAATTCGGTGGGAGAGGTTCTCAGGTGGGCGTTGGGAGGGTCCTCGAAAGACCAGAAGATGATCAAGGGTCGACCCACGATGTGGTCCTTGGGTAAAAAGCCCCAATAGCGGCTGTCCAGGCTGTCGTCGCGATTGTCCCCCATCACGAAGTAGCTGTCGGGAGGAATGGTGATGGCCTGATAGTTATCCCGCTGCATGTTCCCAAAAAATGGGTTTGAATTTCCTGCAGGATAGATGTTGGGGTCCGAATGCTGCTTGTAGGGCTCATCCAACGGCTGTGCGTTGATGTAAACGGTCTTGTCGCGAATCTCCAGGATATCCCCGGGAATCCCGATCACTCGCTTGACCAGCAGAATTTCCGGCTCACGGGGGGCCTTGCAGACAATAACATCCTGCCGCTGAACCGTGTAACTGGGCAGCAGCGGCAATCCGGGGACATGTCCGTTGCGAATGGTGAATTTGTCAACCAGAATTCGGTCTCCGACCAGGATGGTGGCTTCCATGGAAGGTGTGGGGACACTCATGGGGTGCACGACGAAGGTGGTCACAAACAAGGCGATAATGGTGCAAACCACAATGGTGAGGAAATACTCCCGCAGGGGACTCAACGCCTGCTCCGGCTGCTCTTCTGTGTTCTCTCCCTTTCTTCCCTTCTTCCCCTTCTTTCCTTTCTTTCCCTTCATTCCTTTTCCTTCTTTAGACACTACGGTGTCCTCTGTAATGAAGGCCTACGGTTGTAGGGGGTAATCCGGGAGACATCGGAAGACTGCTGTTGGAGCGCGTGAACGGTCTGATCGCTCACAGGGTCCCGAAGATTCGGAGCGATTTCCGCCAAGGGAATCAGCACGAAGTTTCTTTGCCGCCAGGCGGGGTGGGGAATTTTCAAAAAGGGTGTTTCCACGATCCGCCGGCCATAGAAGAGGATATCGATGTCGATGTTGCGAGGTCCCCTGATTGCTTTTCGAAGACGTCCCATTTCGGATTCAATTTTCTGGCAGGCTGCTAACAAGGATTCCGGTTCCAGTGAGGTTTCCACCTGGCAGACAAGATTCAAAAAATCAGGCTGGTCCGGAACATCAACAGGCTCGGTCTCATACATGGAAGATTCTCTCATCAGATGAATGCCCTTTTGGTGGAGTTTTTCAAGAGCCTTCCGTAAGTGGGCTTCGCGATCCCCCAGGTTGGACCCCATCGACAGGTATATCATCTCTTTTTCTAAAACAGAGCATTGGATCGGTTGATGGTCCCGAACCTTCCGATCCCTTTGAGAACGAAGGAAAAGCGAAACTGCCGTTCCGATCGTACCCCAACATTGAATCCCTGAAATTCCAGAGAGACGCCACAACAGTCCCACAAGTAATTGAGTCGGGATCGATGGGACAGGAGGCGCTTGGCCTGGATATCATAGCTCAGTGCGGCGGAAACGGAAATCCCCCGCTGGAGGTTCCCAAGGGCCACCTGGCCCTGCAATTGATTATTCTTGAAGGTTCCCGGTTCCAGCTGAAGATCTTCCACCACAGCGGCTAGATCAGGGGTTTCCTTGGTCACGAAGTAGGTGGTTCCCAGAAAGAGTCCGGGTCTGCTCAGAAAACCGGTCACCGAGAAGTTTCGGAAGCTCTTAAACTTTGGATCATAGTCTCCCCGCACGTCAAAACTGTATCCTGGCTGCGGGGTAAAGCGCATCAGGGCGGTCACGGGTGAGTAGTTTCGTGAGGTCACCGCGTAAGGGAAGCCTGTGAGAGTATTGAGGGGGAAGAATTGATTGATGGTGCCGGGCTGCAGTGCTCCGCCAAAGTTTGAATCAAAGAAATACTTCTGGGCGATTTTCAAGGACAGCCATTCGTGATTGAATTCGCCGTCTGCGGTGATTCGCTTGGCGAAAATTCGATTATAAAGTGCATACTCGATCTCATGGGTGTTAGCCACTGCATCCTGCTCGTCAAATCGGATGATTTGATCGAAATTGTCGATACCTGCGATGTATCGATAGCGGACTAACGGTTCAATCAGATGCTTCCAGTCCGTTCCTGACGAGTTGCGGTAGACTTTGGAAAGACCCCATCCTTTTAAATCCATCGTAAATTGGAAATATCTCCGATGAATGTTGGCTGTGCTGACAGGATCCTCTATGGCTGGATCTGCTGACGGGCGCAGGCTGTTGCTGTAAAAGGTCTCCCGAAATCCCACCTCGGGGGTCACACGCAGGCCTTGAAAAAGGGGTACGGAAAAATAGACTCGCGGCGAAAAGTCCAGTCGCTGGGTTATTCCTGGAGTCTCAAAAGGATCCCCACTGGGAGCCCCCTCTGAAAGTGGGAGGAGCCGGGTTCGGTTGAGTCCCGCGGCTGAAGTATCGAGCTCCAGATAAAAGGGAAGAGGGAGGTTGGGAAGTTTCTGGCCGATAAATTTGAAATTTAATGTGGGCGTGTTGCGGATGACCACGTTGGGACCCTGAAACACCGTCTCCTCACGAGAGACCAGGAAATTAAGGGACCGTGACTGAAAATTGTTGGTTACGAAGATCAATGACGTGTCCGTGGGAAGGGTGGCCGTACGGAAATCGTCGGAAAAGACTTGTCGAAAAAGGAAACTGGTCACCAGGTTGAAGTCGGCCACGGCTCGATATCCGTGGGGCAGCAGGGTCTCCCCGGTGCCGTTGAAACTGGTTCCTCCCTGATCCTGGCGGTCCTTGATCCAATACCAGTCCAGGGTCAGTGAGGTGACCGGGTTGGGACGTGCTCGCAAGGTGACCCCGTTCCCAAAACCCCGCTTTGAATAATAATCGGTATGCAGCATCAGGTCGGCACTGCGACCCAGCACCAGGTAAAAGGACTGACTGATCCGCAATCCCCTCTCGTTTGAATTCCCCATGGTGGGGATCAGAAAGCCGCTGGAGCGATTTTTTCCGCCGGTGGGAAACAGCATGAACGGCAAATAAAAAACCGGGATCTTCTTGACCTTTAAAAGGGTGTGGGAGAATTTAACGTTTCCTCCCAGCTGAATGCTGGCCTGCCGAATGGTGAAGCTCCATTTGGGGACGGCTTCCTGACAGGCCGTCAAAAAACCATCCTGGGCGATGTAGGTATCGGGTCCCGTTTTGATCAGTCTCTTGGCCTTGACGTAGAGCTCTTCGTCCGTATACCCCTCGGCATCATAAATCGTTCCTGTGTTGGTTCTGAGATTGATCTCAGCCCGGGTCCCTTTTAACCACGTCACTCCCTGGATAATCTCCACGCCCTCTTCGGCAATCGCTTCCCCGGTGATCGGATCGTACAGGACCCTGGGTGCTCTCAAGATCGTCTCTTGATAGGTGAGGATGACGTCTCCTTCCGCCACCCAACGGTTGGCGGATTCCCGGGAAAGTCGATCTGCCTCAAGGGAGATCCTGGAGCCTTCGTATTCAGACTCCACCTTGGCCCGTTCCTGGGGGGAAGAGAAGGCCTCAAGCAGACAGCAGGTGAATATCAGGTAGCCGATCGCCAATCGCATGAGATAAAGATAGCAACTCCGCCACCTTTGAGTAAAAGGATATCGCAAACTCTGTCTGGACAGTAAGATCAAGTAATGCTAATCTTTCCTGACTCATGGCCGAACCATCCGCACCACCCGAAGAACCACAGGATCAAGAGAAGAAGACGGAATCGGGCAAGTGGCCCTCCTACACCATGGTGGAAGACCGGATGCGGAGGATCTACTTCAAGTTCTATAAAGAGACTTATAAGAAGTCCGAAATCGACCGAAAGACGAAGGAACTGATCTCCATTGCGGCCTCCCTGGGCTTTAACTGCTCAGGCTGCCTGCAGGGGCATATTGAGAAGGCCATTCAATACGGAGCCAGCAAAGAGGAAATCAGTGAGGCCATCTCTATTTCCATGGGAGTGGCTGCCGCCTCGGTGGTCGATCAGACCGACATTGTGGCCGAAAAGCTCCAGATCGAGCACTTCGAGTAAATTCTGAGCGATCCAACCCTTTCATCACCAGTCTTGGAAAAAGAGCATCTCAAAACAAGATTCCAGGAGAAACTGGACCTGTTCTGCCTCTTTCATCTCGGTTCCGACGTTCAAATGAACCTGAGAGAGGAGACGGATCAACTGTGGGTCTCGCTGCAGCATCATCGCATCGAGCCTCTGGAGTTCAGCATCTCCTATGCTCAACTGGAGGACTTCCTGGAAGATACCGCTCAGCTGGAACGCTTCCTGCTCGAGGAGATCACCTCCCACCGGCGCTAGCGCGTGAAGCGCGCGCAGGAAATAACCTGGAGAGGGGGCCTGTAGGGGCGCACGGCCGTGCGCCCAAAAACCCTGCTTTATCCACGGCTTATAGGGGCGCACGTCTGTGCGCCCCTACCCAACCAACCTGGAT
>Ga0209987_10001191_pt1 | contig 14087 bp, 9 predicted proteins | sample N074metaG_FD_182134 | JGI IMG/M metagenome (GOLD analysis project Ga0209987, IMG submission 182134) | Deep subsurface microbial communities from Kermadec Trench to uncover new lineages of life (NeLLi) - N074 metaG (SPAdes) (version 2) | ecosystem: Environmental > Aquatic > Marine > Ocean trench... | reverse complement strand
TTTACCAACACAGCAATCGGTAAAATGCAGCGAAACATCATCTGTAAATATCTGGACGAATCATTGTCAACAAATCAGCAATTAAATATTCTTGAACTTAACTGCGGAACAGGTGAAGATGCCGTTTACTTTGCAAAGAAAGGGTTCACTGTTGTTGCAACAGATGTATCGGATGAGATGCTGAAAATAACAGAAGAAAAGATCAACAATTTTGGGTTGAGAAACTATATCACAACTAAAAAATTAGATTTAACTAATCCATCAGATTTTAATTTTGAGCAAAAATTTGATCTTGTTTTTTCAAACTTCGGCGGATTGAACTGTGTTGAAAAGGAATCACTTAAAAATTTAAGCATAGTTATATCGAATATATTAAATGATAGAGGTAGAATTATTTTTGTTATTATGCCAAAATTTTCTCTTTGGGAATCGTTTTACTTTTTAATGAAGATAAAGATTGATAAAATTTTCAGACGTGCTTCAACCAAACCCCTCAATGCTAATCTTAACGGCGGAAATGTTCAAACATTTTATTATTCACCCAAAGAGATTGCAAACATCTTCGGCAATAAATTTAAAGTGCAGAATATCAAACCGGTTGGTTTTTTTATTCCGCCTTCATTTTTAAATAAATTCTTTCTAACAAAGAAAAAAGCATTACGAATGTTAGATGCCTTTGAGAAACCTGTTTCTAAAATTTCATTCCTTGCAAAATTTTCAGATCATTTTCTGATTGATATGGAGTTGAAGGGATGAAGATACTTCTAACTCACGGATATTTTCTGCACGAAGATTCTGCCGAACAAAAAATTATGAAACCATATCCCCCGCTCGGTATCCTCTACATATCAGCTTACCTTGAACAACAGGGTGTTGCCAACAAAATATTCGATACAACTTTTTCTTCTAAAAAGGAATTGAATAAATATCTTCTGCAATACCTTCCCGATTATCTCGGTATTTACGTTAACCTGATGACAAAACTAAATGTGCTTGAGATTATAAATTTTATTAAATCACATGATGAACTTTCACGGACAAAAATAATTTTAGGCGGTCCTGATGTTAGATACAACGCCGATAAATTTATAAATCACGGTGCCGATTATCTTGTAATTGGTGAAGGTGAGGAATCATTTTATGAATTGATAAAAGCACTCGATACAAATACCCAGAAAAGTTTGAAAGAGATTCCTGGAATCGGATTTAAAGATGACGCCGGGAATACAACATTAACACAAGATAGAACTTTAATAAAAAAGATTGACGAACTTCCAATTCCTAATCGGGAAAAAATTGATATTGCCGCATATCAAAATGTTTGGAAAAAATATCATGGCTCAGATGCGGTATCGGTAAGCACGATGCGTGGATGCCCTTACACATGCCGTTGGTGCAGTCGTGCGGTTTATGGTTTAAGTTACCGCCGTCGCTCTCCTGCAATAGTTATTGATGAGTTAGAAATTATACAAATAAATTATCATCCCGATACTTTATGGTTTGTTGATGATGTTTTTACTATAAGCCACAAATGGATGAGTGAATTTACATATGAATTGAAACGCAGGAACTTAAAAATAAATTATGAATGCATAACACGTGCGGATAGATTAAATGAAGAAGTAATTTCTATGTTAAAAAATTCCGGATGTTTTAGAGTTTGGATAGGTGCGGAAAGCGGTTCGCAAAAAATTATTGATGCAATGGATAGACGGGTGGATGTTAAACAGGTAAGAGAAATGATAAAACTCACAAAGAAGTGCGGAATTGAGACCGGTACATTTATAATGCTTGGCTACCCCGGTGAAACAGAGAAAGATATCGAAGAAACGATTAAACATTTGAAAGGATCCAATCCCGATTATTTTACAATTACAATTGCTTACCCGATTAATGGTACAGAGTTTTATCAGGAAATAGAAGCAAAGCAAATTAAATCGTTTAACTGGGAAACCAATACTGATCGCGACAGGGATTTTGAAAGAAACTTCAGCAGAAATTATTACTATTTTGCCGTGAGACGAGTTGTGAATGAGGTGAATTACTACAAACAAAAGCAATCAAGTGGTAAGTTTTCTGCAAAAACAATCAGCTTTAAATCGAGATCGTTATTAGCAAAGGCAGGAATGATGATAACACGATGAACGAGATCATTTTAGATAAAACAAAATTGAAGAATGGAATTTATTTTTTATCAGACATAGATAACGCTTTTGAATCAATCTATATTGCAGTAAGAGAAAATGAAAAAAGAGTTTATTCAGATAAAGAAGTAAAACTCCTTCCAAACACAAGTAGCAGCAATCCACACAAAGCAGAATGGGAAATGCGCAAGCGATCACTTCAAAGATTTACTAATTATATTAATAAGTACAATGAGAAATTAAATTTGCTCGATATTGGATCCGGCAACGGATGGTTCTCTGCTAATATTGCCAACAGGAGTTCTATCAATATTTATGCGCTCGATGTAAATAAATTTGAACTTGAACAAGCAGCACGTGTATTCAATTTCCAAAACATATATTTTATTTGCGGAAATATCTTCGATAACATCTTTGAGGAACATTCGTATGATATTATCACTTTGAACAGTTCTATCCAATACTTTGATAATTTCTCGACGTTGATTAAAAGGTTATTCTATTTTTTAACAGATGAAAGTGAAATTCACATTCTCGACAGTCCAATTTACAATCAAAATGAATTAGCAGGAGCGAAAGAAAGAACAGCTCGTTACTATATTTCAGCCGGGTTCCCCGAAATGGTAAAACATTATTATCATCATACTTTTGATAAATTGAATGACTTTAACTATAAAATTCTATATGATCCGAAAGCTGTACAAAACAATCTTAAAAAGATTTTTGGGTTTAAGGATTCTCCTTTCCCTTGGATTAGAATAATAAAGTGATAAATAATAAGCATATTGTAATTATTACACCCGGATTCCCGGCCGATGAAAATGATTTTCTTACAATTCCTCCGCTACAGGAATTTCTGAAGAGTTTTAAATCCAGTTTTCCACTTTCAAAACTAACTGTGCTTGCTTTTCAATATCCTTATCAAATTAAAAAGTACAACTGGAACGGAATTACAGTAATTTCTTTTGCAGGAAAAAATAAATCGGTGACAAAACCTATGCTGTGGCGCAGAATAATAAAGGAAGCAAAAATAATTAATGAAGAAGAGGCTTTTACTGTAATTCATTCTTTATGGCTGGGCGAATGCGCAATGATCGGAAATATTTTATCAAAAAAATTTAACTGTCCCCATGTGTGTACATTAATGGGGCAGGATGTTAAACATTCAAATAGATATTTGAGATTATTGAAAAACAAAAAAATTAAAATTGTTGCGCTCTCAAAAAATCAATCGGACCAGTATTTTAATCTTACAAATAAAAATGCTGATGAGATAATACATTGGGGAATTTATGATATACCGGTTAACAACTGTGAGCGGGACGTTGATTTGCTTGCTGTAGGTTCGTTGATACCGTTAAAAAATTATTCGCTTTTTATAAAATTAGTTGAAAAGATTACACAAAATAATCCCGGTATAAAATGTATATTAGCCGGAACAGGACCTGAGGAATTAAGTTTGAAGCAACTCGTAAAAGAGAAAGGATTGGAGAAGAATATTAACTTTAAAGGAATTTTAAATCGATCTGAAATATTTAAGTTAATGCAAAGAAGTAAAATATTTATTCATCCCTCAAAGTTTGAAGGTTCGGGATACGTTTTTGCAGAAGCTCTTGCTAACGGTTTGAACATAGTGTCCTTTAACGTTGGTTATGCGCAGCCGCATCCTAAATGGTTCATTGCGGGGGATGAGGAAGATTTTACAAACATTGCAATCAATTTGTTTGAAAGTAAATTAGATTTCAATGCGGTTAACCCATTTCCGCTTGCTGAAACTGTTAACCGGTATGCTTCACTTTATGAAATAAATTAAGAAATCAATACAAGTTTGAAATGAACAAAGTAATTCTTTTTAATCCGCGCAGTGCAAAATCCAAGCATAGAATTCCTAATTCAATATTGCAAGTCGGTGCATCTATCGATGGCAGATACGATTACGTTTTTGTTGATGGTAATCTTGAACAAGATGCGTTGGCAAAATTAGAAAAATATCTTTCAACTGATGAGTTCAAATACTTTGGATGTACTGTTATGCCGGGACAACAGCTCAAGCAAGCAATAAACTTTACAATAAGCATTCGAGATAAATTTCCAGAAGTTACAATTATTTGGGGTGGATACTTCCCTTCTAATCAATACAAAAGCGTTTTAAATTCCGGCTATGTAGATTTCATAATAAACGGCCCAGGCGATAAAGCATTTCTGTCTTTAATTGATGCATTAGAAAGTAAAGCTGATACAGGGAAAATTGGAAATCTGATTTTCAAAAAAGATGATGAAATTGTTTTTACACAAAAAGATGATTTAATCGATCAGGATTTACTTCCACATCTCCCTTATAAAAAACTAAATGATTTTTATCCGGTTAAAAATTATCTGGGCAAAACTTTTATGGGAAGCAGAACTGCAGCGTATCACTCAAGTGTTGGTTGCCCTTTTACCTGTTCGTTCTGTGCTGTTGTTCCAATTTACGAAGCAAGATGGAAAGGTAAATCAGCCAAAAAAGTTTACAGCGACATAAAATATTTAATAGATGAATACGGTGCGGATGCGGTTGAATTTCATGATAATAACTTTTTTGTATCGGAAAAAAGAACGGTTGAATTTTCAGAAATGATAATGAAGGAAAAAATTAATTGGTGGGGAGAAGGCAGAATTGATACCGTAAATAAATACTCTGATGATTCCCTTAAGTTAATGAGAGAATCCGGCTGCCGGATGATTTTCTTCGGAGCAGAAACAGGTAATGATGAAGTGCTGAAGCAAATGGATAAAGGCGGCACCCAATCAAGCGAACAGATTAAAAGTTTTGCGGCACGAATGAAAAAATTTGATATAATCCCCGAATATTCTTTTGTACTCGGTTTGCCTTCAGAATCATCCGAAAAAGTTAATAAGCAGATAAATGATGACATACAATTCATCCGAAAAATAAAAGAGATAAATCCCTCCACAGAAATCATAATTTACCTTTACAGCCCAGTTCCAACCGAAGGATCCGAGCTATACAATGAGGTATCCAAAAGAGGGTTTAAATTTCCTGAGAAACTAGAAGATTGGTTAAATCCAGAATGGGAAAATTTTGACCTGAGAAAAAATCCTTTAACTCCATGGCTAAAACCGAATATGGTAAAACGAATTCGCAATTTTGAAACTGTGCTGAATGCTTATTATCCGACCATATCCGATTTTAAATTAACATCTTTTCAGAAAAGGGTGATGCGGATTTTGTCTTCAATAAGGTATAAAAGAAAAATTTGTTTTCTACCTTATGAATTAAAAGTGTTGCAAAAGTTCTGGTTAAAATACCGTCAGCCGGAAATAGAAGGATTTTACACAGAATAAAAATTATTAAGAAAATTTAATTGAATGTACTTCGACCAATAGCGCCCATTTTAAAAAAACTTGCGAGGATTTATACAAGAAAAGAGAGAGAATACTCGTACAATAATATTTCAGTAAAAGTTTTGCCTGGCGTATTTCATCCCGGATTGTTCATTAGCACAAAGATGCTTTTAAATTTTGTGGATACACTAAATCTCAAGAGTAAAATTTTTTTAGAATTAGGAGCGGGTACAGGTATTATTTCTATACTTGCCGCAAAAAAGGGAGCGACAGTTTATGCTTCGGATATCAGTAGTAAAGCTGTTGAAAATGTTAAATTGAATGCTGCTAAAAATAATGTTCAGATTAATATTTTCACTTCTGATCTTTTCAAAAATATTCCGGACATGCAATTCGATTACATTATTATTAATCCTCCCTATTACAGCAAAGATCCCCGGGAGGAAGAAGAATATGCTTGGTTCTGCGGCAGTAACTTTGAATATTTTAAATCGCTGTTTAATTCACTTTCAAATTATATTGGTAGGGATTCAAAAGCTTTTATGATTTTATCGGAGGTTTGTGATATTCAAAAAATAAAATCAATCGGAATGGAAAATGAATTTGTCTGGAAATTAAAAATGAATAAACAATTTTGGGGAGAAAAAAATTACATCTTTGAAATTACCAGCAAGTGATACTCAATCCTTGTTTAATCAATTCACTTTAACTTCAGAACGATACGCCGCCCTTATAAATAATCCCCATAAACCAATTGCACCGTATAATTTTGGATATGCAAAAACTGCCCAAACTCCCTTTGCGAGGCGGGGAGAAGCGTATGGCAAATAAACAGCAATTAAAGAAATGAAAATTAAAATCATTACCCAATGCATCAGCATTGAGTCCTTTTGGACGTTGTTGATCAATATTAATATTGGCAGTAATAATATTGTGTAATGATAATCGAGAGAAACGGGACTGATAATTAAACCAACAATTATAAAAATACCAAAAGCTATTTCGGACTTATTTTGTTTAAATGCTATGAAAGAACTAACAGCCACAATAATCAGCAAACTAAGAATTGAGAGTAAATTTCCTAATAAAGGTAAATTGAAAAGCGGCTCGGGATTCCACTCTTTACTAAATGTAGTTAAATGATGAAAAAAACTGTGAAGAGTTTGATAAGCAGTAACATTCAGCGACGGATTCGAAACAAAACCGGTAATTTTTTCGGCATAAGTTTGCCACACATCAAAACCTATCCAGGGCAAAGAGAAAAGAATAACAACAGACACGGTTAATAATCCCCAGACTAAACTTCTCCATCTTCTTTGAACTAACAGGAAAAGCCAGAAAATAAAACTGGTTGATTTAAGAATAAAGATTAAACCGATTGCAACACCCAGTAGTTTTTCGTTTCCCGATACATACGCATACCATGCCACAGTTAGTAAACAAAAAATTAAGATGTAAGCCTGCCCGAATAAAATATTTGCATACAACGGTTGATAGGAAAGAAATAGAATTAAAATCAGAGGTGTCCAAAATTCCTTAAAGTTAAATTTTTGGATGAGAAACAAAACTACCGCAAATAAAATAATAAAATTAAAGATCGTCCAGATTATTCGTGCAGTGCTGTAATCAAAGTTTACAAGTGGCAGAATTATTAATGATGTGGTTGGCATATTAACATTATAAATTTCATAAACTTCCGATACAAACCTTTTTACATTACCGCTGAACCAATCATCATAATAAAACCGACTAACGTTTTCTCCCTCAGATAACAACTTTGATGCGGTGTAGTATGTTGCAAAACCATGCGTTGAACGGGATGCATTTATTACAACAAAATAGATAAAATACGCAGCGAGTATAATTACTACTCCCCATAAAATTCTATTTCTGTTTTTAAGAAGTTTTTCCTTAAACTGTTTTGAGCTGAGCGGCATTATAGTTTTGCAAGCGGTGAAAGGTTAAGTGAACAAACACATTTTTTGCAAATCGGATTTGTAGTAGTATCCAGATTTTTTCTAAATAAAATTGAGCCGGGAGAATTGATTAATTCGGTTAAAGTTGAGTCTCCGATGTTTCCAATTTTTGCGTGAAAAAAACATGGACGAACTGTTCCATCTGCTTCAATTACTGTCGATACCCACGGTGCGTTGCAATGCACAGTTGGGAAATCACACAAGCCATAAAAAGCCGCATAATAATTATAAAACCTCCGCAACTTTTCCGGTGATTCGGCAACGAAGCCGCTTTTAAAATCCTGTGAATGAGTCTTAACCAGATTTTCAATAATATCTTTAAATTGATCGACTTCATCTCTGGATAAACAAACTTGCTTAACTTTATCATCATCCCATAATTCAGCGCGATTGAATGCATCAGTTGATACATCAGCATTTAAAAAACTTATCTGGTCCAATCCAATCTCATGTGCTGCATCTATAATATTGGGTAAGTCGTTAAAGTTTGCTTTTTGAACAACACATCGTGCAGTTACCCGATACTCCTTGTTAAGATTATTTAGTTCTGCCACTCCATCTTTTAACTTGTTAAAAGCTTCAGGAACATTTCTGATTTTGTCGTGTACCTCTTGTGATCCATCTAATGAAACAATTACTTCATTCGTTTTGGCAATTATTTCCTTCGAATATTTTTTTAACAGCAAACCTGTAGATAGAATTGTAATTTTAATTTTTCGTGAACGAAGAATATCACAAAGTCTGAAAAAGTTTGGATGCATCAGTGCTTCCCCACCGGACATTACTACCAATCCAGTATTCATTCTCTTTAGAGAACTCAACAATTTTTCAATGTCCGATTCAGTTAACTGCTGTACGTTGTTATTCCCTTTCCAGATATCGCACATTACACAACGGCAGTTGCAGCGGCTGTGAGGCATTAATATTACAATTGGCATTGAGTAAATACGATGATTTTTAAGCGTAGCGTATCGCTTTACTATTTCAACAGGAGAAAAATCATTCATTCGTTTTTACATTTAATGTAGTAATTATTTTTCTTTTTTAAGATGGTAGAAATTATATTGCTTATAAGATAACAAAATTACTTTGGATGATAGTTGTTTATAATTTGCTCAATCATTTTATTGTAAAAGTTAGTAAAAATACAATTATAAAAACGTACAATCCTTGGCTGATATCAAAAATATAAAAAATAATTATTTCAAATCTGTTTGGATAATATTCTTTATCCTTTTGATTGCATATTCAATTTATATATTAATAAAATCACCTGAACTTACGTTAGGCATAAAGCCGCATACCGAAGATATCGTTCCGTATGTTTCTTTCAGGATGATAGTCGGGCTATACTTTTTCATTGCTGTTTTAAATATTAAAAAAATAAAAAACAACAATCTTTGGTTAGGGCTAATAATTGCAGTTGGATTAGTAAGTAGAATAATACTTATCCCCTCACAACCGGTTTTAGAAGATGATTACTACCGCTACTTGTGGGATGGAGCAGTTACTGCTCATGGTTACAATCCGTATGTTTATAGTCCCGAAGCCGCAATGGATTTTACTAACAACGATGTCCCGGAAGAGCTTCACCAATTAGCCGATGAATCGGGAAAGATAGTAAAGAACATTAATCATCCATACATCAGAACGATTTACCCAATGCTTTCACAAATCGTGTTTGCAGCAGCTTACTTCATTTCGCCATGGGAGTACTGGGCATGGAAGGTGCTGCTGCTTTTATTTGATTTTGCTCTTCTCTTAATTTTATTTCAAACTCTCAAAGAGTTAAAGCTGCCGCTGTTGTTTATTGCGTTTTACTGGCTTAACCCGATTGTAATTCACGAATTTTATAACGCCGCACATATGGATTTACTTGCACTGTTGTTTGTGAGTTTATCCCTTTATCTCTCAATCAAAAATAAAACATGGTTTGCAATAATTACTTTGGCTTTCGCAGTTGGATTTAAGTTGTGGCCTGTGGTTTTACTGCCATTATTACTCAGAAATTTTTGGCAGGATAAAAAACTGCTTTTAAAATTTATCGGTGTTTTTGCAGGATTAGTTTTTATTTTATTCATTCCCGTTTTATTAAGCAGATTAGACGACACACTCGGTTTTATTAAATACGCAGGCAATTGGATTAATAATGCTGCAATTTATACAATGTTTCAATGGTTTATACAGGAAGCAATTTCACTTCTGCATATAACTGTTAGTTGTTTATCGTGCATAAACCGGTGGGGAATATTTATTATTTATCTGATTATCTGTGCAATAATTTTAAGAAAAACTCATAAGGATAAATTACACTTCTTCTATAAGGGGATGCTGATAGTTGCAGTTCTTTATTTGATAAGCCCGACTCAGTTCCCCTGGTATTATACGTGGATGGTTCCTTTACTTGCTGTAAGACCGAAAGCGTCTTTGCTTCTTTATCCATTGCTGCTGCCCCTGTACCAGTTAAATTATCTTTCGGATTATATTATTTATATTGAGCATCTTCCAATTCTTATCCTGTTTTTGCTTGAACTGAAAGGAGAAATTTGGAAGGAACATTTTATTTATTTACAAAATGGAAAAAGTAATAATGTTTTTGCTGCTTAATTCATCAACACTTCGATCAAAATTAATTTAAAATTGCAGACTGCTTGAGGCGTAGTCTCTTAAACGTCCCATAGCCCGATTGCATTACGTTTAGCAATACTCTCACTAGTAAGGTTCATTTGTCATTCCTGATGATAATTATTTAGTGTGGAATAAAACTTTATTTTATTGTATAATAATTTTGTAAATGAATAACTTAATTATTTAGCGCAGTATCGAAACAATACACAATCTTAATTATGAAGCGTTTATTAAAAGCACTGTTATTAATAGCAGCGTTATCTTACGTAACGCCTGCCCAGGAATATATATTTCAGCAACTCACCGTTGATGACGGGCTTTCGCAAAGTACTGTATTTGCTGCACTTCAGGACAGTCGTGGATATATGTGGTTTGGAACGATTGATGGACTAAATAAGTACGATGGTTATGATTTTACTATTTATTCAAATGACCCAAACGATTCAACTACAATTTCCGATAATGTTATAACCTGCATTTTTGAAGACAGTAAAAATCAAATATGGGTTGGAACTGTAAATGGTTATCTAAATAAATTCAATCGTAACACCGAAACTTTCAATCGTTATTTTATCAAAGATTATTTGGAAACAGAACTTACTTCTCCAGGTGGTTACTATGAGTATCCTCTTGCTTTCTCAAGAAACCTGAATATTTCAGTTACTTCTATCGCTGAAGATCAGCACGGTTATTTATGGATAACCACATGGGGCAACGGTTTATTGAGATTCGATTTGAAAAACATGAACGCTGAACACATTTATCATTCCCGAGACAATTCTAACAGCGTAAGTTCCAACCGAACTACAAAAATTATAATCGATAAAAATGAAATAATATGGATTGGAACTTTCGGCGGGGGATTAAATAAACTGATAGTTGATTACAAATCGAACGAAGAAATATTTTCGTTTACAAATTACAATTCCTCGCCGGACAGGCAAACTTCGCTTAGTGATAATAGAATAATTTCTCTTTTTGAAGACTCTGAAAAAACTCTTTGGGTTGGAACTTTTGACGGCGGTCTGAACCGATTTGAGAGCGAGCAGCAAAAGTTAGCCAGCGAAGATGCAATATTTATTGCATACAAAAATTTAGCTGCTACTACTAACAGCCTTTGTAATAACACAGTTATGGATATTGTGCAGGATAACTCTGGATACTTATGGATTGGTACATTCGGCGGCGGACTTGATCGTTTCGAAAAGAAGTCTGAGAATTTTATTCACTTCTCAAATGATCCTCTTGATCCTCAGACGCTTCCCGATAATGATATACTTTCACTTGCCGTAGATAGATCGGGAATTTTATGGGTTGGTTCGCATCTTGGCGAAGGAGTAACAAAAGTAAAAGAGAATAGATCGAAGTTTAATATTTTAAGGAAGCAGCCCGGCAATCTTAATAGTTTAAATGATGATGTGGTTTGGTCAATTTTAAAAGATGGAAATGAAAAATTATGGATAGGCACTTATCGCGGAGGATTGAATCTATATAATTTAAGAAATGGTAGATTTAAAGCTTTTGTTTTTGATGGGGAAAATTCAAATAGTTTAAGCGACGATCACGTTAGAGTTATAAGGAAAGACCGATTCGGGAATTTATGGATAGGCACATACAACGGAGGTATTAATAAATTTAATCCCGCCACCGGAAAATTCACACGTTATTTTAATAATCCTGAAAACCCAAATTCTATTTCTGGTAATCAAATTCAGGATATTTTTATTGAATCGGATTCTGTGATATGGGTTGCAGTATTCGGTGGAGGATTGAATAAACTTTCTTTCGAAATTAATTCTGATGTGAGTACTCCTGAGGTAACTGATTATAAAAATGATCCTTCAATAATAAATTCTATTTCCGATAACAGGGTTTACAATATTTTTAAGGACAGCAATGGAGAACTGTGGATAGGAACCTATGGCGGAGGGTTAAACAAAATGAAAAGGGCAGAGGGAAGTTTTGTCAATTATAAAAATGATCTGAAAAAATCAAATACATTAAGCGATGATAAAGTACTCGTAATATTTGAAGATTCGAAAAAGACAATGTGGATAGGTACATCAGGCGGAGGATTAAATAAATTTAAACGGGAAACCAAAATATTTACACGTTTCTCTCAAAAACATGGCTTAACGAGCAGTGTTGTTTATGGAATTCTTGAAGATAATTCTAATAACCTTTGGCTTAGTACAGACAACGGCATTTTTAAATTCGATTTACTAAACGAAAGATTTACTCATTTTAATATTGAAGATGGTTTGCAAAGTTTAGAGTTTAACGGCGGTTCTTATTTTAAAAGCAAAAATGGACAAATGTACTTTGGTGGTATAAACGGATTGAATTATTTTTATCCCGACAGTATAGGCACAAATTTGTTTGTGCCCCCAATTGTTATCACATCGATAAGTGTATTAACCAATCAACTTAAAGGCGAAGCAACGGAGATTATTTTATCGTACGATCAAAACTTTATCTCATTTGAATTTTCCGCATTAGATTATTCCAACCCAAAAAATAACCAATATGCATTTATGTTAGAAGGACTTGATAATAAATGGAAATACGTCGATGCCGAAAATAGAGTTGCTAACTACATCAATCTTCCTGCGGGAGAATATATTTTTCATGTTAGGGGGACAAACGCAGACGGCTTATGGAATAAAAGCGGAACATCAATTATACTAATCATCAATCCTCCCTATTGGTTAACCTGGTGGTTTATTACTTTGATGACATTACTGTTGGGTATGATACTTTATTATCTCAGTACAAACAGAATAAAACACCAATTAGCTATAGAAAAACTAAAAACAAAACTTGCCGCCGATTTACACGATAACGTTGGAGCAAGCTTAACAGAGATTTCAATTTTAAGTGAGGTTGCAGTACAAAAATCGAACGGTGTGGGTAATCCCAAGGAACTGAAAAGTATTAGTGAAATTGCAAGGCAGCTTATTGATACGATGAGTGATATTGTTTTTGTTGTTAATCCAGAAAGAGATTCACTTTACGATTTAATTATAAAATTAAAAGATTCATATAATGATTTCTTGAATTCCGTCGGTATTTCATTTAAAGTGAAGAATATAGATAAAACCAATGATATTAAACTTCCAATGGACTACAAGCAAAATCTTCTTCTTATATTTAAAGAAGGGATTAATAATTCTATAAAACACAGCAAATGCAGTAAGATAATACTCGAAGCAAACATTAGAGGTGATGTAATAGAAATGATTTTAAGTGATGACGGTAGCGGCTTCGATGAAAAAAACATGATTTACGGAAATGGATTGCGAAATATGGAATCGAGAGCAAAAAAAATTAGCGGTAGAATGAAATGGCGTTCATCACAATTAACAGGAACCGTAATTACTTTCGTAGGAAAAATTGGCAGATTTAATAAATTAAAATCTTTGTTGAATAGATAGAAAGATAACAATGATAAACGTTGTAATTGTAGAAGACAATCATACTATCCGGCAAGGATTAGCCGCACTTATAAATGGAACAACCGGTTATAAATGTATCGGCGATTATGTTGATTGTGAATCTTTTCTATCAGAGCTCACAAAGATTGACCCCGATGTTGTATTAATGGATATTGCTTTACCGGGAATGAACGGCATTGAAGGTGTGAAGATTGCAACTGATACCATACCGGGGCTTAATGTTTTAATGTTAACCATTTATGAAGAAAGCGATAAAGTATTTGATGCGCTTTGTGCCGGCGCTTGTGGTTATCTTGTAAAGAAAACACCTCCATCAAGACTGCTTGAAGCAATAAAAGAAGTAAACGACGGTGGTTCGCCTATGAGCTCAAGAATTGCACGCGATGTTATTAATGCTTTTAAAGAAGGTGCTGCATCAACTCAGGATGATTCCGAATACAATCTAAGTTCCCGCGAAAAAGAAGTCTTAAATTCATTAGCAGATGGCAATAACTATAAGGAAATAGCTGATGAATTATTTATAAGTGTTGATACAGTAC
>Ga0209987_10001190_pt1 | contig 14089 bp, 9 predicted proteins | sample N074metaG_FD_182134 | JGI IMG/M metagenome (GOLD analysis project Ga0209987, IMG submission 182134) | Deep subsurface microbial communities from Kermadec Trench to uncover new lineages of life (NeLLi) - N074 metaG (SPAdes) (version 2) | ecosystem: Environmental > Aquatic > Marine > Ocean trench... | reverse complement strand
GGATGTTATGTAAAAACCAAGTGCTTTCATTCCATGGATGCCAGTTATCAAATGTTGTGATCAACACACTGCTCAAAGCAATAAAAAATAAGAAGATAGCACTGCTTTGAACTGGGTTTGTATTGATTTTAAGAAAAAAAGCGCGCAAATCATCCCTAGCTCTTTCCAGCCAAATAGGTGCCCAAAGCATCAATGCAACAAAGCTTAGGATATAAAAGTTGCCGATATTAGGTTGAAGTCGATTTTGCGAGACATCTGAATACATGACAGCGCCGCGTGACAGCAAGAGTGCGCTCATAAAACTTAGAACGACTAAAGAGCTGAATATTTTTGGTAGTAAATGTCGAGTAAAGATATTCCAAAGAGATAACCTTGATAAGACGTTTTCTCTTTTGCATTGATCCCATGCGTCCAGTGCACTCCAAGCCATCATGAAAATCAACCAGACCATATTCGATTGTCGAATCAGGCAGGCAATCAACATAGAGAGAGCTGCAAATATGTCAAGTCGTTTAGCGCGAAAATAGACTGCTCCAATGATGAAAAATAACGCAACAGCATCCGTATAAACCATCGAAGTATATGGGAATAAGATGGGAAGAAATGCAAGAAGAAGAGGCGAGCGTTTCGAACTATGTCCATTTTGCTGCTGTGGTATCGATGCATACAACGCAATCATTGCAGCAGAGATCAAGCAAGTTAGAAACCTAGAGAGACCTAAGCTGGGACCGGGAACGTGACTGATAGTCGCAATGAGCCAGTGGTACCCCGGTAGCATGGGAAGTTCGGAGAAGAAGTTGCCATATTGAAAACTAGAGATTACATCCTGGTGTACCGGTTCATCGACCAGCGGTGAGGGGTGCAAGTAAGAAAACAACAGATACCAAATGAAATAGCAAATAATCCCAAAATGAGTGCTGTGAAATAGTCTCTTTAAGTTCTTAAGATGCGCTGGAACCGCTACTGAGCTTAGACGAACGCTTTGGGACAAGTCGGATGGCCCCCCCCTGCACGTGGCAAGAGGCAAAGTGACTCCTGCATGATTGGCTCTCTTCTCCTTGGCGGTTATGTCTTCCTCACACGGAAAAGTGAATTCAACCCTTGTTTCGCTTCTCTCGCTATTTTCGCGCTTCTTCGGGCCTTCATAGGCCCGGCCTTCTTTACACACAGGGAAACCACGAAGATGAGAGGCCAGATTGGCTCCGCGCTCGGGCCGAGAAAACCTACCATCCTTCAGGCCGCGCGGTACCTCTTCGCCACATCAAAACGTCTTCTCCAAACTGCGCTAGTGGCTCGAACTCTACTGCGATGAAGTCATTCAATATTTCTGCACCCACACCCTCCAAACGAGCCATGTTTCCTGCCTTGATTTTGTCAAGAACACTATCTGGCCACCCGAATTTCCACAGGATTACGCAGCGAACACCACGGTCAATGATAGAGATCAATGATCTCCTTCTGCACGTCCGCCCGGTCGGTGATGCCGGGGTGGATTTCGTGGTAGCGTGAACAACTTCTCCGCCCTGTCAGAAAATAAAATCGCATGTCGCTAATTACGATTGCGTCGTGTCTTCAAACGCCAGAGTAGATGTACTCATCCTTAGGAACGTGTTGGCGGATGAAGGTCGTGATTGGGTGGTAAACGTTGTACTCGCTCTCGGACACTCGAATTCCGTAAGTTCCTGGGAGGTTGAGAAGTTTGGAATTCGGCCATCCGATCGCCATTTGGGAAAGCATAATTCCGGAAGGGATCATGAGCCCTATGGTGTAGACGCAAAGGGCTGGGATGAGGCATCTGTGCAGGTGTTTGTTTCTGCGTGGAGGCGTGCCAGACTGCGACCATGCTATTCCACCTAAGAAAAGCGAGAAGATCGCCATCGAGTAGAGGTGAGTGTTTGGTTGAACATGTGCGGCCATCCAGAAAAACGGGAGATAGGAAAGAAACAGTATCGCTGCTGCCAACCTTATTCTTTTCAAGTGACGTCTTTGAAAGTACAATACAAGCATACCAGTAATAAACGCCCACTGGGGTACATTGCCGAGTATCCAGAGGCTGAGATGGCCCGCAGCATTACGCGCTTTGCCCAAGCTCTTATAATCGTCCAGCCAAGCTTGAAAGACTGTTAATTCAGGAAGCAATCCCGGGTAGTTTTCGGTGCGAACAGCTCTTTGAGGGGTACTGTCAAGTTAACGGAACCAACCCGAGATTCTCCCCAAAACGACAGGAGTCTACAATCTCTCAACAGACGCACGTCGCCTCTCTCCAGTCAGCGAACGCTCGGTCCCGGAGAAGTCGATGGTGAACTGCTTTGAGGTGGTGCCGACCGACTCGAAACAGGTTCTGGATCGGACCGTGAATTGAGAGAAAACGCTGAGTCTGTGCTATTGATTTGAACCTTCGCATTTGCCGCTCTTGTTCACGAGTGTGTTGATGGGAGACTTCTGCCCGATTGTTTTCGTATTGACCTGTTCGATGGATCACGGAAGGGAAGATGTCCCTATGTGCAGCCGGATAACTCCGAAGCTTGTCGGTGATCAACTGCCAGGGTGCTTGTCCCTGATGTTTTAAGGCCTTACGAAAGAAGCGTTTAGCGGCTCGACGATCTCTACGCCTGGTAACCAGAATCTCGATCACGTCTCCATCCTGATCGACGGCTCGCCACAGATAGAGGCGCTGACCTTGGATGGTGATGAAGAGTTCATCGACGTGCCAGATGTCGCCGAGCCGCCCCTGCTTCCGGCGCAGAGTTCGGGAGTAGGCCGGTCCGAATTTCTGACACCAGTATCGGATCGCTTCATAGGAGACAAGGATTCCTCGCTCGGCGAGCAAGTCTTCTACGTCTCGAAAGCTCAGGGTGAACCGGTGGTACAACCAAACGGCGTGACTGATGATTTCAGGCGGAAAGCGGTGGCCTCGATCAAGTGATGCCATCCTCCCATTGTCGCTGACAGCGGCTTAACTTGACAGTACCTACCAGCCCTATGTGGCCTTCTTACCTGGTGTAGGAAAATGGTCTCGGCCCAGGCTTGCTCGCCGGCCTAAAGGTTGTATTCCTGGGCCTTCAGGAGGGCGCCGGCAATATCCCGTCGCATGGGAATGGAGTTCAGCAAGGAGTGTTTGCAAAATTTTCGCAAAGCGGCCAGATAGGTGCGCTGCTCGTCTCCCTCACAAACCGACCCCAGAATCTTTTTCCCCGAGAGACTGATCTTGTCGATGGCATCATGGATGTAACAGCGAATGAGCTTTTCATACAGCTCCAGGTCCTTCGACCCCTTCTGAGCAATCTTTAAAACCCTGAGCAGACCGCTTTCCATCCCATGGACTTCCATGATCATGTCTGCCGCCGCCATGACGATCTCCTGCTCGTCGGTTAAGGCCTCCCCGTATTTCTGGGAGGCCAGACCCGCCACCATCAAAGTGGCTTTTTTGGCGTTCTCCACGATTCGCTTCTCTTCGGCCAGCTTCTCTTCCGGATCCAGCTCTTCAGGAAAAGAAGTGAGTTCCGAGAAGATCTGCTCGGTGGCCTGCATGAGGGCCAGTTCCCCTTTTTTGGCACGCCGCAGCAGCATTCCGGTAATGAGAAGGCGATTGATCTCATTGGTCCCTTCAAAGATCCGGTTGATCCGGGAATCTCGATAATAGCGCTCCACCGGGTATTCCTGGCTGTAGCCGTTGCCGCCAAAGATTTGAACGGCCTCATCCACCACAAAGTCCAGCATTTCGGTGCACCACACTTTGACGATGGAACACTCCACGGCGTACTCCTCGATGGCCTTGAGAGCCTGTCCGGGATCGTCCGCGTCCACTTCCCGGAGCCTGGCGTCGATGAGACCGACCGTGCGATAGGCCATGCTCTCTGCGATCCAGGTCCGGATCGCCATCTCGGCCAGCTTCTCCTGAATGGCCCCAAATTCGGCGATGGGACGCCCAAACTGCTGGCGTTCCGTCGCATAGCTGAGGCTATCGCCAATGGCGGCCTTGGCCGCACCCACACATCCGGCACCCAGCTTATAGCGGCCGATATTTAGAATATTCAAGGCAATCTTGTGTCCCTTCCCCTGCTCTCCCAGGAGATTTTCAACCGGTACCCGAGCCTCTTCCAATAACAGGATCCGGGTGGAAGAACCCTTGATTCCCATCTTCTTCTCCTCGGCCCCCAGCTTGACACCCTCGAACTTCCGCTCCACGATAAAGGCACTGAAATCCTTCCCGTCGACCTTGGCAAAAACGATAAAGAGATCGGCGAATCCGGCATTGGTGATCCACAACTTTTCACCGTTGAGAATCCAGCTCTTTTTATCCTCGCTGAGAACAGCCGTGCTCTTGGCGGCCAGGGCATCCGATCCTGAGGTGGCCTCAGTCAGGGCGTAGGCGGCCAGGAGCTCCCCCTTGGCCAGCTTGGGAAGATATTGTTGTTTCTGCGCTTCGGTTCCGAAATAGACAATGGGAAGGGTGCCGATGCCACAGTGAGCCCCGTAGGAAATAGCAAAGGATCCCACCCGGGACAATTTCTCAGCAACAATGGTGGAGCTGGGTTTATCCAGTCCCAACCCTTCATATTTCTCCGGTACATCGATGGCCAGAAGATCCAGCTCGGCAGCGGCTTTGCGAAGCAGTGCAACGGTCAGGTCCAGATCCTGATTTTCGAGCTGCTCGCATTGGGGCAGGACTTCCTGCTCCATAAATTGCTGGGCGGTCTGGGCAATCATCTGATGCTCCTCGGTGAAATCCTCGGGAGTGAACACATCCTGAGGATCACTTGCGGTGATCAGGAATTCTCCACCCTTGAGTTTTGCCGGAACCTCGGCTGCCATAAGTTCTCTCCTTTGGAGTTATGAGCCGGGATCATGCGTAAACCCGGCTGGAGGGTTTCCCTTGCGAGGGTTCCCTCTAGAGGGCTGCCTGCCCGCTTTCGGAGCCCAGTAATTTCTCTTTAATAGCCAGGCCACCGGCAAAGCCCACCAGCGAGCCGTCCTGACCAATAAGGCGATGGCAGGGGACCACAATCGAGAGGGGATTGTTTCCCGCGGCAGAACCCACAGCCCGGCTGGCACGGGGATTTCCCATACGGAGGGCAACCTCCCCGTAGCTGGCCGTCGAACCATAAGGTATTTTGAGCAGCTGCTTCCACATCCCCACTTGAAAAGGCGTTCCCCGGAAATCCAAGGGGAGGTCAAAATCACGTCTTTTCCCTTCGAAGTATTCGGTAAGTTGCTCGATGGCCACACGAAGGGGAGGCTGCCAACCCTTTTCAGGCAGGCAGCAGAAGTGGCGCTTGAACCAGGGAGACGAGTCTTTGAAAGACTGGGCGGAAAAGCAGATCCGGCAGATCCCCTTGGAACTTCCCACCACCCACAAGGTACCGAGCGGGGTTTCCAACTCCTGAAAATAAAGCTTGTTCATGTTCCCTTTATCATAGAGGAAGAAGTGGGAAGAAAAAAGACCGCAGGCCGCTAACCGCGGTCAGCGGAAATTCCAAATTCCAAATTCAAACCCTGACCTGGAACTTGGAACTTGAAACCTGGAACGCGAGCGTAGAAGATAAGAAGACTTGGAACCTGGAACGCGAGCGAAGCGAGCTATGTCTAAATGGGCTCTTGTCATTGCCGCCGTCTGTTGGGTCTCCTGTACGGAACCGGTCCACATGGTCGGCATCGGTACCACCAAAGGGAGTTCCACAGGTCAGGTCTCCACAGCAATCGCCAAGGTGGTCTCCGCCAGAGGTGATCTTCAAGTGAGGACCCAGCCCATGGCGGGTACCATTCAATACGTCCCTTCTGTGAATGCAGGACAACTTGAATTCGGGGTGGCCAACATTGCCCAGTTGACCTTCGCCGTGGAAGGCAAGGCACTCTTTGAAGGCCATCCCAATCCCGATTTGAGAATGGTGGCCACCCTGATGCCCTTTCGGGTGGGTCTGTTGGTAGCTCAGGATTCCGATATCCGCAGTGTAGCCGACCTCAAAGGAAAAGCCGTGCCCTCGGGCTTCAGGGCCGCTCCCCTGTTCAAGGTGCTTTTCGAGGGTTTTCTGGCCACCGGAAAACTGAGCTATGAGGACGTCCGGCAGGTTCCTGTTTCCGGTCGCGCCCAGATGTGGGAACTGTTCATGCAGGGTAAAGTCCCGACTTCCATTGTAACGCTGGGGGACGCTGGAGCCATGCAGATGGAGGCCGCCTTGGGAGGGGTGCGCTATCTCTCTTTCGATGATTCCCCCCAGGCCCTTGAAGCACTCAACAAGCATGTACCTGGAACCTCCTTCGAGCTGATGCGCCCTGCTCCCGGGCTAACCGGTCTTGTGGCCCCCACCAACCTCATGTACTACGATTACACCCTCTTTGCCGGAAAAGATGTTCCTGATCAATGGGTCCATCTGGTGGTCCAGGCCCTGTATGAAGACGCCGAGGGTCTGAGGATCACCGGTCCGCTGTGGGCAGAGTTCACCATCCAGGGGATGTCCAAGGATGTGGGACTCGAGTACCATCCAGGTGCCATCCGTTTCTACCAGCAAATGGGCATTTGGCCGGATCCGATGTAAGATCAAGCGGGAATGAACCGATGACTGAGAAAAACTTGAGCGGCAAAGTGGTGATCCTCACGGGTGCCGGTGGAGGCCTGGGAAGGGCCATGGTTGCAGGCCTCGCCGAGAAGGGAGCACGGTTGGCCCTGGTCGATATCGATCAAGCAGCGCTTGATTCCATCGCCACAAAAGCGGCTGAACTGGGCGGGGAAGGCTCGGTGCTGTCGATCGTCGCCGATGTTGGACGTGCCGAGGACTCCGAGAGGATCTTCGAGCAAACCCTTGCCAAGTTCGGTGCCCTCCACGTGCTGGTCAACAACGCCGGCATCGCTATTCGAACGCTCCGGCACGACCATATGAACAACCCCCTGCGTTTTTGGGAAGCCGATATCGAACGCTGGCAACGCCTGATGGACGTCAACTTCAAGGGCGCTTTCATGCTGGCACGGCAAGCTGCGCCTCACATGATCAAGCAGGGTTGGGGAAGAATCGTCAATGTGACCACCAGCCTCGATACCATGCTTCGGCGCCACTACACCCCCTACGGACCGTCCAAGGCGGCGCTGGAAGCGGCCAGTTGTGCCTGGGCTCAGGAACTGGAAGGAACCGGGGTCAGCCTCAACGTTCTGGTTCCGGGCGGCCTCGCCAACACGGGTCTCATTGCAGAGGATGCGCCGGTGGACCGCTCCGCCCTGATCCAGCCGGAGGTCATGACGGCACCTATCTGCTGGCTGGCCTCAGACGACTCGGACGGCGTAACCAATTGCCGTTTCGTAGGCCGCGACTGGGACACCAGCCTGCCCCCGTCCCAAGCGGCAGAACAAGCAAAAGCTCCCACAGCCTGGCAAGGCTTCGGCACCCAGGCGGTCCAGCCCGAACTCAAGTAGGCCGGATCTTCTCCGGAAACGTCAGGATTGCAAAGACTACGGAATGTGGGAGGCACTCCTCAATGAGGAAAGGATCTCTGGAAAGTGGGAGGCACCTCAGGGTGCCGAACGGCCACAAAACAGCCCCATATTATCGGATTCGGCACCTGAGGTGCCTCCCACTTTCCAGAGCTCCCTGCCACACCACCTGAGGTGCCTCCCACACTCCGGAGGTTTTGATGTGTAAAGGATGTCATGGCACTGTACACCTGAGGTGCCTCCCACATTCCAGAGAAAGAGGGCGCACGGCCGTGCGCCCCTACGGTGCCTCCCACATTCCGGAGGGTCTCCGCCGGAAATTAATCCGGGTTAGGCCTGCTCAAAATTGCATAGAGCTCGGGATAGCGGTTCCTGATGAGATCGGTGTGGACCGCTATGGTCTTTTGGCTGGGAGCATTCATATCGATGTCACTGAGAATATGAAATTCAACCCCCGGGGGCGCCTCCTCAACCCCGGGATAGCGCACCTTCCAGTGAGGTTGGCTGGGAAAAGGGTGAACGGTGGTGATCATGCTGCCTCTTTTTGCCGGCGAATCGGGCCGGTTGGCCGAGACGACGTGGATATGATTTTCCGCCGAACGGATCCTCACCGTGAGCGAGGGGTCGTCATCCAGCTCCCAGGTACAAGGATGCAGAATCAGGCTGGCTCCCATACAGGTTAGGACCCGGGCAACTTCGGGGAACAGGACCTCGTAACCCACCATGATCCCCACCGTTCCATAGGAAGTGGAGAAGACCGGCAGGGCATCGCCCGCCTGGGCCCACTTTTTTTCTGATCCCCACAGGTGGGTCTTCCGGTATTTCCCGCAAACCTCTCCGTTCTCATCGACCAGGAACGTCGAGTTATAAAGTTTTTCTCCTTCCTTCTCCACCAAATTCAAGGTGACATAGGCGGAATGCGCCTTGGCCAGCTTTTTGAACTGATCCAGGGCATCTTGAGACTCCTTCACCGCGGCATCCAACCTCTCACTCAGAGAGGCCCTCTCAAACAGGAACAATTCCGGCAGCACCAGGATTTTGGCACCCTTGGAAGCGGCATCCTCGGCAATCTCCAGGGCCCGGTCCAGGGCGTGAGCAGGATCGGGCTTCCAATCCACCTGGACGGCAGCTACCTTGACCATCCGGCACTCTCCCCGGGCGTTGTTGGCATCCTGAAGCAGGGGTAATGTGTCTGTCTCCTCGGACAGGAGGCGGTAGAGATCCGGCCTTCTATCCACAAACAGGTCGTTCTGTTCCCCACAGCTCTTATCGTCGGCCTCCTCCGGAGTAATGGTCCCGTAGACAATGTCTTCGTGGACCTCACTCGCCTTGGCGATCACTTCTCCCTTGGGACTCAAGATCAGGCCGCCCCCTACCCGGGGTCTCAACTCTCCCGGCTGACCCACCTGGTTGGCCGAGATGACAAAGGTCCGATTTTCACTCGATCGGGCGGGAACATGGAGCCACGATTCATCGGGCCCTTTGGAGGCCAGCATGTTCACCAGAACCTGGGCTCGGTTCAAGGCCAGACAGCGGGTGGTTTCAGGGATCAACCCATCGGCACACACGTACATTCCGATTCGGCCCAGTTCCGTCTCAAAAACAGGAAACCCTGCCCGATCGGGGACAAAGTGGTCGTACTCATCGCCCCACAACAGGTGTTTCCGGTATTTTCCCAGGATCTCGCCGTCCGATGAAATGAGGATGGTGGTGTGGTAGACGCGGGGAGACTCGGACTTTTCGTTCAGATTGATGGCCACAAAAACGCCGTGAGCGGCGGCCTTTTTGCTGATTTCGTCGGTAAATCGCCCGGGAATGGTCAGTGCCCGATCGAAGGCCTCCTGCCGGCTGTCGTAGGGCCCACTGGTATTGACGGATTCGGGGAAGACGATCAACTTGGCGCCCTTGCCGGCCGCCTCATCCAGCTTCTCCAGACATCTCTCGAGGTTCTCCTCCTCGTTTTTGCCCACCCACATCTGGATGCTTGCAGCAAGATAGCTTTTCATATCCAAGTCCTTAATTCAATGGTACTTATCTTAGGCATACCTACTTAAAAGTAAAGCCAGGGGAAGATTCTGCCTTGGGAAAAACCAACCCGCGTTGCCTTTGCTTGCTGATGCGCATATCATTTGCCATCAAGCATAAGGAGGTCCGATCATGAAACGCGTTTTGACTGCCCTCACCTTCATCACCCTGCTTTTAATCACCTGGCCCGTCCAGCTGGAAGCCCAGGAGATCCGCATTGACAACGACGACCTGGGCGGCGTGGTCACCAGCAGCAATGGACCGGAAGCCGGCGTCTGGGTGATCGCAGAAACGACCGACTTACCCACCAAGTTTGTCAAAATCGTGGTTACGGACGATCAAGGGCGCTATCTGATCCCCGACCTCCCCCCTGCAGCCTATCGCGTATGGGTACGCGGCTACGGGCTGGTCGATTCTCCGCAGATTCGAACCGAACCGGGCAAGATCCTGAACCTGAAAGCGGTGCTGGCGCCCAATGCAGCGGCAGCGGCGGAGTATTATCCGCCTCTCTATTGGCTTGCCATGCTTGCTGTTCCGGAGGAGAGTGAATTCCCGGGCACCGGACCCGATGGCAACGGGGTGAGCGAGAATTTCAAGCACCGGGGCCAGTGGCTCAGAGAGGTCAAAAGCGACGGCTGCAACATGTGTCACCAGCTGGGCAATAAAGCGACCAGAGAGATTCCCAAAGAGCTGGGCGATTTCGACTCCTCGGTAGAGGCCTGGCAGCGGCGTATCGAGTCAGGCCAGGCGATGAGATATATGGTCAATAACATCAACCGTATGGGCCGCTCCCGTTCCCTCGAATTGTTCGCTGATTGGACCGATCGGATCGCCGCCGGTGAATTGCCCGCCTCCAAGCCATCGCGGCCACAGGGCCTGGAACGCAACGTGGTGGTCACCCAGTGGGACTGGTCCGACCCCAAGTTCTACCTCCACGACTCGATCGCCACCGACAAGCGAAACCCCACCGTCAACGCCAACGGCCCCATCTATGGGTCTCCCGAAGACAGCACCGATTTCGTGCCCATCCTCGATCCGGTGAAACATCGGGCTACCGAAGTGAAGGTGCCTGTTCGCGATCCGGAGACCCCTTCCTCGAAGACTTCCCTTCCCATGGGGGCGCCATCGCCCTACTGGGGAGACGAACGCATCTGGGATTCTAAAACCAGCGTTCACAACCCGATGCTGGATGAAAAGGGACAAGTCTGGTTCACCTCCAGAATCCGGCCGCGGGCCACTCAGTCCTTTTGTCAGGAAGGGTCGGACCATCCCTCGGCCAAGCTGTTCCCTATCGAAAACTCCGGCCGCCAGCTTTCCATGTACGATCCCAAGACCAAGGAGTTCACGCTCGTCGACACTTGCTTCTCCACCCACCATCTGCAGTTCGCCGAGGATGCCAATAACACCCTGTGGTCCAGTGGTGGCGTGGCCGGCAGCGACGTGGTGGGCTGGTTGAACAAGAAGATGTTCGAGGAAACCGGCGACGAGCAGAAGTCTCAGGGCTGGACGGCGCTTATTCTGGACACCAACGGCAACGGCAAACGGGATGACTATGTGGAGCCCGACCAGCCCGTCGATTCCACCAAGGACAAACGAATCCGAGCGACCTATTACGGTATTGCCGTGAGTCCGGTTGACGGGTCGGTGTGGGGATCAGTCATGGGCTTTCCCGGATCCGTGGTTCGGCTGACCCCCGGAGACAATCCGCCCGCGACGTCTTTGGCGGAAATCTTCGAACCGCCCTGGAATCACCCCGATGCCCCCGTTCACGGCTACTCGCCTCATGGAATCGACGTGGACCGCAGCGGAGTGGTCTGGGTGCCGCTGGCCAGTGGACATCTGGGCAGCTTCGATCGGCGTAAATGCACAGGGTCGCTTAACGGACCCCAGGCGACGGGGCAGCACTGTCCTGAAGGATGGACGCTCTACCCCTTTCCGGGACCGCAACTCAAGGACGTCACCGACTCGGGCAGCGCCGAATCCGCTTATTACACCTGGGTGGACCAGTTCGACACCTTCGGACTGGGCAAAGACGTGCCCTTTGCCACCGGTAATTTGAATGAGTCCTTGCTGGCCCTCGTGGATGGGAAATTCCTCAATCTGCGCGCTCCCTACCCGATGGGCTTTTACATCAAGGGACTGGATGGCCGAATCGATGATCCCAATGGCGGCTGGAAAGGCAAAGGACTGTGGACCACCTGGGGAACTCGAACCCCCTTTCACGGTGAAGGGGGCAAAGGAACCCGGGCCAAGGTGGTCAAGTTCCAGCTTCGCCCTGACCCGCTGGCGCGGTAGTGAGCCCAAAGGGAGGAGTCGAAGACTATGGCTGAGTCCAGGTACGACGTGGCCATCATCGGGGCCGGTTTTTCCGGGCCCATTCTGGCCGCCAATATCGCTGAGAAGGGCGTCAACCCACAAACGAGAGAGCCACTGAAAGTGGCGCTGATTGAGGCAGGGCCTTACCTCAAAGGTACTCCCAGCCCAGGCTACGGATCTGCACTGAGACGCCTCCGGTTCACCAACCTGGGAGGCAGCGATCCTGCCTTTCACTGGCGGGATCGGGGGGCCCGGATCGTGGGAGGAAGTTCACTGCACTGGCAGGCTTCGGCTCTTCTCCCCTTCCCCATCGACTACCTTCACTGGCAAAAGGAAACCGGGGTGGACTGGACCGAGGAGAATTTCCGGGAGGCAGTGGAAGAAATCCGCCGGGAATTCAACATCCATGAGTATCCCGAGGAAGTCAACACCCGTGGCAACAAGCTGTTCTATGAAGTCGCCAAGCAGATGGGATACGACCCCCGCCGACAGATCGGGGCGCGGCGAAACTGCATCTACTGCGGAAATTGCCGCACCTTCGTGATGTGCAAGTACGACTCACGCTCCAGCACGCTGGCCTCCTACATCCCTAAGGCGGAAAAGTACGGGGTGGACATTGTAGCCGACACGGTAGTGGAGAAGATTTTGATCGATGCCCAGGGAGAGCGTGGGATAGCCCGCGGCTTGATCTGTCGCGACCAGACCTCCACCTACGAAATGATGGCCGACCACATCATCATTTCTTGCGGATCCAGGAAAACGCCGCTGCTGTTGATGCGCTCGGGTTACGGGCCGCCGGAATGGGCTGCCAACCCAATCACAGTGGTCAACTCGAACATCGGAAAACACATCGATGGCCATCCCAGAATCCCGGGCATCAGTGCCCTTTTCGACGAACCCCTGGGTGACGGCGAGCTCCGCAGCATCCGAGGATATTTCATGATCGACGATGTGCGGGCCGATGGCGAAGGACGCCTCTTGTTTCGCTCGGAGCTTGGAGATGGAAAGGTTCCCCAAGCAGCAGCCCTGGACGTCTTTGCTCCGGAGTTCGGCCGGGAACACAAAAAGTTCATGCAAGAGAAGGTCATTTTCCGAACGGGATCGCTGAATCCCAATGTGGCCAAGCCCTCGGGGCGCTGGTTCATGGACCCCGGTGGAGAGATGGTCTATGGAGGCGATCACAGCCTGACCCTTCGCCGGGCCAAGGAGGGATTGGCCATGGCCCATGAGATCCTGACAAAAATGGGGGCCCGGAAGATCACTCCAATCGATATCCCGGTGACCCTCAACAGTCGGACCAGGGGCTCACGCCTGGTGGGAGCCTGCCGGGCGGGGATCGACCCCAAAAACTCGGTGGTTAACCCCTATTTCGAGTCTCATGATGTGGACCATCTGTTTGTCTGTGATAATAGCGTGATCCCTCGGGTGACCACCGGCCCCACCGGCGTCCCCCTGTCGACCGTGGCCGTCTTTGCCGCAGGGCGCATTGTGGAGCGTCACTTCAAAGGGTAGACCGCAAGGAAAATCGCTTCTTGATTGCCCTTTCCCCCCTTCCGCTTTATCCTTTTACCCATGCCGGAAATCAACGGCGTCCTGGAAACACAGCTTTGGGTCGAGGATCCGGAGCGTTCGCTTCGCTTTTACCAGGAGGTCTTCGGATGTCAGCAGATTGACGGCGGTCCGGACCGCCTGATCGCGCTCAGCATTGAAGATCGCCAGGTTCTCCTGTTGGCCAAAAAAGGTGCCTCAAAGAAACCCACGGTCCTTCCAGGTGGCACCATTCCTCCTATTGACGGGGAGGGACCGTCGCATCTCGCCTTCTCCATCTCACAGGATCAGCTGGCAACTTGGGAAGAGTGGCTCAGTGAAAAAAATATAGAGATCGAGAGCAAGGTTTCCTGGATGAGAGGCGGAACAAGCCTCTATTTTCGAGATCCTGATGGACATCTCCTGGAGCTTGGAACTCCAGGAATATGGTCTATCTATTAACTGTGTCAGAAGATTGGAATACACCTATGTCATTTTTGAGATCTAGACTGCTGTTCCCAGCTATCCTTATTTTCATCGCAGCGGCTCTCGGTCCGGTGAACGCGCAGACATCGGACTTTGTTCCGGTCACCGACGCGGTCCTTCGAAATCCCGATCCAGGCGACTGGTTGAGGTGGCGTCGCGATCACAGCGCCAGCGGATACAGCCCACTGGAGCAGGTGAATCGCCAGAATGTTGGGAAGTTGGCTTTGGCCTGGGCGTGGCCGATGGAGGATGGGCAGCAGGAGCAGGAACCGATCGTCCACAACGGAGTAATGTACCTTCCCCACTCCAATA
>Ga0209987_10001189_pt1 | contig 14094 bp, 12 predicted proteins | sample N074metaG_FD_182134 | JGI IMG/M metagenome (GOLD analysis project Ga0209987, IMG submission 182134) | Deep subsurface microbial communities from Kermadec Trench to uncover new lineages of life (NeLLi) - N074 metaG (SPAdes) (version 2) | ecosystem: Environmental > Aquatic > Marine > Ocean trench... | reverse complement strand
TTTAGAGCTAGAACTACAAACAATCCACGCTCTGGCATTGCATACAATGACACCGGACGAATGGCTTACCCGAGCCGGTAAGGTTGCTGATTCGCCCCAGTGCCGGGGCGGTGGTAAAAACCAGTAGATCGCATTCGACAAAACAATTTCACCAAAGGTACCTGGTAAAATTTGATTTTTTTGTGCGAGCTAGGAAGCGTAGCGCATAGAACTTGAGTGTATGGATAATACATGAGGATCGACCGGGCTGGCGCACCAGCACGGCGTTGACACCGCCATCGCAAAAAAACGCGTTTTACGGGGCACCTTTAAATGATGTCCGATCCTACCGGGTTAACACTATAAATCGCTGCTAAAACTTCGTTATAATTGATGTTGTGTAATTTAGTCATTATCGAGGCATGTTGTAAATAGTAGGACATCTCACGTTGCGGCGGTCGGAATCGAAATCCGTAAGCGAGAATATTGTCATACCCCTCGACAGGCAGATACAGGACCTGTTGCTCAAATACCCGTGTTAGATTGCGGTAAAACAATTTAAACGAGTGTTCACTTTCGATAAGTAGGTTGTAAGCGACAGCACCCTGATTGCTGAGCAAACTATGCACCTGCCGAATACTGGGAAGATCTAGCAACCAGGCTGGTGATTGACTTCCGTCAAATATATCAACCAGGATCAAATCGAACTGCTGGTGGCAATGATGCAAAAAGTGGGCAGCATCGTCGATCACGTAATGCAGGTTTTCATCAGCTTCGGGCAAAAGCATATTTTGATGCATCAAATCCTGTAGCTCGGTATCGAAATCGACCGAGGTAAGACGGGATTGGGGGAAGTGATATTTCAGAAAATGAATTAATGAGCCGCCACCGGTGCCCAGCAGGAGTATATTCCGCGGTGCGGCCAGGAACAGCAATATTCCCGACAGGTATTCAAGATTTTTCAGTTCCAACCTATGCGGATTTTTTATATTGATCAGGCTTTGCAGCAAATCAGCGCCGAATCGCAATTCCAGGGTATTATCGGTGCGCACGATAGATAGTGAGGTGTGCCTGGTATTAAATTTTATTGCATCAAGCTTCATATTGTGCAGATTCTATTGCTTTAGTTAAGCTTAGCCTCGAATTTACTAAAGAATTTTAAAAACTAGTTTTAACCTGGGTGCAATACTGATTAGCGTCGCCCGATTTAAACTATATTGGAAATAGGCCAATACTGTTATAGAATCCCATGCCTTTTTATCGATTTCTGCGCCCCCATATACATAAGCAGGCTTTGAACAATTTAAACGGAGATTATCTATGCCCATATACGAGTATGTCTGCACGGAATGTGAGCATCCCCATGAGGCTTTACAAAAGATGAGTGATGCACCACTGACAGACTGCCCTGTTTGCGGAAAATCTGCTTTAAAGAAGAAGATTTCGGCCTCGGGTTTCAGGCTGAGTGGATCGGGATGGTACGAAACTGACTTCAAATCGGACAAGCAAAGAAATCTGGTAGACAAGCCCAAGGAATCATCTGCTAAATCCGATACCTCGAGCAAGACCTCAACGAAGAAAGAAGCATCCGGCAAAAAAGAGGCCGCAGCCTGAACCAGACTAGATAACTGGGAAAGGCGTTAGCGTGCCCCTAAGGCGGTTATCCGCTGTCCGGGGATATAGCAGGCACACTGATTAACCTACCCCTGAAACTGTTTACGCGAATCCATCTGGAATAAAAAAATCATGCGCACGCACTACTGTGGTGAACTAAACCAGCAAGATATCGGCCAGGTGGTCAGTGTTTGTGGATGGGTAAATCGTCGTCGTGACCATGGTGGTGTCATTTTTGTCGACCTGCGCGACAAAAAAGGCATGTTACAAGTCGTTTTTGACCCGGATGATGCAGCAATGTTTTCGCTGGCCGAGAGTCTGCGAAACGAATTTGTGTTAAAAGTCGACGGAATCGTGAGAATTCGACCCGAGGGTACTCTCAACAAAGACATGCCGACCGGTGAAATTGAACTCCTGGCTCAGAACCTGCAAGTTTTGAATGTCTCGGAAACGCCCCCGTTTCAACTAGACGATGATGAAGTACACGATGATCTTCGTCTCAGGTACCGCTATATAGATCTGCGCCGGCCGGAAATGCAAAAACGCATACAATTACGAGCAAAGGTGACGCATTATTTGCGCGGTTGGCTCGAAGATCACGATTTTATGGATATCGAAACCCCGATGTTGACAAGGGCCACTCCCGAGGGCGCGCGTGATTATCTGGTGCCAAGTCGTACTCATCCTGGTTCATTCTTTGCTTTGCCGCAATCGCCTCAATTGTTCAAGCAATTACTGATGATGTCGGGCATGGACCGTTACTACCAGATCGCGCGCTGTTTTCGAGACGAGGATTTGCGTGCCGATCGCCAGCCCGAATTTACCCAGCTCGATATCGAAACCTCGTTTATGGAAGAGGAAGGCATCATGTCGATGATGGAATCGATGATGCGCGGATTGTTCAATTCAGTCGTGGGTGCGGATATCGAAGGCTCATTCCCACGCTTGAGTTACGCACAGGCAATGGAGCGGTTTGGTTCGGATAAACCGGATTTACGCATCTCGCTGGAATTGAAGACTGTCTCCGACCTGCTTGCCGATGTGGAGTTTAAAGTTTTCTCCGGTCCGGCTAATGATCCGCAGGGTCGAGTTGCGGCATTACGTGTTCCCGGTGGCAATGCCCTGACGCGGAAGGAAATCGATGTCTATACCGAGTACGTAGGTCGTTACGGCGCCCGCGGTCTGGCCTACATAAAATGTAACGATATCGATCAGGGTAGGGACGGGTTGCAATCGCCGATTCTAAAGTTTTTACCCGATGAGGCTGTCAGCGAAATTATTCTTCGCAGTCAGGCACAAAGCGGAGATTTAATCTTCTTCGGTGCGGATAAAGCCAAAATTGTCAATGAATCGCTTGGTGCTTTGCGTATCAAGGTTGCGCAGGACCTGGGTCTGGTGGAACGGGGCTGGCGTTTTTTATGGGTGATCGATTTCCCCATGTTCGAATACGATGAGCGCGAAAAACGCCTGACTGCGTTACACCACCCATTTACTGCTCCGAGCACGAATGATGCGGATGAACTCGAAGCGAATCCCGGTAAAATGCTCTCGAGAGCTTACGATATGGTGTTAAACGGTACCGAACTGGGCGGCGGATCGATTCGGATTCACACCACGGAGATGCAACAAAGGGTATTAAAATTGCTTGGCATTGACGAGCAGGAAGCCGAAGAAAAGTTTGGATTCCTGCTTAACGCGTTACGGTACGGTTGTCCACCGCACGGTGGTATCGCCTTTGGATTAGACCGATTGGTAATGTTGATGGCAGGTGCCAATTCTATTCGCGATGTGATGGCATTCCCCAAGACCCAGTCTGCCACCTGCCTGTTAACTCAGGCTCCTTCCCCGGTTAGCGAAAAACAGCTCAGAGAATTATCGATTCGAGTACGCAAACCGACCCTCGAATCCTGATTGGCAGAACCATTCGCAAGTGCTAGTATTTTAATTCTCAGCCCGGAGTAAAGAAGATCATGGCAGCTACAGCAAAAGACCTCCAGCCTTATGCCTCGCTGGACGACGAGGATTGCGACCAGCGTATCATCAAGGCCAAGCAAACCCTCGGAGATCGGCTGGTAATACTGGGTCACCATTATCAGCGCGACGAAGTATTCAAACATGCCGATTTCTCAGGAGACTCGCTAAAACTTTCTCGCGAAGCAGCCAAATCGAATGCCGAATATATAGTATTTTGCGGTGTGCATTTCATGGCTGAAGTGGCCGATATCATCTCCCGTCCCGATCAAATTGTGCTACTACCGGATTTATCGGCCGGTTGCGCCATGGCCGATATGGCCGATCTCGACCAGGTAGAGCGCGCCTGGACTGAACTCTCTTCGGTGCTGGACGCAGAACAAAGCATCACCCCGGTAACCTATATCAATTCGGCGGCGAACCTGAAGTCCTTTTGCGGTAAGCACGGTGGTGTGGTTTGTACCTCTACCAATGCACAGAAAATTATTGAATGGTCGTTTGCGCAACGTGAAAAAGTCCTGTTTTTCCCTGATCAACACCTCGGCCGTAACACCGGTGTGAAAATGGATATTCCGCTCGAGCAGATGGTTACCTGGGACTACGACCAGCCAATGGGTGGATTGACACCTGAGGCTATCAGGCAGGCGAAAATTATATTATGGAAAGGTTTTTGCTCGGTACACCAGATGTTTAAACCCGAGCAGATCGAAAACTTCAGGCGCGAAGCGCCCGATGGCAAGGTAATCTCTCATCCGGAAGCGAGTTATGAGGTCTGCCAACTTTCGGATTATGTCGGTTCTACCGAATTCATCATAAAAACTATCACCGATTCCGAGCCTGGGAGTCAATGGCTGGTAGGCACCGAATTGAATCTGGTGAATCGCCTACATCAGACTCTGGCCGACGAAAACAAGACAGTACAGTTTATGTCGCCGATGCTGTGCATGTGTTCCACCATGTTCCGGATCGACCCCCAGCATCTGGCCTGGGTGTTGGAAAACCTGGTCGAAGGCCATGTGGTGAATCAAATTTCGGTTGCCGAAGACGTGGCCAGCAATGCGCGCGTTGCCCTCCAGCGCATGTTCGATAATTAGAAATCACCAAAAGTATTTTTATTAATTCAGGTTTTTTCGTGGGGGAAAGAAAGCACCGCGCGGAAAACCGGGGCGTATTTAAAATACGTGAGAATTTGAGCACGGGTCTGATACAGCAATCGCGGGAAAAGACAATTAATAGGGGCGCCCTTTATGGCCGATGAAGAGAACGCGTATAGCTTCACCACCAGGGCCTCCCAACTCATAAAGCTAAGCAGGCTCGGAAAAAACGGTTTTCCAATGCGTCGCGGTGGTCGATTGCCCGAAGTGACAGTCGCTTATGAGTCCTGGGGAGAACTTACTCCCGGTGCCGATAATGCAGTACTGATATTCACCGGCCTTTCCCCTAGCGCCCATGCCGCCTCGTCAAGCGAAGATTCATCGCCGGGATGGTGGGAATACATGATTGGGCCGGGCAAAGCGATCGATACTAATCGATTCTTTGTTGTCTGTATGAATTCCCTGGGTGGTTGTTATGGAACAACAGGCCCGGGATCGCTCAATCCAGAAACAGGTAACAAATATGGTGTCGACTTCCCCAATTTGACCGTCGAAGATATTGCCGGGACCGGTCACGAATTGATGCGTGAACTGGGAGTTGATAATCTGCATGCGGCGGTAGGTTCGTCGATGGGTGGCATGGCCTCGATTGCCTATGCGATACAATTTCCGCAGAATCTCGAATATCTGATTGCGATTTCTGCCGCGGCACAGGCATTACCATTAAGCATAGCGATACGCTCGCTACAACGCGAAATCATACGGAGTGATCCGGCCTGGAAAGATGGTCGATATAAAACCGGTGAAGAACCGCTAGCAGGCATGGCTTTAGCGCGTAAACTGGGGCTGGTATCCTACCGGGCTGCAGACGAATGGAATTCGAAATTTGATCGAAGTAAGATACCCGAGGAGAAGCTAACCGGTAAACCCTTTGAAATAGATTTCGAAATTGAAAACTATCTCGAGCATAACGCACAGAAATTCATCCACAGCTTCGATGCAAATAGTTATCAGTATCTTTCGCGCTGTATGGACTGGTTTGACATCGCCGAGCACGGTGGCTCGGTCGATGCCGGCATGGCTAAAATTAAAGTGAAAAAAGCGCTGATCATCGGTGTGACTACTGATATTCTTTTCCCGCCACGGCAGCAGCGGGAACTGGCTGATAGCTTAAGCGCCACCAACACCGATGTGGATCATGTCGAAATCGATTCGCCCAACGGGCACGATTCATTTTTGATCGATGACAGGCAATTCTCGCCAGTAGTAGCGAAATTTCTCAACGAATCCTACGGTTGAGAGTTCATTCCCAGCCTATTTTTCCAGGTATTGTAATTTATCCGCTACACCATCCCATTCATCAGCATCCTCGGGCGGCGGTTTGCTGACCGTTAGGACCGGCCAAATTTGCGATAATTCTTCGTTTAATGCGAGAAACTGGTGCTGATCCTCTGGCATATCATCTTCGTCGACAATAGCGTCAACCGGGCATTCGGGCACACACAATGTGCAATCGATACATTCGTCGGGATCTATCACCAGAAAATTGGGGCCCTCGTGAAAGCAGTCGACCGGACATACATCGACGCAATCCATGTATTTACACTTGATGCAATTTTCGAGAACGACAAATGTCATGCGTTACCCCTTGGGAATTAGCTATTTGGTAGGTTGAAATCACGCGGAAGTCTAAATAGACGTTCACCAAACTTCAAGACAATTATCGACTGGAATCGGGGTCATCCAGTAATTGTTTGAGCGCGTATAACTTATCCAGAGCCTGTTTTGGGGTTAACTCGTCGACATCCAGCGTGGCGAGATGTTCGATGGCAGGATGGGTTAAGGGTTCAGGCCGTTCAGGCTCGCTGAACAGGTCAATTTGCGGCCCACTCTGTTCAGCCTGCTGTTCGAGTAATTTGAGCTTACGCCGCGCTAACTGGATAGCAGAAGCCGGGATACCGGCAAGCCTGGCGACCTGTAAACCAAAACTCTGGTTAGCGGGACCGGCCTTGACCCGGTGCATAAAAATTATATCATCGCCATGCTCTACCGCGTCGAGATGGACGTTTTCGATATTATCGTACTGTTCGGGTAGTTGTGTTAGCTCGAAATAATGGGTCGCAAACAGGGTAAACGCGCCCGATTTTTTTGCCAGGTGATCGGCACATGCCCAGGCCAACGCGAGGCCGTCGAAGGTACTCGTACCGCGGCCAATTTCGTCCATCAAAACCAGGCTGTTGCCGGTGGCATTGTTGAGAATATTGGCAGCCTCGGTCATCTCTACCATAAACGTAGAGCGCCCGCCCGATAAATCGTCACTGGCACCAATGCGTGTAAATATCTGATCAATCGGGCCGATTCTGGCCGCCTCAGCCGGGACATAACTACCCATGCAGCTGAGTATGACTATCAATGCAGTCTGGCGCATATAGGTCGATTTCCCACCCATGTTAGGCCCGGTAATCAGTAGCATGCGACGGTTCGCATCGAGCAGCGTATCATTAGCGATAAATGACCCCCGCATGACCTGTTCGACTACTGGATGTTTGCCGGCTTTTATATCAAGCGTGGCTGTCTCGACCAGCGTTGGCGCCGACCAGTTGTATGCGTCGGCACAGTTTGAAAAACTCACTAGCACATCGAGTTGCGCAAGCCCCGTGGCACATTGTTGCAATGGGGCCAAATCCAAGGAAAGCTGGGTTAGCAGTAATTTATACAAATGTTTCTCGCGAGCCAGCGATCGCTCCCTCGCACTGAGAACCTTGTCTTCGAATGCTTTCAGCTCGGGCGTAATATAACGTTCAACCGCTTTCAAAGTTTGGCGTCGGACGTATTCGACTGGAATCGCGCGGCCCTGGCTTTTACTGATTTCAATGTAAAATCCATGAACCCTGTTATAGGCGACCTTCAGCGAGTTGATTCCGGTATTGCGCTGCTCCTTGGCTTCCAGGTCGATCAGAAACTGATCCGCGTTAGCGCTCAGATCACGTAGCTCGTCAAGTTCCGCGTCGTACCCGGATTTGATCACACCACCATCCCGAATCAGGAGTGGAGGTTCGTCGATAATCGCCGAGTCGAGCAATTCGACGGTTTGCGTGTGGGTAGCAATCTGCGCAGATAATTTTTGTAATAAGGGGCTATCGAGTAGCGATACGATATTTTGTAGCTGCGGCATTAGTTTTAGTGTCGACCCCAGTGTGGTGAGATCACGTGGTCTTGCGCTAAGCAGCGCAATGCGCGCCAGAATTCTTTCGATATCTCCGACCGAGCGCATCGTATCGGCGATAGTTTCGAATTGCCGATTATCGAGCAGGGCGGCGACAGCGTGATGCCTGAGTCGAACCTGGGTTTGATCGCGCAGCGGTTTTTGCAACCAGCGGTTGAGTTCGCGATGCCCCATAGCCGTGTTACAGCGATTCAGAATAGCGAGCAGGCTATGGTCCGACGATTGTCGGCTAAGGCTCTGCACCAGCTCGAGATTTTGACGACTAATGCTGTCGATCAGCAATACATCTGAATTATGGTCGGTAGTGATTGGCTGTATATGGGGTAATGCGACCTTGAGCGTCTCCCCGAGATATTGCAGCAGACAACCGGCGGCAGCGACTGCCAATGGTAAATCGTCCAGGCCGAAACCCCCCAGGTCACGCGTCTGGTATTGATCGCAGAGTAAACGGGTGGTTGTTTCGAGTTCAAAATGCCAGGGTGGCATCGTGTGTGCGCGTTGCTGGTAATTCGCATCTAACGGCAGTGCCTGATCTTCACAGGCGATTATTTCGGCTGGATCAAGGCGTGCAATTTCGCTGCCAAGCATATCGTCCGAGTCGACCTGGTTCACCACGAAGCGGCCCGAACTGATTTCCAGTGATGCGATTCCCCAGCTGTGTTTTTGACAGAAAATGCTGCAGAGCAAATTTTCGCGACGATCCTGTAACAGCGATTCCTCGGTCAGGGTGCCGGGCGTTACCACTCTCGCTACCTGGCGTTCGACCGGCCCCTTGCTGGTGGCCGGGTCGCCGACCTGCTCACAGATAGCAATCGATTCACCGGCTTTTACCAGTTTGCCCAGGTAACTGTCGATCGCATGGTAAGGGATACCGCACATCGGTATCGGCTCGCCGGCCGACTGGCCGCGTTTGGTCAAAGTTATATCGAGCAGGCGGGAGGCTTTTTTCGCATCGTCAAAAAACAATTCGTAAAAATCGCCCATGCGATAAAACAACAGTGTCTCGGGATATTCTGCCTTGATGCGCAAAAACTGCTGCATCATTGGTGTGTGTGTAATTTTCAAGTCTTTGGATTTACTTGAATTTTCATCAGATAACTCATTATTTTTCAATTCGTTGTCTGCTATCTGGTAATTCATTAAGTATCACCCGGTTTCAAGAAATTTCATCCAATTGCAAATATTAGTGTAGGTATAAGTGTAGGTTTGTTACACTGTAGGTGTGTGTTAGGCATAAAACCTACACTAATTAATCGAATCGGGTGATGCATCAACACCACCCGATCCTGACAGAGCGAAACTTAAAAGGAGCATCGCCATGCCTATAAAGCAGAATAACAAATCGTTATCCTTCAGGGCAATCAATTCTATGAAACCCGGATCCAGGGATTTGTCTGATGCGGGTGAATACCGTGGGCTGAGGGTATCTTGCGGAACGGCAGGCACGAAATCTTTTTTCTACCGATACAGGTCTCCAATTACTGAAAGGCTTGTCCAGATGAAACTGGGTACATTTCCAGAGATGTCACTGTCGAAGGCCAGACAAAAACTGGAGCGACTCAAGGCTATACGAAAATCTAGCCGATGTCCCGCTACAGAAAAACGAGATACCGACAAGGCCGAAATAGAAACTAAGGCAGAATTGCAAAAGCAACAGGACTTCACAGTCGAGTCCTTAATCGACTTGTATCTGGCGCAATATATCGATGACAAGATTGTCAACGGCAAAGTTATCCCTGGAGCCAGAAAACCAAAGGGCCAGGAAGAGGTAAGGCGTACCCTCTATGCTGATCCAGCACGAGTGCTGGGTAAAAAATCGGCTTCACAAGTCACCAGAAAGGATATTTCTTTGTTAGTGATGGGAATAGTTGATCGTGGTGCCAACGTTCAGGCTGGTAACGTATTGCGCGAATTGCTGGCAGCGTATGAATTTGCTATAGGGTTGGATACTTATTTCGATGATGATTTCGTCAATCCATGTATTCAGGCTAAAGCTGGACTCAGACAGGCGAAAATTAAACTCACGCCACAAAAAGGGAAGCGGGTACTCAACGATAATGAATTAACTCAACTTTTACATTGGTTGCCAGGATCGGCTTATACTCCCACACAAAAGAACGTGATACGAATGGCTTTATGGACCGGATGTCGAACTGGTGAAGTTGTAAATGCCGAGTGGCAATTTATAGACCTGAAGAAAAAGACCTGGCATTTGCTGGAAACAAAGAACTTTGTTGAACGGTATGTTCAGCTTCCAGAGCAGGCGATGGAGTTTTTAAAATATCACCGAACTACTACAGGCAAGTATTTATTCCCGTCCACCAAAACAGGCTTACCCATTCAACAGAAGCAGTTAACCGAGCAAGCCTGGAGACTGCGACGAGATAAAAAAATGCTGGATATAAATCCGTGGACACCCCATGACCTTCGCAGAAGTGTAAGAACTGGTTTGTCTCGTCTTGGTTGTCCTAGTGAAGTAGGGGAGGCTGTATTAGGCCATTCTAAGAAAGGAATTGAGGGAACATACGACTTACACCAGTACGAGTCAGAGTGTCGGCATTGGTTACAGGTATGGGCGGATCATTTAGATGAACTTGTTGCTGGCGATAATGTAATACCGATTAACAAGAAGGCATAGAGTTTTCCAAGTCTAGGGTAGCGCCCGCAAATCCGGACAACCTTCGCCGGTCTGACTTGGAATCTGAATCGAAGGCGGCATACGAAAGTGTGTTATGACTGATTTTTATGACTACTGGCTGAATATTGGAGAATGGAATTCCAAACAAGCTGCATTTATCGTTAACGACAAAGATCCAGAACTATACGCGGGGAGGGTAATGTTTCCAAATAAGATTGAGGAAAATTACAAGGTTAATAAAAAGGAATGGCAAAGGAAGATTTTCCGGGACTACACTATTTTTGAGACTGCCACCAGAGACGATTGGGAAAAGTATGTTGATAAATTATCGGACGATTATTCGTATGCCCTTTTCAATTGGCGCCCACCTAAAGTAGCAAGTCCTAATGCGTTTCTATCTTTGGCTAGAGACAAGCAAATGGACTTTTCTGATGAATTATTAGAGGCATGGGGAAAGTCTAAAACAGCCATCAAAGGAAATGAAGGAATAGAAGTAGCTGGAGCATTGGTCGAAAAGGAAAGTACTGCAGCTAGGAACAAAAGAATTTTCGATATGGCTCTTGATATAGTAGGGAAACGTCAAAAGGAAAGTAAGGAATGTGGAAAAAATACCGTAGCTACTAAGATCCATCAATCAGGTAAGTTCCCCGACATTGATTACGGCACTATTGTGAGAAACTTTAAACTCAAAGAAGTCAAAAAAGCGCTCAAATTAAAATGCCGCCTGAAATAAAATAATCAAAATACCGCCCGCCTTTTATTTTATCTATTTATCAATAACTTACCATCATAGATGGCGGTGAAAAAACACTTTCGCCTGAAAAATCGCCTCTGATAATTGAGCTATGAACCAGCAGGGAATCGGCTGTAAAACTCTGACAGTTCTTGCATGACACTGGAGCGTCATGAAGTTTAATTAATAGGTGAAAGTAAATGTTAGATCGAATACTTAGAAAGAAAGAAACTTCTAAGATAAGCGGATTGTCACCGACAACTATTTGGCGGAAAGAACGCGCGGGTACATTTCCCAAAAGGCGCAAACTTTCCACAAATGCTGTCGGGCATCTTGAAAGTGAGGTTTCGGAATGGGTGGAAGATCCCGAAGGATGGGAAGAAAAACATGGCAAGGGGGTTGCAGTATGAGATATTCAGCCCCCGCCGCACAAGGCGGGCAGCAGAGGCTAAATCTAAATCTTGGCGGAACAGATAATAGCACAATCCCCAAAAAACCTAAAGAAATCAGTCACATAAGGATCTTGAAGGAGATTGGAGTTAAATGGGTCGACAGGCGATGTTACAGGACGCTAGATCGAGCATTACGGGCGTTGATAACGGGTGAAATATGAGCGAACAAGCATCACCTAGTGACAATCAGGCCATTGAGGAACTAGCAGCATTGAACCCTCTCGAATACAACCGCAAAAGGAGACCAGCAGCAGAAAAACTGGAAGTCGGTGTAGGCGCATTGGATGCCGCTGTTAAACTGGCAAGGAAAGAGTCGGGCGATGTATCGGCCAAAGGTCGGGCAATAACTTTGTACGAACCAGAACTGTGGCCTGAACCTGTAAGTGGCTCAGAGGTTCTAACGGAAGCCGCCGACCACATTCTTCGACACATGATGATTAGCGAAGCTAATGCCTACGCCTGTGTATTGTGGGCTTGTCATACTTTCATGTTTGAGGACTTCGATCACTCCCCCAGGTTATGTATTACCGCGCATACCGAGGAAAGCGGGAAAACAGTATTAATGACCCACATGGTTGGGAATCTAGTTAATCGACCCCAAACCGTTGAGCTGATGAAACCTGCACCATTTTTCAGACTCGCCGAAGAATATAAACCTACCTTCTTGATTGATGAATGTGACGTCTTTGTGCATGAGGACATGGATTTACTTGCTGCACTAAATAGCGGTTGGGAGCCACACGGGGGTGTAATTCGTTGTATGGGTGACGACCACGAACCCCGAAAATTTTCGACCTTCACACCCACGGCTATGGCAGGTATTGAGTTACATAAAAAATTGCCTGCCACTACAGTCAGCCGAAGCATTGTCATAAGCCTGGAACGTGCTGCGGAAGGTGAAATTAATCCTGATAATATTTTTAATCGGAAACTGCACCAGCCTGGTATTGGGGAAACGGGTCAAAAATTAGCCCGCTTTATCGATGATAACCGCTGGAATATTGCCAGCTACAAACCTGCCTTACCGGAGGGGGTGCGAAACCGATTAGCAGATAAGTGGTCGCCATTATTTGCTATTGCCGAAGTTGCCGGTGGTGTCTGGCCTGACAATGTAAAAAAGGCTCTATATGGCCAAATAGATTTATCCGAGCCTTGTAAAGCACTTGAACTACTGCAAGACGTGAAAAAGGTAATGCCGAATGAGGGTCATATATTTACCGAAAACTTGATTGATAAGATCTGTAATTTAGATGACTCACCCTGGTTGGAATACAACTTCAAGGAGTGGGGTGCTGAAAAGAAAAAAATAAGTAGTCGGCAAATTTCAAATCTATTGAAAAAATACGGTTTGAAACCGACAACCGTAAAGATCAATGGAGTTTCAAAAAAGGGTTATAAATCGAGTGATTTAGAGAATGGGTTTAAGCGATATATCCCAATTCCGCTGCCACCCCCTGAATTAGCCGTTACCCCGTTACTACCTAGCTGTGGCGCGCCTCACAGCGATTCTGTTGCCGTTACCCTAAATAATGAGGTAACGGATAGAAAACCGCTGAAACCCTTTAAAAATAGGGAAGGTAACGGGGTAACGGATAAAACTACGGTTTGCCCCGAAAAAGAAGGTCAGGAAACCATTATCATATGATGAATCCTGATCAACTTATCAGTCATGCTAAGGATCGAGGTATCGAATTATCTGTCACATCCGACTATGATTTGAAGGCCAGCTCAAATAAGGACTTACTGACCCAGGAAGCAATCGATTTCCTGAAAATAAATAAAGAATCTATTGTTGATCAACTGTGTAACTACGAGTTTCAAGCCGAGGTTTTTCGGATCATTAATCCCGATGACATTGGATTAGTTGTTAAAGCAGTCAAAACAATTTCAGGTCGCCACCGATTGGAAGTCTTGAATCACTACCTTCGAGAGTTTGATCAGGGCTACGAAGCAGAATCGAATCCAGTAAAAAAAAGAAACGCGGGAAGTTACCGTGCTAACACCTGGTTGCTAAAAAAGCGGACCTTAGATTTATCTAATCGAGGGGCCGCTTAGTGCTGCCATTTCAACCGGTCGAATCTCAGCCGCTAGGCGTGCTTATAACCTCCCACTTATTTCGCAGTCTAAATGACAGGTTCGTGCCGTAAGCCGAAGTTAATACAGGAATTTTAAACGGCAGCTATCGGGAAAGCTGACCTTCAGAATCGAAACACCAGGGGCTGCAAAGTATCCTGAGGTAACTTTGATATTAAGCAGTAATAAGGAAACGGAGGGACTGATATGTGGATGCATGATAATCTAGACCCTGCTGGCTTAATACTCAGTTACTATAAAAATTAGCATGGCAGTAAAAATCCACGATGAACTCGCGAGCATCAGAAACACCC
>Ga0209987_10001187_pt1 | contig 14103 bp, 12 predicted proteins | sample N074metaG_FD_182134 | JGI IMG/M metagenome (GOLD analysis project Ga0209987, IMG submission 182134) | Deep subsurface microbial communities from Kermadec Trench to uncover new lineages of life (NeLLi) - N074 metaG (SPAdes) (version 2) | ecosystem: Environmental > Aquatic > Marine > Ocean trench... | reverse complement strand
GCTGAAGAAAAACAGAAGAAAGTTGTTTGGTCTGCTTTAACTAAAGACGAAAGATCAGCAGCTAATAATGAAATATTGGAAGAAGTAAAAACTGCACTTGAGGAAAAATATCCCGAGCAGGAAAAAGTTATTTCTGAAGTTATGCATGATATGGAAAAAGATATGATGCGCGACCGGATACTTTCTGAAGGTGTAAGACTGGATGGTAGGGATACAAAACAAGTAAGACCAATTAGTATTGAGCTTGGGATACTTCCAAGAACGCATGGCTCGGCTTTATTTACACGTGGTGAAACACAAAGCCTTACAACAGTTACTCTCGGAACAAAAAGTGATGAACAGATAATCGACGGTTTATTCGAGGAGCACAGAAAGAAATTTATGCTCCATTATAATTTCCCTCCGTTTAGTGTAGGGGAAGTCGGCAGAATGTTTGGAGTTAGCAGAAGAGAAGTTGGTCATGGCAATCTGGCAGAGAGAGCATTAAAAATGGTTTTCCCTGAGGAATCAGCTTTCCCTTACACTGTACGTATCATTTCAGATATTCTTGAATCAAACGGGTCCTCTTCAATGGCAACTGTTTGTGCCGGTTCACTTGCAATGATGGCTGCAGGAGTACCAATAAAAAAAGCTGTCTCGGGTATTGCAATGGGATTAGTAAAAGAGGGTGATAAATATGCCGTTCTTTCAGATATTCTTGGTAATGAAGATCATCTTGGAGATATGGATTTTAAAGTTGCCGGAACCGACGAGGGAATAACAGCATTCCAGATGGATATAAAAATTCAGGGTATATCTTTTGAAATTATGGAAAAAGCCCTTCATCAGGCTAAAGAAGGAAGATTGCACATACTGGGTAAAATGAATGAGGCAATTCAAAAACCAAACGAACAACTCTCTCCTTACGCACCAAGTTTAATAACAATGAAAGTTGAAATTGACCAGATTGGTCTTGTTATTGGTCCTGGTGGCAAAACCATTCAAGGTCTTCAAAGACTTCACGGTGTAGATATAAACATTGATGATGACGGCACGATTAACATTGCGTCGCCTAATAGCGAGGAAGCAAATAAGTGTAAAGAATACATCAAAAAACTTACTGCCACCCCCGAAGTAGGTGAAGTGTATGATGGCGTTGTAACAAAAATAATGGACTTCGGCGCTTTCGTTGAAATTATTCCAGGCAAGGACGGACTATTACATATTTCTCAGATAGACAATAAGAGAGTTGAAAAAGTATCTGATTACTATAAAGTTGGTGATAAGGTTACTGTTAAACTGATAAAAATTGAGAACGGTAAATTTTCATTAAGCCGTAAAGAGCTTTTAAAAGAAGAAGCAAAAAAAGAAGAGAATAAAGAGGTGGTTTAACAAACCTCCCCTTTCTTTTAAATAAATATTATTCATCTGGCTGGAATTATATTTTTGTCAGGTGGAACTAGTTCCGCTCTAACGGGACTCGGTTCACATAATGTAAAAATTTTCGTAAAAAATATTTTTACAATAATTAATATATAGCTTGTATTTATGATTGAAGTAAATAACATAAATTTTATAATTACATTCATTCTTTCATCATGTATCTTGGTGAAAATTGGAGACGATATGAATGCGGGCTATCGTGATTTACAAGAATTTACAATGAAACAATTGATTTCATTAGAAGAGTTTTTATTCTATGGTAAAAGAAATTATAATCAATTCCACTTCTACGCAAACACGCGTTGCCATTACAGAAGATGGAAATTTAGTAGACTTCTTTGTCGACTATCCTGAAAACCGCAGGATGGTGGGGGATATATATCTTGGCAGAGTTGCCCGGGTTCTTCCTGGCATAAGAGCTGCATTTATAGACATCGATTTGAAACACGATGCCTTCCTTCATTTTTCTGATATCGGAGACAGAACCCACCAATTGCAGGAAATGCTTGGTGAAGATATACCTGTGGTCGATGATGAAGAACAATCAAACCGAAATGGTAAGACCGGTCAATCCTCTGGTAGAAATGGGGGATACACCGTACCCAAGCTGCGAAAAGGTCAGGAAATAATAATTCAAATAACAAAAGAACCTGTAAACAACAAAGGTGTGCGTGTTACTTCTTCGGTTTCGCTTCCCGGCAGGTTTTGTGTTTTGCTTCCTTATGATAATAAAATCGGGGTATCAAAAAAGATAACTGATTTTAAGGAAAGAAGAAGATTGCGTTACATCGCAAGAAGCATTCTTCCGGAAAACTATGGCTTGATTATTCGAACCGTAGCAAAACATCAATCGGAGAAAGCATTAAAAGATGATCTTCAGGCACTTATAAAAAACTGGTACGATATTGAAGGAACTGCAAAATCAGAAAAACCACCCTTCCTTTTACACCAGGACTTAAACACAACTTCAAGTGTAATCAGAGATTTGTTTAATTCAGAAGTATCAAAAATATTCATCGATTCTAAAAAACTTCACCGGGAAATAAAAAATTATGTAAACCTCGTTCAGCCGGCAGTTGCTGATAAAATTGAACAATATAAATCTAGTGCCGGAATTTTTGAAGATTTTAATATTGAGCAGCAGATCAGTTCGCTTATGGGTAGAAAAGTTCCACTTCCGAGTGGTGGTTACCTGATTATTGAACATACGGAAGCAATGGTTGTAATTGATGTGAACAGCGGCAGATATGCAAAGAGTAAAGAGCAGGAACTTAATTCGTTGAAGACCGACCTTGAAGCATCAAGAGAAATTGTACGGCAAATGCGCCTTCGCGATATTGGCGGAATTATAGTTATCGATTTTATTGATCTCGAAGAGGAAAAAAATCGTAAAAAAATATTCGATGAGCTTAGAAAAGAATTCAAAAAAGACCGCGCAAAAGTTTCAATTCTCCCAATGTCCGATTTTGGTTTAGTGCAGATTACACGGCAAAGAATCAGACAAAACATAATGCAAACGATGAAAGATGTGTGCCCTGTTTGTATGGGGACTGGTTTGGTAACGAAAGAATCGCACTTAATATATGATATTGAAATGTGGCTTAAGAAATTTAAAAAGCAATCTAAAGAGAGAAGCTTAATTATTAAATGTCATCCTTCAGTTGCTGTAAAAATGCGCCAGGGGATAGTTAAATCGTTTATTTTTCAGTTAAAGTATTTTATGCGTATTAAATTTGCTGAAGATGATAAAATTCGTCCGGGTAGATTTAAATTCTTCTCGGCTAAAACCGGCGATGAGTTAACAAAATTAGTTGATTGAGTTTTAGTAGTTAATTATTATATTTTATAACATTATTTTTGGAGACACAAAATGAAATTCTTTATAGATACAGCTGACATTGATGAAATAAGGGAAGCAGCATCGCTAGGAATATTGGACGGTGTTACGACAAATCCCTCTTTGGTTTATAAGGCAGGAAAGGACTTTAGGAAACTACTTGATGAAATTCTTGAAATTGTAGATGGACCTGTAAGTGCTGAAGTAATTGCAACCGATTATGATGGAATTTTAAAGGAAGCAAGAGAATATGCCTCCATTCATAAAAATATTGTTGTAAAAGTTCCTTTAATAAAAGAAGGTTTAAAGGCAGTTAAAACTCTCTCCAACGAAAATATTAACACAAACGTTACTCTTTGTTTTTCACCTATGCAGGCATTGTTGGCCGCAAAAGCTGGCGCTACTTATATTAGTCCTTTTATTGGCAGGTTAGATGATATTAGTATAAATGGTATGGAACTGATTGAACAGATTGTGCAGATTTATAGAAATTACAGTTACGACACGCAGGTGCTGGTTGCAAGTGTAAGGCATCCTCTTCACGTTGTTGAAGCCGCATTGATTGGTGCTGATGTTTGCACAATCCCATTCGCTGTTATCAATAAATTATTTAATCATCCTTTAACTGATAGTGGTTTAAATAAATTTTTAAGTGATTGGAAAAAGATTACCGGTAATCAAAAAAAATAGTTTTAATCAGATAATGAACGATTATTGAAATGAAGAAAACCAGGTTTAACAAAATACATAAAAACATCGATGCAAAAATGGTTGAGTTTGCAGGATATGAAATGCCTGTTCAATATTCATCTATAATTGCAGAGCACAAAGCAGTAAGAAATTCTGTCGGTGTTTTTGATGTATCACATATGGGTGAAATTTTTATCTCTGGCGAAAAGGCATTAGATTTTGTGCAGCTTATTACGGTAAACGATGCTTCAAAACTTGAACCCGGAAAGGTGCAGTATTCTGCAATGTGCTACACCGATGGCGGAATAGTAGATGACCTTTTGGTGTATAAAATTGCAGATGATAATTTTATGCTTGTTGTAAATGCTTCCAATATCGAAAAGGATTTTAACTGGATGGTTGAAAACAATGAGTATTCTGTTGAGATTAATAACAGAAGTGATGATTACTCATTATTGGCAGTGCAAGGTCCAAATTCAGAAAAAGTAATTCAAAAATTGTTAGATGACGAACTAAATCTTGAGTATTATAATTTTACACAAACCAGGTTAGCCGATGTAGATATGATTATTTCCCGAACCGGTTACACTGGCGAGTTAGGATACGAATTATATTTTACCGGAGATGAAACGGATGCTGAAAAAGTTTGGAATAAAATATTTGAAGCCGGAAAGGAATTCGATATTCAGCCGGCAGGTTTAGCAGCACGTGATTCGTTAAGATTGGAAATGGGGTTCTGTTTATATGGAAACGATATTGATCAAACAACAAACTCAATTGAAGCCGGTCTTGGATGGATAACCAAATTGAAAAAGGATAAATTTGTAGGTCAGGAAGCGATTAAAAAAATAAAGGAAGAGGGAATTAATAGAAAACTTGTTGCAATAATTTCTAACGAACGGATGTTTCCAAGGCAAGGATATGGAATTGTTTCTGATGGAAAGAAAATTGGGACTGTAACGAGTGGAACTGTAAGCCCTATGTTAGATAAGCCGATAGCACTTGGTTACGTCGATGCCGAATACAAATCGGTTGGCACAAAAGTAAATATTGTAATTCGTAATAAGGAAGTACCTGCTGAAATAGTTAAGCTTCCATTTATAGAAAAATAAATTTTAAAATATGTTATGGAACGAGTCCCGACCTGCCTGCGCCTGCCTGACGGTAGGCAGGTATATCGGGACGAGTTCCATATGGCAAAAACAAGAAATTATAATCATATGAAAGTTAATGTTCTCTTTTCCCCGGTTAATGCAGATGAATTATATTTTGCTAACAAAACCACAGTTGTTATTGATGTGCTGCGGGCTTCTTCTACAATTATAAATGCTCTTTCAAATGGAGCAAAAGAAGTAATACCAGTTGCCACAGTGGAGTTTGCCGTAAAAGTTTCTGGTGGAATGTTTGGTGGACAAACTCTTCTTGGCGGTGAAAGAAACACAAATAAAATTGAGGGGTTTGCACTCGGCAATTCACCAATAGAATATTCCAAAGAAGTTATTGAAGGTAAATTCATTGTTTTTTTCTCAACCAACGGTTCAAAGGCAATTGTAAAAGCTAAATTTTCGGAAAATTTATTAGTATGTTCTTTCAATAATTTATCGGCAGTTGCAAAGCATCTTATTCGGTTAAAGAACGATGTTGAAATTTTATGTGCAGGTAATAATAATCATTTTTCTTTGGAAGACTCAGTTTGTGCAGGCAAATTGATTGGAGAGATAAATAATAAAAAGAAAAATATCGAAGTATCTGATTCATCTGCGGCAGCTTTTGCACTGTATGAGAGATTCGGTAATGATATTTTAGAAATGTTAAAGAATACCGAACATGGTAAAAAACTCCTTGAAAACGGGTTTGATGAAGACCTGGAATTTTGCAGTAAACTAAATATAAATTCTGTTTTACCATACTTTGATGGAATTAAGTTAAAATCACTCGATTTGAAGAAATCTAAAAAGCGTTCTTGATTAATTAGAGAGCGAGAGTAAAAATGTCTGTTAAAAAAAGAGGAAATAATAGGTTAAAGAAGAATAACAAAGAAAATTATTTCAGTTTTTCATCTGATAAAATAAAAAAAATACTTGGTATCCTTCTTATTTTATTCTCAGTTTTTCTTTTGTTCAGCATTATCTCATATGACAGAAGGGATGAAGCTAATCTAACAGGATTATTTTCGAACAGTGAGCAGAGTGCCGAGATACATAACGGGGCGGGAATCTTCGGTGCACACATTTCAAACTTTTTTATAAAATCAACCATCGGATATTTCTCAATTGTCTTTCCTTTTCTCTTTTTTACACTCGGAATTTCGTTCTTTAAAAGAATAACAACTCGAATTTTAATTCACAGTTTAAATTTTCTTCTTTTAAGCGGGATAATAATTGCATCCTTTTTTGGTGTATTCAGAATGCATTATAACATTTTCGCAAGCAGCTACGAACTTTCCGGTTTAGTTGGTGATTACCTCGGCAGATCATTGAGCAATCTGTTTGGAGGAATTATTGGCATCTTACTTTTAATTACCTCTATGATTGCACTGCTGATATTTGCCTTCGATATAAAAATTGAAAAAATATTTTTGTTCATTAAAAACCTGTTTCAATCCTTACTATCAAAAGAAAAAACAAATTCTTCAACCGAGAGTATTGAAGATGATGATACAAACTTATTAAAAATTAAAAAGCTTCGTTCCGATAAGAAGAAAAAGAAAAAAGAAGAAACTCAAATAACTGCTGAAGATTTAATGGCTGAGGAGGAAATTAAGACGAATATCCAGATCATTCGTAAAGATGATCAACCATCTCCACTAGTTAAAAACAGGCTGCTTGAAGATCAAAAGAAAAAAGTTGATCTGGAAAAAACAGGAGAAATACCAAAAAAAGATATTGACCGAACAGCAGAAGAAAAACTTCCCGATCCGTGGGAAGAGAACATTAATTATAAAATGGTTGGATTAGATCTTCTTGATGCTGTCCCCGAGGAAAATTTTCAAGTTGCAGAAGAGGAGTTAAAAAGAAATGCCGAACTGCTGAAGGAAAAACTAAAACTTTTTGATATTGACATTAAGGATATCTCCGTTACCCCTGGTCCTGTAGTTACGTTATATGAAATTGTACCTGCTCCGGGAGTAAAGATTAGCAAAATAGTTGCATTGGAGAATGATATTGCGCTTGCTTTGGCTGCAAGGGGAATAAGAATAATAGCACCAATACCCGGGAAAGGCGCAATTGGTGTTGAAATACCAAATAAAAAAGCAATGCTTGTTACTGCAAGATCAGTTTTAGGAAAAATATTTGAGTCCAAAGCTGAACTGCCCTTAGCGCTTGGTAAAACCATAGATGGAAATGTCTTCATAACTGATCTATCTCAAATGCCACATTTATTGATAGCTGGTTCAACAGGTTCCGGCAAGAGTGTCGGTATCAACATGATCATAAGCAGTTTGCTTTTTACCAAACATCCATCAGAGGTAAAGTTTATTCTTGTTGATCCGAAAAAAATTGAATTGTCATTCTACAATAATTTAAGAAGGCACTACCTGGCGGTTTCACCCGATCTCGATGAAGAGATAATAACTGTTCCTCAAAACGCAGTGCTTATGCTTAAATCGATTGAGAACGAAATGGAAAAGCGTTATGATAAACTGGCAAAAGCCGGTGTGAGGAATATTGTTGATTATAATAAAAAAGTATCCGATCCCAAAACCAAACCACACGATACGGAATTAATTAAACATCATCATCTACCGTATTTAGTTGTAATAATAGATGAGCTTGCCGATTTAATGATAACCGCAGGAAAAGAAGTTGAAGAGCCAATAACGCGGCTTGCTCAGCTTGCGCGGGCAGTTGGAATACATCTTGTGCTTGCGACTCAACGTCCATCGGTAAATGTTATAACTGGTGTTATAAAAGCTAATTTCAGTGCGAGAATTGCTTACCAGGTTGCAACCAAAATCGATTCAAGAACTATACTCGATATGAACGGGGCGGAACAATTGCTTGGTAGGGGTGATATGTTGTTTTTGCCTACCGGTTCACCAAAACCGTTTCGCATTCAAAATGCATTCATCTCTACTGATGAAGTTGAGAGAATTACGAATTTTATTTATTCACAGGATTCTTACTCGAAACCTTATTTTCTTCCTTCTATTTATGAAAAGAAAAGTTCGAAAATCGGTGGGTTTACAGCAGATTTTGATCCGATGTTTGAAGACGCCGCCCAGGTTATAGTTCGTCATCAGCAGGGCTCGGTATCTTTACTTCAGCGAAAATTGAAATTAGGTTATTCCAGGGCTGCACGAATTGTCGATCAGCTTGAGGAAGCCGGGATTGTTGGTCCGAATGACGGCAGTAAGGCAAGACAGGTATTGATTGAAAATGAAATGCAGTTGGAAACATTATTAAGGGCTCTGTAGTTAATATTAAAAACGAAACTTTATTAAAATGAAAAATATAATTAGAATATTTATAACAATAATTTTTGTATTTATAGCGACAACGTTTTCACAAAACGATGCGGATAAAGTGCTGAATGATCTGCAAACAAAATTTGATACAATAAAAGACCTTTCTGTTGAATTCACACAATCGGGTGACGGAAAAAGTAAATTAGCAGGCATACTGTTTATTAAAAAAGAAAACAAGTTAAGAATAGATACAAAAAATTTAATCATCGTTACTGATGGAACAACATCCTGGAGTTATAACAAAAAAGAGAATAAAGTTATTATCAGCAATTATGATGAAAATGATCCCGGTGTTTTTTCAATAAACGAACTTGTTTATGATTTACCTGATGAGAGTGATATTGAATTAAGTAATGATAACGGACAAAATGTTTTAAAGCTTACTCCAAATAGTTATGAATATAGTTTCGATAGTGTTAAACTCTGGCTTGATGAAGATAACCTGATAAGTAAAGTAGTATTAAACGATGCAGCTATGGGAAAGGTCGAGGTAAAGTTTTCTAACTATCGGCTCAACCAAAATTTAAAAGATTCGGAATTTTCATTCACACCGCCTGAAGGAAGCAGAATTATTGACATCAGATAGAATAAAAAACTCTCCTGTATTAAAATCATTTTTTAGCTATGGAATATCGCTGGCACTAGCAGTAATTTTTCTCTACATAGCATTTTACGGAGTGAACCTCAGCGAGGTGATGGACATTGTTTCCAACGCATCAGTTTTATGGATGGTTGTGTTTGCGCTAAGTGGTTTTCTTGGTCATGTAATTCGTGCCTTACGATGGAAAGTGATATTAAATTCAGTAAAACCAAACACTTCATTTAAAAATCTTTTCGGGGCATTGATGGTTGGATACGGAGTTAATTGTGTAACACCAAAATTAGGAGAGATTACACGAGCTGTACTGCTTGGAAAGTGGGAAAACCTCTCTCGTTCTTCGATGTTCGGAACGGTTATAGTTGAAAGAGTTATTGATATTATTTCTCTCGGATTGGCGGTGTTAGTCTCGGTTTTTGTGTGGCGCGAAAACCTCTACGATAGTTTCCCCTGGCTGGAAACCACTTTGTATATTTCAGGCATAATGATGTTAACGGTAATTTTGATGATTATTTTAACAGTAAAATACAAAGATAAATTCTACGGTTTTATCATAAGGTTGTTCAGTAAAATATCCGAGAAGTTTGCACAAAAATTGGCATATATTTTTGAAATGCTAACCGAGGGATTTTCAAGTTTAAAAGGGACAAGAAATTATATTTATACAGTTTTGCTAACTATAGTTATCCTGCTTGTTTATGCGCTAAGCTCCTATCTCGGATTTTTTATGTTCGAAGAACTAAAGCCGGTTACCTTCGAGATGGGCTGGGTATTGATGAGCATTGCTGCAATTGGTGTTATTATACCAACACCCGGTGCTACGGGTTCGTATCATACTCTCGCAAAATCCACTCTTGTTTTGCTTTTTGGATTTGGGGAAACTGTTAGTGCTGCCTATGCGTTTTTAACACATATTATTTCATACTTTTTATTTATCTTCACAGCTTTATTTGTTTATTTTGTTCTTATCAAACAAAAAAACAGGCTTATAAAAGTAGTAGAAACAAAACTGGATGATTTATGAAAAAACATTTATTTATTACAATTATTTTATTATCAAACACTCTTGCATTTGCGCAATATGAGTTAAAAGGTACGATGGGAATTTACTTCGCAAGTATTCCATCAATGCAGGATTATGTAAATCAGAGTGGATTGGCTTCTTCAAATAATCAGCTCGAAAGCTTTGTATCATCTGTAGTATTTGCTGGGGAAGGAGGATTATTCTTGAGTAAATCTTTTGAAATGGCTCTCGAGGTTGCTTATCAGCTTTATTCGTTTACTGATGTAAAGCCCGAAGGGAAAGACGAATTAAGCTTTAACAATTTAATGCCGTCACTTTTGGGGTACTATGTGTTAAACGGAGACGGGTATAATTTTAAATTTGGTGGCGGAGCAGGAGTAAGATTTGTAAGTGTTGATGAAACTCGTAATATAAGTGTGGCAAAAACAAATTACAGTTCGCTTGGTTTTGGTATCATATTGCGGATTGAAGGCAATACTCTTTTAGGAAGCAGCGTATACGCAAACATAGGTGCAGATATTCGTTATGATGTAAACGGTGAACCTGACAATAACGGAACTCCTTTGAATAACAACCTTCAAAATGTAAACTTTAATGCTTTCTCGGTTGGTGTAAGACTGGGTATAACTTACATCATCGGAGGGAATGATTGAGCATACTTGAATCAATCATTCTGGGAATAGTACAGGGGTTATCCGAATTCCTTCCAATCAGCAGTTCAGCACATTTAACATTAGCAGGAAAATTGATGAATGTTGTTCCGAAAGATCATCCTGAATTTTGGACGGCGTTCGTAGCAGTTATTCAATTAGGGACATTAATCTCAATACTAATTTATTTCAGCAAAGATATAATTAATATCACATCCGAATTTTTTCGGGATAATATTAAGTTGAAATTAAAATATCGAGAGCAAAGTCTTTATGCCAGATTAGGTTGGATGATAGCAATAGGTACCATACCTATTGTTATTATCGGTTTAGGATTTAAAGATATTATTGAAGGTTCTCTAACAAAAAATTTATATGTAATTTCGTTTAGCTTAATTATATTTGCAATTATTTTAGCGATTTCAGAGCGAGTAGCTGAACACAAAAGAGACAGTAAAGATTTAACAATTAAAGATTCGCTCATCATAGGTATTGCACAATCTTTTGCACTCATTCCTGGCGCCTCCCGCTCAGGTACAACAATTACCGGTGGATTATTTGTCGGTCTAAAACGTTCCGATGCAGCACGCTTTTCTTTTTTATTAAGCATTCCTGCAGTATTTGCAAGCGGGTTATTAGAACTTTATAGTGCGTTAAAATATATTGATGCTTCCATGATGCTCAACTTTGCGGTGGCAACTGTATCATCTGCTATAAGTGGTTACATTGCAATAGATTTTCTTATAAAATACCTGAAAAAACATTCAACATATATTTTTGTTTATTACAGAATTATTTTAGGTATTTTAATTATAGTTTTATTATTAACAAACACTTTCAAACCATAAGGAGACAACATGAAAAAAAATATTTTCACCCTGTTTATAATTATGCTTTCTATCGGAATTATATTCGCATACGGGAAACTAAATAATGTAAATTCAAATAATTCAGATAAAGGATACTTTTCTATGAGTGATTCAATAACGGTAGCGATCATCAAAACAAATATGGGAACAATTGAAGTAGAACTTTTTGCAGAACAAACACCAAAGACAGTTGAAAACTTTGTTGGGCTTGCTGAAAAAGGATATTATAATGGAATTATTTTTCATAGAGTGATTAAAGACTTTATGTTACAAGCTGGCGATCCAACAGGAACAGGTAGCGGCGGTGCAAGTTTTTGGGGCGGTAAGTTTGAGGATGAATTTGTTTCTGATTTAAAACACGACACTCCGGGAATGCTCTCAATGGCTAATGCAGGACCCAACACAAACGGCAGCCAGTTTTTTATTACACTTGTTCCCACACCATGGTTAGATGGTAAACATACTGTGTTTGGAAAAGTAATTAACGGCATGGATGTAGTTTATGCAATTGGCAAGGTTCAAACGGCTGCAGGTGATAAACCGGTTGATGAAATTGTAATGGAGGAAGTAATAATCGAAAAAAGAGCAGGTGCAAGCACCGAGGACTAATTTTAAGAGGCTATCTCAAAACTCATAATTACAGAAATGTCATTCCCACAGCTTGTCCCGATTCGTCTGGAAAAGTGGGAATCTCTAATCTTTTAGAACATTTAGATTTCCGCCTACCTGTCCGGTAGGCAGGTATTCACGGAAATGACAAACAATTCAATTATTTTAAGACAGCCTCTACAAAATAATAAATTCATAGAGGTATGAAACAACAGGAATTTTTCTCCTCCAGATGGGCGCTGATAATTGCTACCGTTGGAATAGCGGTTGGTACAGGAAATATATGGCGTTTTTCCAGAATTGTTGCTCAAAACGGAGGAGGTTCCTTTCTTATCCCATGGGTAATTTTCCTGCTTATCTGGTCAGTTCCATTAATCATTGCTGAGTTTGCAATTGGTAAATCTACAAGAATGGGACCGGTTGGTGCAATAGCCAAAACCGCAGGGAGAAAATTTGGCTGGATGGGGGCATTCATTGTTTTCGTTTCAACCGCCATTATGTTTTATTATTCTGTTGTTACAGGATGGTGCCTGCGTTATTTTTTCGCTTCCGTTTCAGGTAATTTGTTTAAAGTTGATGATTACCAGGTTTACTGGAATAACTTTGCAAACGGCAATGAACCTCTTCTCTTTCATTTCATTGCAATTTCGTTTGTAGCTTTTGTTGTGCTAAGAGGTGTTACAAAAGGTATTGAAACAGTAACTAAGTTTTTAGTCCCTTCTTTGTTAATAATATTATTTATTCTTTTTATCCGGGCTATCACTCTTCCAAATGCTATTGAAGGAATTAAATATTTTTTTACGCCGGATATAAATGTTATCCTCGATCATAAAGTATGGCTGAACGCACTAACACAAAACGCATGGGATACTGGTGCGGGATGGGGACTGATTCTAGTTTATGCGGTATATATGAGAAAGAAGGAAGACATTCCGCTTAATGCTGCACTTATTGGCTTTGGCAACAATGCGATTTCTATTATTGCTGGAATTACAATATTTTCAACGGTCTTTGCATTAAGTTCTGTAGATGCAATGACACAGGTATCGCAATCGGGTCCGGCAAACACAGGACTAACGTTTATTTATTTACCCCTTCTTTTTAGCAAGATGACGGGAAGTGATACAATCAATTTATTTTTTGCTTCTATCTTTTTCCTTGCGCTCTTTTTTGCTGCCTTTACTTCATTAATTTCAATGATTGAACTTTCAACCCGCACAATGATTGATTTTGGATTGAAACGAAAACGTGCAGTAGGTATTATTGTTGTAATCGGATTTCTGTTAGGAATCCCTTCCGCACTCAATCTTAAAGTTTTAGCAAACCAAGATTGGGTTTGGGGTGTTGGTTTGATCCTTAGCGGAGCGTTCATTGCATTTGCAGTAAAGCAGTATGGAATCGATAAATTCAGAACGGAATTAATTAATGGTTACGGAAGTGATATCAAAATCGGTAAGTGGTACAATTATATCATCGGTATATTAATTCCAATCCAGGTAGTTGTATTAATTTTATGGTGGCTGATTTCTTCAGTTTCGTGGGATCCCGAATGGTGGAATCCGTTACATATTGAAAATGCGGGCACTGCAATTTTTCAGTGGGCAATTGTGCTTGTATTTTTTATAGCATTTAATAAATATATTGTTGCTAAAACATTAAATAGTAATTTGGATTAGAGGTATAAGATGGAAATAAGCACAATTATAACGATGGTTTTAGTTTTAGGAATTGTTTGGGGAGGACTGGCTTTTTTCCTGATACGAGCAATTAAATATGAAAAAATGAAATTTAAAAATGGCAAAGAGTAAGGCACCCTCTATTCTCGATGTAATCCCTTCTATCGATAACGGGACCTTGCAGCCCGTTTATTATTTTTTTGGAGAAGATTATTATCTTCTTCAAAATGTTTTAGATTTGATCAGTAAAGCAGTGTCAC
>Ga0209987_10001186_pt1 | contig 14106 bp, 15 predicted proteins | sample N074metaG_FD_182134 | JGI IMG/M metagenome (GOLD analysis project Ga0209987, IMG submission 182134) | Deep subsurface microbial communities from Kermadec Trench to uncover new lineages of life (NeLLi) - N074 metaG (SPAdes) (version 2) | ecosystem: Environmental > Aquatic > Marine > Ocean trench... | reverse complement strand
GGTTATTGAGGAGGCATTTACCGGTCAGGCATTTATCACCACGGATCTGGATGATAATCAGATTACTGCATTTCATCCCGGAGCCATGAATTTTTCTCATGAAAATAAGGTGTCTGATGCCAAAGAGATAAGTATTGGAATTATTTCACCGGATGGGCGCGATGGCATGATTCAGCACGCCAGCCAGTTTGTCAAAGCCGACATTCCTTTTGTGTTTGATCCCGGACAGGGCCTGCCGATGTTTGACTCAGAAGATTTAAAAACTTTATTTAATCAGGCAACCTGGATCACTGTGAATGATTACGAATGGCAGATGATTCAGGAAAAGACCGGAATGCCGCCTCACGATGTCGCGGAGCTGGTAGATGCATTAATCGTCACTAAAGGTGGGGAAGGATCATTAATTTATACAAACGAAAAACGTTATGAAATCCCCAGCGCAACACCAACAAAACTTGAAGACCCTACAGGTTGCGGTGATGCTTACCGTGCTGGTTTGTTATATGGCCTGATGAATGACATGGACTGGGAAACCACAGGACGAATTGCCTCACTCATGGGTGCAATTAAAATTGAAAGCCATGGCACGCAGAATCATTCGTTTACCATGGATGAATTCAGAGCACGATATCAGGAAAATTTTAACTCGAGTTTTTAACTTAAAAATATAATGGTAGATAGTAGGTGGTAGATTGGTGGGAGATTCCTACATACCATCTACTATCTACCACCTACTAGAGAGCCTTCTGTTCCCGTCTGCGCTTATACAGAACAAACTCTGTATAACCATTGGGCTGATCAAGTCCTTTAAAAACCAGATCCAGGGCAGCCTGGAATGGAATGCTTTTATCAAAGTCTACTGACATCGGTTTGTATTCTTTATCATCTCTGTTCTGTCGATCCACAATGACGGCCATGCGTTCCATCGCCGAACGCACATCCTCTCTTGTGACGATGTTATGGTGAAGCCAGTTGGCAATATGCTGACTGGAAATTCGCAGCGTAGCGCAATCCTCCATCAAGGCAACGTCATTGATATCGGGCACTTTGGAACACCCCACACCTTGACCAACCCAGCGTGATACATAGCCTAGAATTCCCTGGGCATTATTTTCCAGTTCGTGTCGAATCTCGTTTGCCGTTAATTTTCGATCCTTATTCATCACCGGGATGTCGAGGATGTCATCAACAGGAACCTGTTTGTCTTTCATTAAGGCGTGTTGGCGGCTATGTACATTCAACTTGTGGTAATGAATAGCGTGTAATGTTGCTGCGATTGGTGACGGCACCCAGGATGTATTCGCACCCGCCTTCAAGTGCTGAATCTTGGTCTTCATCATTTTATTCATTTCATCTGGCATGGCCCACATCCCTTTGCCAATCTGGGCTTTGCGTTCGAGTCCACAGTTCAATCCTACCTGGACATTGGATTCCTCATAGGCCATCAGCCATTTAGCCTGTTTTAATTCAGCCTTGGGGACAATCGCACCCGCTTCCATATTCGTGTGAATGTCATCACCGGTACGATCCAGAAAACCTGTATTAATGAAAAAAAGTCGTTCTTTGGAAGCATTGATGCAGGCTTTCAGATTCACCGAAGTACGTCGTTCCTCATCCATGATGCCTATCTTCAGGCTGTTTCGTTCAAAATCCAGCGCGTCTTCAACGCGTCCAAACAAGTCGTTGGCCAGTGCAACTTCCTCTGGGCCATGCATCTTGGGCTTAACGATATAAACGGATCCCGTTCTGCTGTTACATAATGTAGAGTTACCTAACAAATCATGTTTTGCACATAAAGCCGTGACCATAGCATCAAGCATGGTTTCCGGTATTTCTTCTCCGTTATAAAGTACTGCGTCGGTATTTAGATGCATACCAACATTACGTACCAATGCCAGACTTCTTCCATGCAAGGTGATTTCCTTGCCATCAGAACCGATATATTTTCTATCCGGCTCCATGGCACGTTCGATGGTCTTATCATCTTTAACAATGGTGCGTACCAGCGTGCCCTTCATCAAACCCAGCCAGTTTTTATAAACCCGAACTTTATCTTCGGTATCGACAGAGGCCACCGAGTCTTCGCAGTCCATGATTGTGGTAACAGCCGATTCGAGATAAATATCGTAAATTTTTGCGTGGTCACGGCGCCCGATAAAATAGCCATCACCAAATTTAATTTCCAAATGCAAATTATGATGACACAGTAAAACTGAATCGGGATTTTCCGGTTTGCCGGTATATCCAACAAACTGTTGCGGTTTAAGTAATGTTGTTTCACTACCATCACCAAATTGCACGGTGAGTTGATTGTTATTAATGAAATATTGCGTCACATGCTTGTGTGTATCTCGTTCCAGGGCAAAGTGTCTATCTAAAAGATGTCGCGCACGTACGATGACTCGTTCACCACGAATCGGATTATATTTTTTAATTCTTCTACAGCCGTTTGCTTCTGAAATAGTATCTGTTGAGTAGAAAGCATCATACAGACTACCCCAGCGTGCATTGATGGCATTTAATACATAGCGTGCATTATCGAGTGGGACAACGAGTTGTGGACCTGCAACTTCTGCAATTTCTGCATCTACATTGCCTGTATTAATACTAAAATTTTCACCTTCCGGGACAAGATAGCCAATCTCCTGTAAGAACTTCTTGTAGGCTTCTGGATCGTGTTTTTCATTACGATTGGCTTGATGCCATTCGTCGATTTGTTTCTGTAGTTGATCGCGCTTGGCCAATAGTTCGGTGTTTCTTGGCTGCAGTTCGCGAACGATTTCTTCAAGCGAAGACCAGAAGTCATTCACGTTGATACCGGTTTCAGGGATAACTTCAGTTGCTATTAAATTGTACAGGTCTTCAGCAATATTCAGGTCGCCCATTTTCTTATAATTCATATCTCTACTCTTCATGTCCATGGTTTCTTCATAACTCATGTCAATTATCAGGAATTTACACAATTGTGCAGTGCAACAGAGTAAAACAAAGACGATCAAATTTCAATCAGAAATTAGCCAGATTAATGTCTAATTATTGATAAGTTTCCGGAATAATCCTGTAAAAGGGGAGGTCGACTAGTTGAATTCACCAATGAAAGTAGCCGTTCAGCACCATCGGAAATTCAATAACACTTTATGACAAATACTAACTTAACAGGTGGACTCGTTACTGGGGCAGATCAGATATTCGTCACACTTTTTAATATAGATTTTTACACTTTTCGGTATTGGTACCCTGAGTGAAGACAATACTGTTAACAACAAGCCACCGTCCTTTATTAATTCGTATCCTTCCATATATTTAAGGCGTTCTTTAGTACCTTTAACCTGGGAGATGTCGATTGCATATTCTTCAAACGCCTCTTTCGCAACAACATATCGGGGCCAAATCTCAAAAATGGTCGGATCATTGCGTAAGGTTTCGCAGGCCAATTTCGACGCAGTACCTAATTCTATTAGCTTTTCCTTAATAGCAGAAAAATCTGATGAATGCTCAATCACCGTAATGAGTTTATCTGTTACCAGATCTATCTCCGCCATGGTTTGAGCGATCTTGATGTAACGGCTTTGAAAAAAATCTTCTATGGGCAAGGAGAATACCCTGAATGGTTCACCCCAAAGTTCGTTTACACCATCAATCCCATTTACCAGCTTTATGTTTTTCCCCAGTTCAAGCGCTTCCATAAAGCATTTGCCACATTCATCAAACAATTCATTATTGGTTTCAATTTTAACCCCTGCTTCTTCCAGTTCAACAATGGCATTGAGAATATCGCGGCCACGGTTTAGGAAAGAGCCCGCAAGCATGGCACCCTTAACACGTTTTTTTGCTGGACAGGTTTCCTTTTCATAAATACTTTTGATTTCTTCAACACGGTAACCCGGTGTATTGATCCCAGGTTCAACATTATGAAAGACTCTGCGCGTCAGTTGATCAATCATCTGTTTTTTATCAGCGAGGGTATTTGAGTGCAGTTGATAATGGCGAACCCAATAACCGTCAAAATAAATACAAGGCTTGCCCTCTATCTCTTTGATGGTGCCGTTTTTTATCTCGTCATTCATAATCTAAAATCTAGCAAATTTACAGATTTAAGCAATCTTATCATAATGACCGACGGTGTCAGAGGAAGATAATACTATGATGAAAGGAGTTGAAACCAATGTTTAATGATCGGATAGTTCGGCAGATGACGGGACGATCAATAGGTGCAATAATCTGTTTCAGCCAATCGCGGCCTGAGCGGCCGCTAGTCAAGCCACCGGCACACGAAAAGGCGAACAGGATACATAATCCAGTCCTACCTCATGCACGAATCGGATGGAACTGGGCTCACCACCGTGTTCCCCACACAATCCGCATTTCAAATTCTTCTTGATGGATCTCCCCTTTGTTACGGTGAGCTCAATTAACTGGCCGACACCCGTTGTATCAAGGTATTGAAATGGACTCTTTTCAAGGATTCCGTCCTTGATATAGTCAGGAAGAAAACTGTTAATGTCATCTCTACTATAACCAAGAGTCATCTGCGTCAGGTCGTTGGTACCAAAGCTGAAGAAGTCTGCATCTTTTACAATCTCATCCGCTGTTAATGCCGCTCGGGGAATCTCAATCATGGTTCCTATCTTGATGTTCAATTTATCCGTGACTTTTTTTCTCTGAAGTGTTGATTTTATCGTCTCACTGACATGTTCTCTGAGTATTTTCAATTCCATTGCCACACCAACCAGGGGAATCATAATTTCAATGCTTGTCTTTATTCCTTTGTTATTGCACAGAATTGCCGCTTCCGTAATTGCGGTAACTTGCATGGTCAGTATCTCGGGATAAGTAATCAATAATCTACAGCCACGGTGTCCCAGCATAGGATTATGTTCATGCAGTTCCCAGACCCGTTCCTCGATCTTGGATTATTTGATATTTAATGTTTTCGCCAGCTCTGCCTGAGCTGATTTTTCATGGGGCAAAAATTCATGCAGTGGCGGATCCAATAAACGTGAAGTTGCCCGTTTGACTGAAAATGCAAATTTGTTCCTGGAGGTCAATATGGGGGCCACTGCAATAGGTACAGGGATCAATACTGATCCTGATTACGGCCCTAAGGTCATTGGTCACCTTAAAGAGGGGACTGGACTGGACATTATCCAGGCCAAACATCTCATTGAAGCTACACAGGATACCAGTGCGTTTATTATGTACTCCCCAGCAGTAAAGCGACTGGCAATCAAACTATCAAAAATCTGTAATGATTTGCGGTTATTATCCTCAGGACCACGTACCGGGTTAATGAGATTAATCTGCCACCTATGCAACCAGGCTCTTCTATCATGCCCGGAAAGGTCAATCCTGTCATACCCGAAGTCGTCAACCAGATTGCCTTTAAGGTTATCGGCAATGATCTGACCGTAAGTCTAGCGGTTGAGGCAGGTCAACTGGAGTTAAATGTCATGGAGCCCGTAATTGTTCAAAGTATTTTTGAATCAATTGAAATGCTAAAAAATGGCATGAGGATTTTGATGCACCGTTGTATCAATGGGATCACTGCTAATGAAGAGATATGTCGCGATTATGTGATGAACAGTATTGGGTTAGTGACAGCGTTGAACCCCGTTCTGGGTTACGAAGTCAGCAGCCAGGTTGCCAAAGAAGCACTGGATAGTGGCAAAGGAGTATATGATATCGTCCTGGAAAAAGAACTTTTATCCAGAGAAGAGCTGGACGAAATTCTCAACCCGGAGAATATGATCAAACCGAAAAAGTTTGTCAGGAAATAATCTGATGTGGGCAAGCTAGATTATCCATGGATATACAGGTCTCGAAATACTTTTGATTAATAGAATACACATGGTAGTTTATGAAATGTTGTGGACACATATCTTAAAGTCAGAATGGGGATAAGCTTATGGAGAACATGATGGAAGAGATTTTCAAACTCATGAATTTGCCTGTAAAGACAAGCTCGCTGTATTTCGAGCTGATGGAGAAGGGGCAAAAAGCGATGGTATCCATGGCTGAGGCCCAGAAGGATATGGCAGAATTTCAGGAAGCCTGGGAAGAGTTTCAGAAACTGAATCCATTATTAAAAAAGTAATTTTTGGATAAATAAAGCAGTAAAGCTTTGGCCGATACCACCAATTCAACATCATTGGTTGAAAGTCCGTCCTTACATTCTACTAATTAAATCAAAAGGTTACGCTTACTAATAAGTTTAATCGGCAAATACATCAATTCATATTGTTTCATAAAGTGAAGCAATCATTTCACTATTAACACTATTGTATATTAATAGAAAACTATTATATTGCTGAGTTCCCGTTGCCCAAGGTCGTTGCCAGTTATAAAAAAAGACAAGGCAGCAGGGATTTCCCTAAAAACGGCCTACAGTTCGCTGTTAATTGCCGTTTTAAAGCGCACAGGATTGTGCGCTTTTTTTTGCCCAAACCAATATTATGTTATTGATATATATATAGTTTAAATAATTATTGCGCTGCACAATATCTTTCTGTATATTACACACCATACAAACATCAATTTATTGGAGAATTATCATGAGTAATGACATAGAAAAATTAGTTGCTCCTTTACGGGAGCTGAGTGCTTTAGCTATCAGCAATATTGAAAAAATCACTGAACTGCAGCTTAAAGGCATTACAGAAAGTGCTGACGCAAATGTGCAGGCACTAAAATCTGCTGGTACAATTAAAGACGTTAAAGATTTGCAAGCATACATGGATGCACAAATAGCAGCTGCAACAGCGACTGCTGAAAATGCACAGGCAAATGCAAAGACTATTGCAGAACTTGGTGAGAGTTATGCAAACGATGCTAAAAAGATTGCTGAGGATGCATTCTCAAAGAAATAAGTCTTGATCAATGAGCTGATTTATATTTTTGAATTGGTTCAATGAAAAATAAAGAAGCCGCTTAATTGCGGCTTTTTTTATGCCTATTATTCCTTTAATGAAATTCTTCGAACGCCCGCTTTCACTGGTAAACGGTCATTAATGATGAATTAATTTGGAAGTGTAATTTGAGTCGATAGTAACAGTTTGGTTATGAATCTGGTACGCATCCATGCGTAATATATCCTGTTTCTTCTTGTTAATCTGCCATCGCTTTGCCAGCTTTGAGTGTTACCGTACGAACAGTTTTGGAAGCTTTTTTTGCTTTAATCATAATTTCTTCGCCGGTGAAAGGGTTACGACCTGGTCTGGCTTTGGTTGCTGGTTTTTTAACGGTTCTCATTTTCACACCCAGTTCAGGGATCAAAAACACACCACAACTACGAGGTTTTAGATGACGTGCTGCTTGTACACCCAATGAGGCGAGTACAGCTTTTACATCAGCTTTTGAAACACCTGTTGCTTCCGAGATTTCGGCAACAATTTGAGCCTTGGTTTGCTTCTCTTTTAAAGGGGTAGTTTTAATAGACATGTTTTCTCCTGTCTTTATTGTTTTACGAGTTGATTAAAAAATAAATGAATGGATCGTTTTCTAAAGTCTTTTGATTAATTATTGTTACGATTCTATCGCAGCGGCACCCGCAAGTGCACATTCGTGATCTTCATCAGGTGCTCCACCACCAAGACCCAATGCCCCGATCACCCGACCATCTTTAAGAACAGGTAATCCGCCCGGGCTAGGCAGCGCCTGAGCCGGAACCACACTGGGCAGGGAATACCAAAGCAGGGGATTGGCATCCTTGTTTTTGGTTATTTCCAGGGTTGAGCGCTTGAATGAAGCAGCGGCCATTGCCTTTGCTCTTGAGGTATCAAAGGTAAAAAAGCCAGCATTATCCGCACGACTGAAATAAACCAGTCTACCAGATTCATCGACAACGGAGACACTCATCGGTCTGCCCATATCATTCGCTTTTGCTTATGCAGCCTTGCCGATGGCTTCTGCAAGTTCCAGTGTCATTTCAATCATTCAATTCTCCCCAATGTTTTATTGTTATTTAGTGATTATGCCAATCTTATCAATACATCATGAATATGCGCTAATATTTTGGTCCCAATAAGGATTATCACCAAATCGTTCTACCAAAAAATCGATTAACACACGAGTACGCTGTGATAGATAACGTGTTTGAGGGTAAACCGCATAGGCATGCCTTTGAGGCAATATAAAGTCAGCTAAGACAGGAATAAGGTCTCCGGTTGCCAGTGCCTTCCAAGAAATAAATGTTGGTGTAGCTAATATACCATGTCCGGCAATCGCCATGTCTCTTAAAAAGTCGCCGTTGTTAGAATTCATTTTTGCAGATAGTTTTACCAGGTGTTCCTTGCCTTTTTTATCTTTGAATTTCAGTGAAGAAGATCCAGACAGGTTATATTGCAAGAAATTATGATTCTTTAATTCTCCAGGTGTTTTAGGCTTACCGTATTCTTCTATATAGATTGGGCTTGCACAGAGTATCAGTCGAATAGGTGAGATCTTTCTCGCCACTAATGTGGAATCTTTTAGATCAGCAATGCGAAAGGCGAGATCAAAACCTTCTTCAACCAGATCAATTTGTCTGTCAGAAAAATCTATGTTGATGGTTAATTCCGGGTGTTCTTTTGCGAAAACACTAATCGCAGGTGCAAGGTGAGCGAGTCCAAATGAAAGTGGTGCGGCCAGACGTATTGTTCCTTCCAAAGCGCATCTTGAATCAGTGGTCATGGCGTTTAGTTCAGCGACATCATCAATGACCTTTATCGCACGCTCATAGTAGCTCTGGCCTGCCTCAGTCAAACTGGATGTTCGTGTCGTACGATTGAGAAGACGCACGCCGAGTCGTGTTTCGAGGTCTACCAGACGACGACTAACGGCGGATTTTGCAATACCCATCTGATCAGCAGCACGGCTGATTCCGCCGGTTTCTACCACGCGAATGAACACATTCATGTCTTCCAGTTGACCCATTTCTATAGTTCTCTTAAAGTGAACAATATTTTGCAATTATTGATGTTTATCCCTATTTAATCAACAACTATAATTTTAAAAAATGTAACGATGAACCCTAAAAACTTGAATGAACATAAAAGAGACTATCTAAACTTAAGGAAATACTATGAAAGTAATAGCATTCGCTGCAAGCAGTAGCAAAAAATCAATAAACAAGCAACTAGTAACCTATGCAACGGGTTTACTAGAAAATGCTCAAGTTGAAATCCTGGATTTAAATGATTATGAGCTGCCATTGTTTAGCCAGGATAAAGAAGAGGAGATAGGTCAGCCGTCTCTGGCAAAAGATTTTTTATCCAAAATTGGTGATAGTGATGCCGTAATCATCTCGTTTGCTGAGCATAATGGATCTTACACTGCTGCCTATAAAAACCTGTTTGATTGGTGCTCTCGTATCGATACAAAGGTATTTCAAAATAAACCACTGGTTTTGCTTGCTACCTCGCCAGGTCCTGGAGGTGCAAGCAGTGTACTTGCTGCTGCAGAAGCTTCAGCGCCATATTTCGATGGAGAAGTTAAGGCAAGCTTATCAATTCCAAATTTTTACGAAAACTTTGATTTAGAGTCTGCGAGTATAAAAAACAGTGATATTAAAGGTCAGTTAGTCAGTGCAGTTCAAAGCTTGCTGTAATCATGAATAGATTACAGAACATGCCTAACAAAAAAAATCTAGCCGGCTTCGTATCTCAGCGGCTGATTTTAGGTGTTACATACCGAGACAATTGGTGATGATTATGAATGAACAAGTAAGAGAACTGACAAGCATAACGTCGGGACTCCCTACTACAGATGGTGATGGTGTAAAAATGACACGTTTAATCGGCACACCAGAACTGAACATGCTGGATCCGTTTTTATTGTTAGACGCATTTGAGTCTGATCAACCTCAGGATTACATCGGTGGTTTTCCGAGTCATCCGCATCGTGGTTTTGAAACAGTCACATATCTATTAGCAGGACGTATGCGTCATAAAGACAGTGCCGGTCATGAAGGTGTGATTGAAGCGGGTGGTGTGCAATGGATGACGGCAGCTAAAGGGATTGTTCATTCAGAAATGCCGGAACAGGAAAATGGATTACTTCAGGGTTTTCAGTTGTGGTTGAATCTTCCAAAGAGTGAAAAGATGAATGATCCGGCGTATCAGGAATTTTCGGTAAATGATATTCCTGTTGATCGCTTAGAAAACGGGTCAGAAATACGTGTTATTTCAGGTCAAACCAATCAAGGTACAAAGGGACCCGTAATTAATAATTATGTTAATCCAGTTTATATGGATATTATTCTGCCTGCGGGACAACAGTTTGAACAAACACTTAATTCGAGTGATAACGCGTTCATCTATGTCATCGAAGGTCTGTTATCGGTGGGTGAGTTACAAAAAACGATTACTAATAGAGAGATGGGTATTTTAGGCAACGGTGATCAAGTTAGTGTTACTGCAAAGGAAACCAGTCGTTTTTTACTTATTGCCGCACAACCATTGAATGAACCTGTAGCACGTGGAGGTCCATTTGTGATGAACACCAAGGCAGAAGTGTTACAGGCATTTGAAGATTTTCAAAATAACCGTTTTTAGGAGAATGGAGAATAAAATGGGACTATTAGTTGATGGGCGATGGCAAGACCGTTGGTATGCTACTGAAGAAAGCAAAGGCCGATTTGTACGATCAGCGTCTCAGTTTCGCAACTGGGTAACAGTTGATGGGGCAGCGGGGCCCAAGGGAAGTGCAGGTTTTAAAGCTGAAGCAGGGCGATATCATCTATATGTCTCTTATGCCTGCCCATGGGCAAATCGGACTTTAATCTTTCGTAAGATTAAGGGCCTAGAAAAAATAATTTCCTTATCCGTAGTGCATTGGCATATGGCGGAAGATGGTTGGACCTTTGTAGAGGGTGAAGGCGTGATTGCCGATCCGAATCTGAATGCTAACTATCTTCGTGATATCTATTTAAAAGCCAATAATATTTATTCTGGCCGTGTCACTGTACCCGTACTCTGGGATAAAAAAACCAATACGATTGTTTCCAATGAATCATCCGAGATCATTCGTATGTTTAATAGTGCCTTTGATGAAATCGGAGCAACAGAAGGAGATTATTATCCTGAAAGCTTGCGCGAGGATATTGATGCATTAAATGAACGAATCTATGACACCGTTAATAATGGTGTATATAAAGCCGGGTTTGCTACAACACAAGAAGCCTATGAAGAAGCGGTAGTTGCTTTATTTGAAACACTGGACTGGCTTGATGTTCGACTTAAGTTGCAACGTTATGTAACTGGCGATCAAATCACTGAAGCAGACTGGCGATTATTTACTACCCTGATCCGTTTCGATGCGGTTTACGTTGGACATTTCAAATGTAATTTAAAACGTTTGCTTGATTATCCAAACTTATGGGCCTACACGCGTGATCTTTATCAACAAGCAGGTATAGCTGAAACTATAAATATGCATCACATAAAACAGCATTACTATGGAAGTCATACCACAGTTAACCCCACAGGTATCGTACCGATGGGTCCGGAGATCGACTATTTAGAACCACATAACAGGAATGTATAATATTCACGACTGCAAGGATGCAGGACGACTCCATGGATGGAGGAGGTAGAGTAACGTCTGGAACAGTTACCGAGGTAGGGCGACACAGGACGCTTACAAGGAAGTAAGCGGTAGAAAACGTCAGGAACAGGTTTTCCAGTCAAAGCCGAGGAGAACAATTATGATCTACGCAAGAATTGGCACTGTATTTTATATTCTTTGGGGGCTTTTACATCTAGTTGCGGCCAAGAAAGTGTACCTACTTGGTCATGCGCTTGAATCAGGGATGGTACAAGGCCGTATTTACCAAGACGCATTCTATTTATTGTTTTTTGCCATATTTGGAATTGTGGTAGCAGTAAAATTCAATTGGAAAAACAGTAAATTAGGTTATTGGCTTAATTTTGTGGTTGTAAGTTTTGCGGACATAGGTTTCATAGTCGCGGTTTTAGTGCCAGGTTATCTACCTCTTTTCCCAGGTTCAATAGGACCAATTTTGTGGTTAGTGGCACTTACGTTGACAACAATTGGCATGCTCAAGTGTAATAACTGATAAGAATACTCATACCCGATCTACCCATTTCATTTGCTTTTGCTAATGCAGCTTTACCGATAGCTTCAGCGAGTTCCAGTGTCATTTCAATCATGGATGTTTCCTATTTTGTTAGATTTAATATTTTGTGTGTATGCTACTGAATGCGTGGATAAATGTGAAATTTTTCTTATTACTGGGGTCAATATTTGTCATTCCGAGTCCTGTCCCGAACCGTAGGGAGGGAGCTTCGAGGAATCCAGTGTTTATCGTCATGCTGGCGAAAGCCAGTATCCAGTCAATATTAAAAACCTTTTCTTTTTAGTTTTAGGTTTCACCCCGATGACTTATTGCTACGCAATGCCCTCGTCATGCGTTATTTCTTACGGCACGCGCATACGGTCTTCCTGACCTGATGCGCTTTCGCAACATCCATGTTGCTCAGCCTTGAAATAAAACAATTCCTCGGCTAGTCATTAGGGGGGGTAAAAACAAATCACGCAGCCCTGTTTTTATCTTTCAAGTACTCTGACCCCTTGATTTCACCGCCAACCTTTAAAAATTTGGTCACAGTTGATGATTTTAAAAAGTTTGCTGATCGTGTTCGTGAATTAACGGGTGGCATTCCGATAGGTTTTAAATTAAGTGCAAATCATATTGAACGGGATATGCAATTCGCCCTCGATGCGAGTGCGGACTACATTATTCTTGATGGGAGAGGTGGTGGTACAGGCGCCGCACCGCAGATGTTCAGGGACCATATAAGTGTGCCGACGATTCCGGCCCTGGCACGGGCACGGCGTTTTCTGGACGAACAAGGTGCAACTGGGCGGGTGACATTAATTATCACGGGTGGTCTGCGCGTGCCGATTGACTTTGTCAAAGCGCTCGCATTGGGTGCCGATGGCGTCGCCATATCCAATAGTGCAATGCAGGCGATAGGTTGTGTCGCGGCCAGAATGTGTAACACAAATAATTGTCCCACTGGTGTTGCGACACAAAAAGAAGAACTAAGGAAACTAATAAATATTGAAAAATGTTCCCAACAACTTTGTAATTTCTTTGAGGCCTCGGTTGAATTGATGCAGGTGATGGCAAGGGCCTGTGGTCATTCACATCTAAATCAATTGAATAAAGATGATCTCGCAACCTGGCATCACGATATGGCAAGGCTGTCAGGTGTGGCATTTTCCGGTATTAAATGAGTTATGACATAAAAATTATATTAATCTGCCGAGATCGCCGTCCCTACGCATCCAAGCGCTTGCGGCATTGCCTGCATGGACGCAGGTACTTATGATTTATCTGGAACAAAAATCCTGACAGTCCATCGATGGACATCATCGGTATTTGCTCCTCGGCAGTTGCTCCTAAGATTGTTCTAATAAGTTACATCCTTGTAACGATGCAAAACCGGTGTACATTACGTCCCTGTATATCGCTGCTTCGGACTCCTGTCCTCTCACAGCATACACTCCATCCGTGGAGATAAAAAAAGCCCGCACCAGGCGGGCTTTTATAAAACAAAAAGAAAAAAGTTTAGGCGACAGCCTGTTTCGAATCCTCTAAACGCTCACGCAGAGCATTAACCTGATGGGTTAACTCTTCAGGTAAGTGATCACCAAATGTGGCGTAGTATTCTTCAATACCAGGCAATTCAGCCAGCCAGCCATCAGTATCAACTCTTAACAGGGCTGCAATGTCTTCTTCGGACATATCCAGACCACTGAAGTCGATACCATCCAGTGTCGGCATGTTACCGATCGCTGTTTCAACAGCATCAGCCGTACCGTTACAACGTTCGAATACCCATTTCAGGATACGACTATTTTCACCGAAACCAGGCCACATGAATTTGCCTGCTTCGTTTTTACGGAACCAGTTTACATAGTAGATCTTGGGCATTTTGACGTGTTGCTTCTTACCCATGTTCAACCAGTGAGCCCAGTAATCAGCCATGTTGTAACCACAAAATGGCAGCATCGCCATTGGATCACGACGTAATTCACCAAGTTTACCAAAGGCCGCAGCGGTCATTTCAGAGGCAATAATCGTCCCGAGGAAGGTACCATGCT
>Ga0209987_10001183_pt1 | contig 14129 bp, 9 predicted proteins | sample N074metaG_FD_182134 | JGI IMG/M metagenome (GOLD analysis project Ga0209987, IMG submission 182134) | Deep subsurface microbial communities from Kermadec Trench to uncover new lineages of life (NeLLi) - N074 metaG (SPAdes) (version 2) | ecosystem: Environmental > Aquatic > Marine > Ocean trench... | reverse complement strand
CCCGTCCGGCAAGACCGCGGTAAAATCGCTGCTTCCCGATGGTGTCAAGATCACCCGGTTCCTGCGGTATACGGTCGGGGAAAACGCCGACGGGTAACCATCGCGGGGACTTCCACCCTCACCGTACCGGGGCCGCTACGATTGCATCTATGAGGTCGTTGCGAACCCAACTGGCGGTGGGACCCGTCCTGTTGTGTCTGCTGACCGCACACGGTGCGATGGGCAGACCGGCCCAGGTCCCGTCGCCGTTGACAGTCGTGGCGGATCAGCCGGCCGGACTCGTCACGACGCTGCAACTCGACCGGGGGCGCTACGACCAACTGCGGCAGGTCGAGGATGTCATGATCACGGCGTTCCCGCTTGACGCCGACACGCAGGTCGATCTTGACCTGACTCGTTTCGAGATCCTGTCCCACGATGCGCAGGTGATCGTCCACACGGCCTTCGGACCCATCGAGGTGCCGCCCCCGGACCTGGTCCTGTTACGCGGCACCGTTGCCGGCCGACCGGGATCGCGAGTCTTCCTGGCCCTGACACCACGCGGAACCAACGGCTACATCCGGCTCGATGGCGACCAGTATGTCATCGCCGGAGCGCGACCGGGCGACGCTCGCCCGACGGTGATCTCCCACCTGGAAGGTCTGCCGGAAGGGGCGATGGGTATCGCGCCGTTCGTGTGCGGCACCGATGCGCTGCCCCGGATCGCCGACGACATCATCGACGGTGCGGTCGCCGGGGCCGCCTCCGGATCGTGCGGGTTCGAGGCCGAGATCGCCATCGAAACCGACTTCGAGTTCACCGACGCCTTCAAGGGCGACATCGAGGCGTCGGGGGCCTATGCCCTGACGCTCATCGGAGCCGTCTCGGAAATCTACCTCACCGAGGACACGGCCGACAACGACGTCGGCGTCACGTTGCTTGTGAGCCACCTGAGTCTCTGGGACTGCAACGAGGCGAATTCACCGTGCGCGTATCCGTGGACGGCAAACACGGCCAACGACCAGCTCGACGAGTTCATCGACTACTGGAACGTCAACATGATCGACGTCCCACGCACCACGGCGCACTTCCTCTCGACACGTCCGTACATCGATGCCGGCGGCGTGGCCTATCTCGGTGTCCTCTGCCATCCGGATCTGGCCTACGGCCTCTCGGGGCATCTCAACGGAAGCTTCCCCGAACCCCTCATCATCGAAGGGGATTCGCAGAACCGGGACGTTCTGGTGGTGGCGCACGAACTCGGACACAACTTCGGCGCGCCACACACCCACGCGGTCGCTCCACCCATTGACCTGTGCGCCTTTGGCGAGTGCATCGTTGATCCGGACACGATGACGGTCGAAGGCACGATCATGAGTTACTGCCATCTCTGCCTTGGCGGGCTGGTAAACGTCAACCTGTTCTTCCACGACCGCATGCTCGACGAGCAGATCCATCCCTACCTGGCCACCAACCCATGCGCATTGTCGCTGGAGAACATCCAGATCGTCAACCAGCCCCTGTCGCAGATCGTGTGCACCGGCGACCTGGTCACGCTCTCGGTCACGGCGACCGCGAACGTCCCACTGACGTTCCAGTGGCGTATGAACGGCGTCGATATTCCCAACGCGACCAACCCCAACTTCCTGATCGCTCCCTTTGGCGCCGATGACGTGGGGGTCTATGACGTCGTTGTCATCGGCGAATGCAGCTCGCTCGTCAGCAACTTGGTGTTTCTGCTGATCGACGACTGCATTTGCGAGAGCATCGTGATCACCGGCCAACCGGCCTCCCAGATCATCTGCGAGGGCGACGACGTCATCTTCACGTCCAGCGTGAACACCAACGTGCCGGTGACCTACCAGTGGCGCAAGAACAATGTCAACATCCCGGGCGCAACCGGTGGCGTCTACCAGATCGCCGCCGTCGACGTGACCGACGCCGGAACGTACGACGTCATCGTCACCGGTCCGTGCACGACAGCCCAGAGCAGCCCGGCGCAATTGACAGTCGACACGGATCCGTCGTGCAATCCCAACGGTGACGTCTGCGAGGGCTGCTTCACGATCGGCGATGGCGTCTTCGTCTCTACCACCAGTGACAACGCGCCGAATCTTGATCAAACCACATGCGCGATCGACGCCACGATCCCGGAGTGGCTCTGCTACACCCCCTCGTGCACGGGCAATGCCACCGCGAGCCTGTGCGGCAGCCCGGCCACCACGGCATTCTTCACGACGCTGGCCGTGTTCAATTCCTGCGGGGGCGTCGAACTGGCGTGCGATGCGGGCTCCTGCGGGATCCACAGCGTGGTCACCTGGGATGTCAAGGCGGGCGTGACGTACTACATCCGCGTGTCAGGGCTCGAGGGCGCCGACGGAGCCTACATCCTCGACATGACCTGTAGCGAGGTGGCGCCCTGCCCTGCTGATCTGGACGGCGACGGCAACGTCGGGATTAACGACTTCCTGGACCTGTTGGGCCAGTGGGGTACGGACCCGGGCGGCCCGCCGGACTTCGACGGCGACGGCGATGTCGGGATTAACGACTTCCTGTTCCTGCTGGGCGAGTGGGGACCCTGCTAGAGCAGGATCACCCACCGGCGTCGAGCGTCGGCGGCCCTGTTCCCGCCCGCTTTTCGTACTTCCCGTCGCCCATCTTCTGGTACTTCGTGAAGCCCATGCGGTCGAGGTTCTTGTCGCTGAGCATCGCCTTTGTGCCGCTCTCGGACCACTTGCCGGCAATGTTGGGGGCCTGGATCAGGCGGCGGACCGGTTTGCCGTTCTCCGGGTGCGTCTGGAGCGCCGACTCGGACATCCTCTGGACGACCTCGAAGATCTCGCCTTCGGAGCCGTCGGTTTCGATTACCTGGTAGACGTAGGTGGGCATGGGAGATTCTAGCTATCGGCTATCAGCGATCGGGTCTTTTACATCCCATCCGGCGCGCCGCCCTTCCGGGGATCGCTGGCGGCGTGGATACCGTCGTCCCGCACACTGATGAGCTGAACCACGCCGATATCCGCCAGCCGGCCGGCATTGTGGCCGAGGGCCTCCATGGTCTCGATCGCCGCCTGGTCGGACCAGTCATCCTCGAAGTACAGGATGTCCGGCTGCCACTGGTGATGAAAACGCGGTGCCGCTACAGCCTCGCGTGGCGTCATCCCGAACAGCAGACAGTTCAGAACGCACTGCAGCGTGCCGGAGATGATCCGCGGCCCGCCGGAAGCGCCGGCAATCAGGATCGGCCGCCCCTCGCGACGGACGATCATTGGCGACATGCTGCTGAGCGGACGCTTGCCGGGCTGCGGGAGGTTGCGGTCGGACTGTTGCAGACCGAACGCGTTCGGCTGACCTGGGATCGTCGTAAAGTCATCCATCTCGTTGTTCAACATGAACCCGAACCCGGGCACCGCGACCATCGACCCGTACTCCAGATTGATCGTCTGTGTGCACGCCACCGCCATCCCCTGACCGTCGATGATCGAGAAGTGGCTGGTCCCACCGTCCTCGACAGGCGGCATGTGCGACCCGTACTCCCGCATCGGCCTGGTGCGGTTCGGTGAGATCAGCGCCGCTCGCGCGTCGAGATAGCTGCCGTCGAGAAGCCGGTCAACGGGCACCTCGACAAACGCCGCGTCGGCGAGCCATGTCGCGCGATCGGCGAACGCGTGTTTCATCGCCTCCGTGACGAGGTGCATGTACGCGGCCTCCGCCGGCGTTGCATGGGCGGTGTCGGAGAGCCGGCGGTCCAGGATGCCGAGGATCTGGAGTATCGCAACACCGCCACTGGAGGGCGGCGGCATCGTGAGGATCTCCAACCCCCGGAACGACCCGCCCAGCGGGGCCGAGACGCGGATCCGGTACCCCGCGAGGTCCGCATGGTTCAATGGGCCGCCGCCGGCCTGCATTGTCGCCACGATCGCGTCCGCGATCGGACCCACGTAGAAAGCGTCTCGCCCCTGCTCGGCGATCAGCTGCAATGCCCGGGCGTGCTGCGGGTTCCGCACGAGATCACCCACGGCGACACCGCCTCCAAGACACAGGTCGGCGACGATCGGCGCCGCCGCCACACGCCACTGCGGATGCCGATCGAGTCGTTCGGCCAGTGCCGTCGCGCCGTCGACCCAACTCCTGTCGGCCACGACCCCGTCCCGGGCAGCGCGGATTGCGGGTCCCAGCACGGTTGCCCGATCAAGCGTGCCGTACCGCTGGAGCGCAAACAACAGTCCCGCCACGCTTCCCGGCACGCCCACGGCGTGCACGCCTGCGCGGCTGGCCGCCGGATCGTCCTGATCCATGTAGTACCCGGGCCCGACGGCGGCCGGCGCCGTCTCCCGGAAATCGATCGCGACAGCGTCAACGTCGTCTCCGGGCGGCATGGCGATCACCATGAACCCGCCACCGCCGATCCCGCAGGAATACGGCCGGACGACCGACAGGCAGAACCCCGCCGCAACGGCGGCATCCACGGCGTTGCCGCCGCGGCGGAGCATCTCGGCACCCGCCCGTGAAGCGATCGCGTGATCGGTCGCCACCGCGGCGTGCTCATAAACCCGATCGGGGGCAGGCGAGCCGCCGTATGCCGCATTGCCGGCGACAACACACGCAGCAACGAATACTCGTCGTCTCACGACACACACCCCGCCGCGGCCAACCGGGTCTCGATCAATCTTCGAGCGGCAATGATGTCGGCCCGGCGTTCAACACCGCTCTCACGCTCGATAATGAAATTCAGGGGCGGTTCGATACGCACCGCCGCGTCGAAGAACGCGGCCCAGTCAACCGCGCCGTGCCCGACCGGAACCTCCCGACCCCAGGTCCCGGGCCGCTCCGTGCCGACGGCGTCCTTGATGTGGACCTGCACGACCCTCGGCGCGAGACGCTTGAGCGCCTCGACCGGATCACCCATCCCGTACAGGATCATGTTGGCCGGGTCGAAATTCACACCCACGCCGGGCCGATCGAGTTCGTCCAGCACGTCGAAGAGCGTAACGGCGTTCTCCTGCCCCGTCTCGAAGGCGATGTCGACATCGCGCGCGGCAAACACGTCGGCGAGTGTCCGCAATCGGTCCAACATTGCCAGCCGGGTCGGGTCGTCCCTGCGTTCGTCCAGGAACCCGGCGTGGAGGGTGACCAGTTCGATCCCCGCGACACCGGCCGCCTCGGCGACGGCCTCGGCGAGCCGGAGGTTCTGGGGCCAGGTCGCTTCGGGCCGGACCCCCCCGCTGCGGCGGATGGAGTCCAGCGTCGAGTAGTCCTCCCCCGCCATCGCGAGCATGCCGCTGGCAACCCGAATCCCGGCGGCTGCGAGAATCTGGACCGCCGATCCCCACACCGTCGGATCCGTGACGAGGGGCACCAGGGCCAACTGGACCGCCCTGATGCCCGATGCATGCATGGATTGGGCCAGATCCCGCGGATTCCGAGGACCAAGGCTCCAACTGCAGACACCAATTCTGGGATTGTGCTCGCTCACGGTCTGATAACGCCACCGCTGGAAGGATCGAGGCAGGGGCCTTAAGATATCGTCCACTGCTCGAGCCCGTCGAGCTGCGCGAGACCCCCCGCCCCGTGTCTACCGCCAAGGTCAACCCGATCGACCATTCGCCGCCGATGACGCCGCAGCAGCTGCAGCAGGTCTATCGCGGCCGGCGGACGCTGATGCAGCGTACCGAGGCATTCATCACGCGGCTGAGTACGCGGAACAATTTCTGGCAGAAGGTCTGCTCGATGATCTGGCTGCCGTATGCGTTCCACTCCGGGATCCGGATGAAGCGTCTGGACTCGAAGCGGTTTACCGCGGTGCTGCCGTTCCGACGCTTCAATCGCAACTTCTACAACGCGATGGCCGGCGCTGCCCTGCTGGGCAACTCCGAGATCGCCGGCGGCATGTTCCTGCTCAAGGAGTGCGGCAGCGACTACATCGTCGTGTGCAAGGAGATGAAGTACCGCTTCCTGCGACCGTGCTTCGGACCGGCCGTGTACGACATCGTCGACTCGGAAGACCTCGAGTCCAAGCTCAGGGTCGGTGATGAGTTCAACATCGACCTCGACATCGAGATCCGGCAACGGCTCAAGAAGAAGGGCCGGGATCTCCGCGTCGGGCGATGCGAGATCACCTTCCATTGCACCCCGAAGGCGCGGCTCGCCGAGCGTGCCGACCGCCGCAGCAACCGGTGAATCTCCGAGCAGGGTCGGCAACGGCCGGGTGGGGGCTGTTCTGTGCATGCAGCTGGGCCTGGTGCATCGGTATGTTCCTGCCGATCATCCTGCTGCGTGATTTCGGGTGGCCGGGCTTCCTCGTCTTCGCGGTTCCCAACGTGCTGGGCTGCGCCGCGTTCGGATATGTCCAACGCAACGCCGGCCGCCGCGCCGAACTCGTCGGGCGACACGAGCGGGCCGCCGTGCTGTTCTCGGCGACGACCATCGCGTACCACATGTTCTTCATGGCGTTCCTTGCGACCTTGATCGCACGCGGCACAGCCAATGCGACGCTCATTGCAATGGCGCTGCCGGCCGGAGTCTTCCTGGCCGGGTACGGATTCAGCCGGATGCCGCGACGGGCGTGGCCCGCCGCCGCAGCGTTGCTCTATGCCGGGTCGATGGCGGTCTTCACGATCGTGGACACGGCCTCGTTGAGCGCGACACAATGGTCGGGGACCCTGACCACGACCGACCTGGTGTTTCTCGCGCCCGCGCTGGTCTTCGGGTTCCTGCTGTGCCCCTACCTCGACCTGACATTCCACCGGGCGTTGAACGCCTCGCCGAGCCGACACGCATTCGCGATCTTCGGCATCGCGTTCATCCCGATTCTGCTGCTGACGGTCGCCTATCGCGACGGCGTCACCCAACCGCTCGTCGTCGGGTACATCACGGTCCAGGCGACCTTCACGGTCGCCGCCCACCTGCGGGAGATTCGCGAGCGGTCATGGCCGCAGGCACGGGGTTCGAGGTCGGCACTGCTGCTGGTTCCGGCGGCCGCGGTAGCGCTCGTGCTGCTGCCCTGCGATCGCGAGAACACCTACCTGCGATTCCTCGGCTTCTACGGCCTGCTCTTTCCCGCCTACGTGCTGATCTTCATGACCGGCCGCAGGATCGCGACGCCGAACAGGTCGGCCCTGCTCGGCTGGGCCGCGGCGATGACCGCGTTCCTGCCGGTCTACGAGGTCGCGTTCGTCCACCGGATCACCTGGCCCGCCGGCATCCCGGTCGCAGCCCTGCTGGCCTGGTGGGCATGGCGCAAATGGCGATAGGTCACTTCCTCCGCCCGCAACAGTTCTTGTACTTCTTTCCTGACTTGCAGGGACACGGTTCATTGCGTCCGATCGCAGGCGTCGCTCTCCGGACGGTCTTGGCTTTCCGGGAGGTTCCCGGTCCGGTCCCGGCGGCTTCGGCGGTTGCGAGATCGCGGCGCTGCGTGGCGGTGCCCGTCGCGGTCACCGCGGCGGCGGCCGCCGCGATCGCCGGCTGGGCGACCTGGACCGGGGCCGGTTCGGGGGATGGTGCGCCGGCTTGTGTCGGCGGCGGTCCGCCCTGCTGCGACCCGCGAACCTGTGGCGTCAGCCTCGCCTTGAAGATGAGATCGGTCACCTTGTCGCGAATGCTCTGCTCCATTTCTTCGAAGAGCCGGCCGGCCTCGCGTTTGAATTCAATCCGCGGGTCTTTCTGGCTGAACGAGCGGAAGCCGATCGACTCCTTGACCTGGTCCATCGAGTACAGGTGGTCCTTCCACGCCTGGTCGACGATCTGAAGCAGTACCCAACGCTCGAACTGCGTCAGCTCGGCGCGTAACACGGCGGCGAGCTTCTCCTCGGCCACGGACTGCGGGTCGTCCTCGGCGCGCGTCCGCTCCTCAGCAGTGAAGCGGACGTTGCAGTTGCGCTCGAACCATGCTTCAAGGTCGTCGGGCGTCGAGGCGGCCGCGACCGCACGCTCGGCCCGCTCCGTGATCTTCGCCTCGTCCCACCGCTCGGCTTCGTCGATGAGCAGCTTGCGGAGTTCGCGAGGGTCGGGTGACGGCAGGAATTGCGGGTTCCACTGGAGTTCGTACTTCGCCCGCACCCATGCGCAGAGCTGCGTGATCGCCTGCGAGGGGTCCTGCTGCAGCATCGCAGTGGTCATATCAAGCGCGAAGTCCACGGGATAGGTGACCTCACGCCGGCGATACGCGTCGCGGGCGCGAGCCATGAGCGTGTCACATGCTTCGTCGGGATCCTCGATCCCGACGAAATCCCCGGCATCGAGCTCGGTGGCGAACTTGTTGTTCGACCAGGACGCCAACTCCTTCTCGCCGTAGTTCGGCACCAGGTACTGGTCCAGCGGCGACAGGTCCGCAGCGTCGATTTTCACCGCCGCGGCCTGCTCGAGGTGGCGGATCACGTCGGTCGGGCTCATTTCACTCAAGGCGGAGACCTTGATCTTCGCGTCGAAGTTCGTGTTCGCCCAATCCGCGAGCCCGTTGAGATCCCACGAGTCCGGGTCGCTGTCGTTGGACATGTACTCCCCGATCGTCACCCGGGCCGCGGTGCCGGCCTCCTCCTTGGCGTCGATGCGGATCAGCCGGTGCAGGTCCTCACGGTCCTTGCCGCCGAAACGCCCCGCATCGATGGCCACGTTGAGATGCTCGTGCACCCATTCGCCGATGCAGTTGTTGACGTATCCCTTGGCGAGGTAGGAGTACACGGCGTCCCGCACCGCGTCCTCGATGTGCTCGAAGATGAGTTCCTTGACGCCCCGACCCTCGAGGACATCCTGACGCATCGTGTAGAACACGCTGCGTTGCACGTCCATCGGCTCGTCGTATTCGAGGATGTTCTTGCGGATGAGGAAATTGCGCTCCTCGACCTTGCGTTGCGCGCGGACGACCGACTTGGTGAGCATCGGGTGCTCGATGGCGTCGCCCTCCTTCATACCCAGTTTGCTGAGCACCTTGAGGGTGGTCGGTCCGGCGAACATCTTCATGAGGTCGTCCTCGAGGCTCAGGAAGACGCGGCTCGACCCGCTGTCGCCCTGGCGGCCGCCTCGACCACGGAGCTGGTTGTCGATCCGCCGCGCCTCGTGACGCTCGGTCGCGATGACATGCAGGCCACCGAGGTCCTGGACGTCCCGGTACAGCCGCAGTCGATGCAGCAGACACGCGCCCGTGTCGTCGAGCGTCTCCATGAGCTTCGGTTCGTCCATCGACGCGGCCTTTTCTTCGCCGATCCACGACAGGTCCGCGACCCATTTTCGGAGCATCGCCAGCCGGACTTCGTCGTCGGACATCGACGTCACATCGCTCTTGTTCAGGCCAAGCTGCTTTGTGGCAAGCGTCCGATAGACGGCCGCGACGATGGTCTTCTCGTCCATGTCCGCCGTGACATCCTTCGGGCAGATGCCGCGGCGTTTCCAGTGCTCGATCAGGCTCTCGGCGCTGACGGCGCCGAGCTTGATATCCGTTCCGCGGCCGGCCATATTCGTCGCGATCATGACGGCGCCGAGTTCGCCCGCATGGGCGATGATGTCGGCTTCACGCTCGTGTTGCTTGGCGTTGAGGACCTCGTGCTTGATGCCGTACTTGCGTTTGAGCATGTCCTTGAGCTTCTCGGACTTCTCTACGCTGGTGGTACCCACAAGAATGGGTCGTCCCGCGTCATGGAAGGTCTTGATCTCGTCAACGATCGCGTCCCACTTGTCCTTGGCCGCCAGGAACACGACATCCTCGTGGTCCACGCGGATCACCGGAACGTTTGTCGGGATCACGATGACATCGAGCTTGTAGATCTCGTACAGCTCCGTGGCCTCCGTGTCGGCTGTCCCGGTCATACCCGCCAGGCGGTCGTACAGCTTGAAGAAGTTCTGGATCGTGATCGTGGCCATCGTCTGCGTTTCCTGCTTGATGGGCACACCTTCCTTGGCCTCCACGGCCTGGTGCAGCCCGTCGGACCATTGCCGACCGACCATCTTGCGGCCGGTGCTCTGGTCAACGATGACGACGGTCATTTCGCCCTGCTGGTCCGGCCCGACCACGTAGTCCCGATCACGCTGGTACACGGTGTGGGCGCGGATCGACTGCTCCAGCAGGTGCGGGATGTCGATGTTGTCGCCGACGTAGAACGATCCGATACCGGCGGTCTTCTGCGCCTCGTCGATGCCGTCGTGGGTGAGCGTGGCCCGCTTCTTGTCCAGCTCGACCTCGTAGTACTGGGTGAGTCCGTCCCGCTCGCTCTCGAGATCGGGCAGCCGCTTCTGGGCTGCCTCCATCTTCTCCTTGAGCGCGGGGATTTTCGCCTTGTCGCGGGCGTTCCGGATGTCGCCCTCGAGACCGGAGATCTCCACGAGACAGGACTGCACGCTGCGGTCGGCAGCCTCCCACTGCTTCTGCTTCTCGACGAGGTGCCGCGAGAGCTTGTCCGCCATGTCGTACCGCGGTGATTGATCGTGTGCCGGACCGGAGATGATCAGCGGCGTCCGGGCCTCGTCGATGAGAATCGAGTCGACCTCGTCGACGATCGCGAAGTCCCGGTGCTTCTGAACCTGTTCGGCCACGCTGAGCTTCATGTTGTCGCGCAGGTAGTCGAAACCGAATTCGGCCGTCGTCCCGTAGAGGACATCGCATGAATAGGCGTTCTTCTTCTGCTCGTGCGTCTGCATGTGCTGCGGGTGGATCGCACCCGCGCGAAGACCCACCGCACGGAAGAACGGGAACACCCAGTCCCGGTCACGCTGTACGAGGTAGTCGTTGACGGTCACGACGTGAACCTGCCGGCCGTCGAGTACGGCCAGGTAGGTCGCCAGCGGGGCGACGATCGTCTTGCCCTCACCGGTCTTCATCTCGGCGATATGCCCCTCGTAGAGCACGACCGCTCCGATGATCTGCACGTCAAACGGACGCGCCCGGTACGGCGGCTTCGACTCCGGGTAAAGATCGCGGATCGCTTCGTACAGCTTCGTCGGGATGTCGACAAACACCCATGACGGCACGGGTTGCTCACAGCCCAGAAAATCGCCCTCCGGATCGGCGGGATCCGTCGAGTCGATCTCGGCCTTCACCTGGTCGTACAGGGGGCGCACGAGGTCGGGTAAAGTCGACGGGTCGAAATCGAGATCGGGGTTGAAGATGTTGCGGATGCCGACGTTCCGGTCCATCGCCTCGCGAGCGACGGCGAACACCTCCGGCAGCATGTCGACGGCCTTGGCCCCTCCGGCCAGCTGCTCGCGGAGCGCCACGGTACGCTCGCGGATCTCTTGATCGGTCAGCACCTTGATCTGGTCTTCAAACGCATTGACCTGTTCGACCACACGCAAGTAGCGCTTCACCATGCGCTCGTTGCGTGTTCCAAACACCTTGCGCATCGCCGCGCCGACGATGGGAACACCCATATTGTCACCTCAATTATTTGAACCTGCAGAGTCGTCTTCGCAATCCCGGTCGACTCAGCAGGCCGGTGGCGGAAGGTCGAGCAGCCGCTCAGCCAGCAGCCTGGCGTGCGCGGGCACGACGTCGCTCGACGACCCCGATCGGCGATCGCCGCCGTCGTCCGTCCCGACACATGGCTCCACGACCATCGCCGCCGGAGGACGCTCCGACACCAGCAGGTCCCGCGCGGCGGCGGCCATTGCGGCCGCAACCGCGGCCCGCGGCGCGGGCCCGTTGGCGACCGTGGCGGTCATCGCAACCAGGGCGAACAGGGTGCTCGCCGTCGCGGCCAGGCCGACGACTCGGTAGCTCGAGGTTGCGCGGGTGTCAGAGTTCATACTGCCATAAGTATCGTCCTCCCAATGGTCCGAGACAAGTCAGAGGGAATAGTGGCACGGTTGACGTCGCGAAGCGACGTCGGCCGTGTTTCTACTGGGAACCACGGCCGTGCCACCCAGCCCCTAGAATCTGGTCATGACGGCTGTTCGCGAGCTCCGGCTGAAGGTTTCAGGCATGCATTGCGCCAGCTGTGCCGCCACCGTGCAGCGAGCGATCGAGGCACGGCCGGGTGTTCGTTCGGCGGCCGTCAGCGTCACCGACGGCACCGCCACCATCCGTGGGACCGATCTGCAGGCCGAGGCCCTCGTCCAGGCCGTCCGTGACCGGGGCTTCGATGCCGAGCCGGGCGCCGAGGCGGTTGACCCTGCCGAGTTGCGTAGCGAGATCGAAGTCCGCCAGGCCCGGCGGGAGCAGCAGTGGCGGTTCCGGGCGATCGTGGGGCTCGGTCTGTGGGTGCCGATGGCACTGCTTCACTGGTTTGCCCCCACGATGTGGGAACCCTGGGTTCCGTGGGTGCTGCTGGCCGGTGCGACGCTCGTCCTGACCACCGCGGGATGGGGCTTCTTCCGGTCGGCTGCCGCAGCCGCCCGCCGCCGAACGACCAACATGGACACGCTCATCGCGATGGGCGCGACGACGGCATACGTCTTTTCACTGGTCGCGCTGATCGGGATGACGGTCGGCCTCGTGGCGGACCAGGCGCTGTATTTTTCCGAGGTGGCGGCGTTGCTGGGGCTCATCAGCCTCGGCCATTGGCTCGAGGCACGAGCGTCGGCGAAGGCGGGCTCGGCGGTCCGCGAACTGCTCGAATTGCAACCCGAGGAAGCCCAGGTCATCGACGAAGACGGCGGTACGCGGACGATCGCCAGCGGCGAGATCGAACCGGGGTTCCGGTTGCTCATTCGGCCCGGCGCCCGGGTCCCCGTGGACGGTGAAGTCGTCGAAGGCAGCAGCGAGATCGACGAGTCGCTCGTGACCGGGGAGTCACTGCCGGTCCTCCGGCAGCCGGGCGACAACGTCGTGGCCGGCTCGATGAACACGACGGGTCGCCTGGTCATGGTCGCCACGGTGGACGCCCGCCACACGACCGTCGCGCGGATCGCCGAGATCGTCCAGCAGGCCCAGGCAAGCAAGGCGAACATCCAGCGGCTTGCCGACCGCGTGTGCGCGGTGTTCGTGCCGGTCGTGTTGTGCATCGCGGCCGTGACCTTCCTGGGCTGGTGGATCGCCGGCGAGCTGCCGAAGGGCGTCGTGGCGACGGTCACGGTGCTCATCATCTCCTGCCCCTGCGCGCTGGGGCTCGCCACGCCGATGGCCGTCATGGTCGGCGCCGGCGCAGCCAGCCGGCGTGGCATCCTCGTCAAGTCGGCGGCGGCTTTCGAACAGGCGGGGGTCGCCGAGCACGTCGTCTTCGACAAGACAGGCACGCTGACGACCGGAACGCCTGCCGTCACGGCGATCGAGCCGGCCGACGGGTACAGCACCGACCAGTTGCTTGGGCTCGCAGGCGCGGTCGAAGCGCCAAGCGAACACCCGATCGGCCGCGCGATCGTTGCCGAGGCCGCCACACGGGAACTGACCCTGGCGCCGGTGACCGACTTCGAGGCCCTGCCCGGCCACGGCGTACGCGGACGGGTCGACGGCCGGCTCGTCGAGGTCGGCAGGGACGACGGCGAGGCCACCTGCCGCATCCTGCTGGACGGGCGCGCCGTCGGAACGCTGTCGGTCAGCGACCGAGTCCGTGACGACGCCGCCGAGGCGATACGGCGCCTGCGGAAAATGGGCCTGACGGTCACGATGCTTTCAGGCGACAAGCCCGGTGCGGCGGCGGCCGTCGGCCGCGACATCGGCCTCAAGGGCGACGAGATCGTCTCCGAGGCAACGCCCCAGTCCAAGATGAAATTCATCACGTCGCGAACCGGGGCGGTCGTGATGGTCGGCGACGGCATCAACGATGCCGGGGCCCTGGCCGCCGCGGATCTCGGCATCGCCATGGCGTCCGGGACGAACATCGCGATCGAGTCCGCCGACGTCGTCATCCCCGGTCGCCACGTGACGGCGGTCCCGGAGACGATCTGGCTGGCCCGCAACACGCTGTCAACCATCCGGCAGAACCTGTTCTTCGCATTTGTCTACAACGTGGTCGCGATCCCCGTCGCCGCCCTCGGCGTGCTGGGCACGGTCGGCCCGCTCGCGGCAGCGGCCGCGATGGGGCTCAGTGACCTGACCGTCATCGGCAATGCGTTACGGCTCAAGCGACGGCTCGGACGGGCCGCAACTAGAATGACTCCATGAAGGCGCTCTCGCCCCTCCACCCCGACGACTTCGACTACTGGAAGGCCCAGCACCTTCTGAATCGCGCGGGCTTCGGCGGCACGCCGGCACAGGTGCGCGGGCTCGTGACAATGGGGCT
>Ga0209987_10001181_pt1 | contig 14148 bp, 7 predicted proteins | sample N074metaG_FD_182134 | JGI IMG/M metagenome (GOLD analysis project Ga0209987, IMG submission 182134) | Deep subsurface microbial communities from Kermadec Trench to uncover new lineages of life (NeLLi) - N074 metaG (SPAdes) (version 2) | ecosystem: Environmental > Aquatic > Marine > Ocean trench... | reverse complement strand
TGCGCAACCTGATGCACATGCTGGACCGCATCCTTCCCGGGGGAGTGTTGGTCCAACTAACGGCGCAGCACCCGATTTTTCATTCGTTCTTCGATATCGAGTCGCTCGATTTTCGACATCCGTACCAAGGATACCCATCGGTCTTTTATGGTATTTACGAGGACAATGACCCGGACAAGCGCCTGTTGCTCGTCGCCAACTACAACAACGACATCGGCGAATCGTGGGAATACTCCGACACCGATTTCATTCCCATCGAAATCTCCAACATGGCCTACAAACTGGGTGTGAATTACGTGATGTACTCAATGACGCATTGATGACAGCGGGGCAGCGGGAGCAGCGAGGGCAGCCCCCCACGGCAACCACCTACCGCCTATTACCGCCCTTCTACGGGCTCAAAGGACCGCTTCATGAGCACAGAAATCAAACCGGAACTCATTGAGCACCCCGACGACGTCGCCTTGGCGGATCAGCTCAAGGACGGGGCCAACAAGATCGTCGCCGAGCTGCGCAAGCTGATCGTCGGCCAGGGAGAGGTCATCGACCAGATCCTGATGACGCTGTTCACAGGGGGCAACAGCATCATCGTGGGCGTGCCCGGACTGGCCAAGACCATGCTCATCCACACGGTAGCGCAGGTGCTCGATCTCAAGTTTTCCCGCATCCAGTTCACACCCGACCTCATGCCGTCGGACATAGTGGGCACCGATCTGGTCCAGGAGGATCCGGGCACGGGCGAGCGACGGATGGTCTTCATGCCGGGCCCGGTGTTCAGCAACATCGTGCTGGCCGACGAGATCAACCGAACCCCACCCAAGACCCAATCGGCCCTACTCGAGGCCATGCAGGAACATCAGGTCACGGTGCAGGGTCGGACGTACACGCTGGAAGAGCCGTTCCACGTGTTCGCCACTCAGAACCCCATCGAACTGGAGGGCACCTATCCGCTGCCGGAGGCGCAGCTCGATCGGTTCATGTTCAACATCATGATCGACCACCTCCCCGAAGAAGAGGAACTGGAGGTGGTGAAGCGCACCACCGCAATCCAGGAACCCGAGTTCCACCACGCGGTCGACGGCCCCACGCTGATCGCCTATCAACGTCTGGTGCGCAGGGTCCCGATCTCGGATCACGTGGCCCGCTACGCCCTGACGTTGGTGCGGCAGACGCGGCCCAAAGAACCCGGTGTGGCTGAGTTCATCACCAAGTCCGTGTCCTACGGCGCTTCCGTACGAGCCGTGCAGTACCTGGTACTTGGCGGCAAGGCGCGTGCGCTGATGCGTGGTCGCTACCACGTGACCATCGACGACATCAAGGCCCTGGCGCATCCGGTGCTGCGCCACCGAATTCTGACCAACTTCTATGCCGAATCCGAGGGGATTTCTACCGACGACCTGGTCGACCGCCTGCTCGAGACGGTGAAGCCCCCGGCTTCGGATCTATGACCGTCACCCGTTTTCTCGACCCGCTGACGCTGGCCCGGATCGACAATCTGGACCTGGTCGCGCGCACGGTGGTCAACGGCTTCGTCCACGGCCTGCACCAATCTCCCCATCTGGGAGTCTCCACCGATTTCGCCGAGCACCGTCCCTACATGGTTGGTGACGACATTCGGCGGATCGACTGGCGCGTGTACGGCCGGACCGACCGGCTCTACGTCAAGCAATTCGAGGCCGAGACCAACGCCAACATGACGGTGCTGATCGACATTTCTGCCTCGATGAACTACGGCTCCGGCGCAATTACCAAACTGGACTACGCCCGGTTCCTGGCCGCCAGCCTGGCGTATTTTTCCTACCAGCAGCGCGACCGCGTCGGCGTCATCACCTTCGACAAGGATATCGTGGACCAGGTGCCGGCCACGGGCCGGCAACTCGACACCGTGCTCCACACCATCGACCGGATCGAGCCCGGCGGCGAGGGCCAACTCGACCTACCTATCCGTCGCATAGCGCAGAGCATCCGGCGGCGCAGCATCCTGGTGCTCATTTCAGACCTGTACGAGGACCCGGACGCCGTGCGACACGCCGTCAACCACTTGGCGCTGCGCGGAAACGATGTCATCGTGTTCCACGTCCTTGACCCCGCGGAACTGGAATTCAATTTCGCCGAGCCGGGACAGTTCGAGGACCTCGAGAGCGGCACCCGCATCCCGGTCGTCCCCGATCGGATTCGCGCCGGCTACAAGGGGCTGATCGACAGCCACGTGGCTCGGATCGCCCAGCTCATGGGCGAAAGCCGGATCGACTATTGCCAAGTCAGCACCGCCAAGCCGCTGGATCACGCGTTGTTCGACTATCTGTCGCGGCGCCAGCGGCTGCAACGGATTCGCTGAATGGGTGTGTCCTTTCTGGCACCATTGTTCTTTGCCGGTCTGGTGGCCGTGGCCGTGCCCATCCTGGTTCACCTGACCAATCGCGATCGGCGCAGCGTGGTGCGGTTCCCGTCCCTCAAGTTCCTGACGAAAATTCCCTACCGGCAGATGCGACGGCAGCGCATCCAGCACTGGTTCCTGTTCGCCGTGCGCGTGCTGGCTATCGTGCTGCTCGTGGCGGCGTTTTCGCGGCCCCTCATCGAGGGCGCGCTGGTGGCCGCCACCGACGACGCTCCAGGACGGGAGGTCATCATCGCCCTCGACCGCTCCTACAGCATGGCCTACGGTGACACCTGGCAGCGTGCCGTCGACGCCACGGCCGAGGCGATCCGTTCGCAACCGCCCGGCAGCCGGCTGTCGTTGATCGTGTTCGACGAGCAGGCGCAAGTCGTCGCCGGGCCGGTGGCGGACCCGGCGGCGCTCGCCCGGGCGCTAGATACGCTGGCACCGGGATCCCACGGGACCCGCCTGGCCTCGATGACCCAGCTGGCCAACCAGTTGCTGCTCGAATCGCCACTCGACCAGCGCGAGGTCATCGTCATTTCGGATTGGCAGGCACGTGCCTGGGATCGCTCCACCCGGGTGCGATTGATTCCGGGAACCACGCTCACGCCGGTCGACCTGTCGATCCCGGATCCGAGCAACGTGCTGATCACCGGCGTGGACGTGCGGCGGAGCGAGCGTGGTGGTCGGCCTACGGTGGTACTCGCCGCGCGGGTCGTCAATCAGGGCTCAACCACCATCACCGACCTGCCCGTCACCTTGTCGATCAACGGCCAGGACGTGGCGGAGACGGCGGTAACGGTCCCTCCAATGGAGAGCCGCACGGCTCGCCTGGGACCCGTGGCGCAACCAGCCACATTGGCACGGGCCACGGTGCGCATCGGCGACGACCTGCTGGCACCGGACAATACTTTTAACCTGGCGTTGTCCAGCCGGCCGGCGCTGTCGCTCCTGCTGATCGAGGCCCGCGGCGCTCCGAACGACGGATCCCGCTACCTCCGGGATGCACTGGCGATCGCCGACGACCCCGCCTTCGAGGTCACCCGGGCTCGTAGGCATTCGGTTCGGCCAGCCGACGTGGCCGCCGCCTCAGTGGTGGTGTTGCACGACAGCCCATTTCCCGGTGGGCCGGCCGGAGAGGCCATCATCGAGCACGTGGCCGGGGGAGGCGGCCTGTGGATCATCCTTGGTGGCCGCAGCCCGCTCGGGAGCTGGCCCGAGGCCGCGGCGGGACTCTTGCCCGGCCGCTGGCGCAGCACGGTCGACCGCCTCGATCGCCAGGGCGTGAGCCTGGCCGGCATCGACTACCATCATCCGGCGTTCCGCATCTTCAGCGGTCCCGACGACGGCAACGTGGCCGGACCCAGGTTCTTCCGCTACCGGCCCATCGTACTGGCAGACAGCGCCGAGGCCATCGCCCGCTACACCGACGGCGGCGTGGCGCTGGCGGAACTCGGCTACGGAGCGGGCCGGGTGCTGCTGTGGGGGTCGCCGTTCGACAACCTGTGGAGCAACTTGCCGGTGCAGCCAGTGTTTCTCCCGTTCGTCCACCAGGTGGCCCAATTCCTGAGCAGAAGACAGACCACCGACGGCTGGCACCAGGCCGGGCAGGTGGTCGGTCTCCGCGAGATCCTCCTCGAGATGGATATCGACAGTGATACACTCGATCGTGAGGTCATCGTCGAAGGGCCATCGCGCCGGCGGCGGGAGGTGGACGTCAGCTCATCGAACGCGTTCGTGACCCTGACGGAAGCCGGGTTCTATTCCGTGTACCCCCTGGGGCGTGAGCGAGCCTCGTATCCGGTCGCCGTCAACGTGAACCGGGCCGAGTCGGATCTGGCGCCGCTGGACATCGAGGCCTTCGTGGCGGCCGTGACGGTTCCCGACACCTCGGCTGCCTCGGCCGGTGGCGCCGGCTCGGCGACGGTGACACTCGCGGACCGGGAACGCCGTCAGGGCATATGGTGGTTTCTCCTCGTGGGAGCGTTGGCCCTCCTGGTCGGAGAATCCTTGTGGTCCAACCGGTCGGCCCAATCGCATCCCCCACCAACCGGGCACCGTCCGGCCGGTATCGAATAGAAGGAGTCGCTCATGCTGGAAGGCCTGATCCTCGCATCGACCGGAAGCGAGCGCGACGAATTGCTCGGCGTCGTCCGTTCGGTGAGGAACCGGTGGCGGTTACGGGTACTCCTGAGGGGTGCCGCCATGGTAACGCTGTCTGCCATGACCCTGCTGCTGTTGGCGGGATGGGTCATCGACGTGTTCCGGTTCGACGCCACCACGGTCACCATCGTACGGGTGGCGGCGTGGGCCATTTTCGCCACCGTTCTTCTCCGGGTACTGATCCTTCCGCTGTTCCGGCGCGTCAGCGACGAGCGGGTCGCTCTGTATCTCGAGGAACACGAACCCTCTCTCGAGGGCCGGGTGATCAGTGCGATCGAGTTCGAGCACAATGACGCCTCGGGAACCTCGATGGCCATGGTCGAGCGCATCGTGCACGCGGCCGTGGAACAATGCCACCAGGTCGAGGACGGGAAACGTGTCGAGCGCGTGGCATTGCGGCGATCGTCCGGCCTGGTCGCCGGCTCCACCGCGTTCGGCATCGGGCTGTTTCTGATGGGGCCGGCTTTCCTTCACAACACCACGCCGGTACTGCTGACGCCGTGGACGGAATCCGGAGTGCACAACCCCTACCGCATTGCCGTGACGCCGGGAGACACCACCCTGGCCAAGGGCGCCGACCTCAAGGTGACGGCCGTCCTGGAAAATTTCGGGGCCTCCGATGTCGAGTTGGTCGTGCGCAGCGGAGACGATGAGTGGACCCGCTGGTCGATGCTCCGGGAAGACTCGGCGACGACCCACAGCCTGATGGTGTTCGACCTGCACCAGGCGACCGAGTACTACGTGGAAGCCAGCGGCGTACGATCGGCCGTTCATCGTGTCGAGGTGGTCGAACTCCCTTACGTCCAGGACATTGGTCTCACCTACTATTTCCCGCGCTACACCGGCCTGGACCCGGTAGAGCAACCCGGATCGGGAGACATTGCCGCCCTCGTGGGCACCCGGGTCGTCATCGATGTCCTGCCGACCATCACCGTGCCTGGTGGCGCCATTGTGCTGAACCAGCGGGACACCATTCCCCTCGAGCTCGACGCCCACGGACGGTTGAGCGGATCCATCACGGTCCGCGAGCCCGGCAGCTATCGCATCCTACTCGACAGCCGGCAGGGACACCGGGTTCCAGCCTCGTCCGACTACCTGATCGATCCGTTCACCGACCAGCCACCGGTTCTCACGATCACCAAACCGGGTCGCGACATCCAGGCCACCAGCGTCGAGGAGGTCACCACCGAGATGCGGGCCCAGGACGACTACGGCGTCCGGCGGCTCGAATTGGTCTACTCGGTGAACGGCGGCCGGGAAACCGTCGACACCATGTATGACGGCCGTCCAGGACGTCGCAAGTTCGTGGGAACGCACACCCTGTTCCTCGAAGAGTTCGACCTCGAGCCGGGCGATCTGGTGTCGTATTACGCGCGTGCACGGGACGGCCATGATCAGGAGACGGTCTCCGACATCTACTTCCTGGAGATCAGGCCCTTCGACCGCAATTATCGCCAGGCGGACCAAGGTGGCCAGTCCGGTCAAGGGATGAGCGGCGCCGAGTTGTCCACCCAGCAACGTATGATCGTGGCCGCCACGTTCAGGCTGATTCGCGACCGGGAGGCGTACGGCAACCGGGGATTCGAAGAGAACCTGGCCACCGTGGCGCTGTCACAGGGCCGGTTGCGCCAGGAGGTTCTCCGCCTGGTGGAGCGCATGGTCAACCGGGGTGTGACCGCCGATTCGTCGTTCGCCAAAATCGCGGAGTTCCTCCCCCTCGCCGCCGAGGAAATGGGCACGGCCGAGGTGGCCTTGGGCGAGCACCATCCCGACTCTGCGCTCGGCCCCGAGCAGCGAGCCCTGCAGAACCTCCAGCGAGCCGAGGCCGTGTTCCGGGACGTGCAGGTGGGGGAGGGCCAACAGAATGGTGGCGCTGGTGGGCAGGGAGCGATCAGCGATGAACTGGCCGATCTCTTCGAATTGGAACTCGACCGACTGAGCAACCAGTACGAGGAAGTCCAGCGTGGCGAGCGCCAGGAAGTCGACGACGCCATCGACGAAACCCTAGAAAAGCTGCGCCAACTCGCCCGGCGCCAGCAGCAGGAAAATGAACGCATGCGCGCCCGGGCACAGCAACAGGGAGGTACTCAGGCCGGCTCATCGGGCCAGTCGCAGCGGCAGTTGGCCGAGGAAGCCGAGGAGGTGGCGCGCCGACTGGAGCGCCTGTCGCGCGAGGAATCGCTTCCCGATCTGGCCGAAGCCGCCCGGCAACTGCGGCAGGCGGCAGAGGAGATGCGCCGGGCAGCCGCATCCGGCGCCCAGAGCGGCGAGGCGGTCGGCACCGCGGCCCTCGACCAACTGCGGGAGGCGCGTCGCCGGCTGGAGCAGAACAGATCGGGACGGCTCCAACGGGACACCCGGGACGCGCTCGAACGGGCCCGGACCCTACGGCGCCAGCAACAGCAGATGATCAAACGGGTCGAGCGTTTCGACCCGGCCGGCCCCAATGCCCAAGCCGACCTTCGCGCCATCCAGCAGGCCAAGGAGCGGATGGGCAGCGACGTCGGGCGCCTGGAAGTCGACCTGGACCAGTTGTCCCGCCAAGCTCTGCGCGATCAACCCGAGGCGGGCCGGCGCCTGGCCGAGGCTGCGGGTGAGATTCGTGACAACCAGATCCGGGAGAAGATCCTGTACTCCCGCGGCGTGGTGCAACAACGATCCAAGGAATACGCCCGAAATTTCGAGGAGCACATCGAGGGCACCCTTGGCCGATTGGAGGAACGCCTGGAAGCGGCGGAACGCGCCATCGGTGAAACCAGCGAACAGCGCCTCGAGCGGGCCCTCGAGGAAACCCGTGAAGTAGTGACGGCGCTCGAGTCTTTGGAGGATCGTCTTCGCGCCGGCATGGAGGCCCAAGAGGGCCAGGGCCAGCAACAAGGTCAGGGAGGCAGGCAGGCAGCCGGGGGCGATTCCACGGGGAGCAATCCCAACGCCCGCCCGCAGAACGGCTCCGGCCAGATACGACCGCAGGACCTCAGGCAGTTCAGCCGGGAGTTGACCCGGCGACGGGAACAACTCGAAGCGCTTCGGGGGCAACTAGAGCAGGAAGGGATCGACGCCGCCGACCTGGAGCGTATCATCGACCGGCTCAGGGAACTGGGTTCGGGAAGCGGCCTGGCCCGTCCAGAGAGTATCGCCGTGTTGGAACGGGACATCGTTCAGGGTTTGAAGGAATTCGAATACAGCCTGCGACGCAGTCTAGCGCCGAGCGATGACAGACGGCTGCTGCAGGTCGGTGACGACGAAGTGCCGGACGGCTATGAGGAGATGGTGGAGGAGTACTACAAGGCGTTGGCCGGAGAAATCAACGATCGGTAATCACCTCACCGATGCGCCACACCTCTTCGCTCTCCGGGTCGGCCTCGCGCCTGACGCGCAAGACAACAGGCGCTCCCCGACGGAGGAAACCGTCCTCCAGATAGGGATGGAGGTACAGCCCGGTCACGTCCACCGTATCCATGGCGACCGCCTCCGCCAGATCGCCGACCTCGCCGTAGCGCGGGCCAGTCCCGGCTACCGCGTCGTCGAACACGATGGCGATGTCGGCCCGGATGGGCTTGCTGTTGCCTAACACGATCTTGCCGCCGAGGAGCAAGAGATCGTTGGCAATCGCGCGGTTCATCGGTAATCGTTCGTAGGCCAAATCCGACACCTGGTCCAGCGAGTCCTGGGCGATGGCGTAGAGGGCGGACAGGAGGACCGCGACATTGATGGCCCGGAGGCGCTGTTTCTGTGGATCGTCCGCCAGCGCGCCACTTTCGATCAACACCGTACTGGTGCCCCACTGCTGCATCCGGTCTCCGAAGGCCCGCGTGGCGTAGCTATCGTCGTAGCGCGCCATGCGGCCGGGGATCTCGGGCTCCAGGGCTCCCGCGATCACCGCCGCCACCTTCCGTGCCTTGAGGCGCACGGGCCCCCACGATCGCTCCTCGTCGGCAGCCGGCGCCAGCAGCGCTATCGCCACCAGCAGCCCGTCATCCCCCGCCGTGCGCGATCCCTGGTCGTGCAGGTTGAATCCGAAATCCGCCTGCAGGCTGTCGCGCACCCGCTTGAGAAGTTGTCCCTCGGGAGTGACGAGGATTCGGGCATCGCGGTTGACGTCGATGCCAAGGGCGTTCTCGCGGATGAACCGCTCCGCCCCGTCGGGGTTCAGCATCGGGATCATGGTGACGGTTAGTCGGTCGGCCAGCAATGAGGCCAACGCACTGGTATCCGCCGTCGCGAAGAAATTGACGAGATCGGCGAGCGCCATCGAGGCCGTCGATTCGTTCCCGTGCATCTGCGACCACAGCAGTACGCTGGTCGAGCCGGTGCCGTAGGTTACCGCGTTGATGGCCCGTCCCTCGGTCGACTCGCCCACCTGGATGATACGCACTCGATCAGAGACCAGAGCCGGCGCCATCGCGGCCCAGTAGATCTCATGATTGAACCTGCGATCCTCCAGCCCCGCCACCTGGTACTGCCCGGCGACGGCCAGGCCCTCGGCCAGGCAGCACGGTGCTTGGCCCTCCATCGATCCCGGTATCACCAATGGGGCAACTATGGCACCGACCGCCCAATGCCACCCTCGGACGCTAGCGACCACCGTCATTTATCACTCCCGTTGAGGTGTTGTGCCAGGAATGCCTCAGCAACTCTATAGAACCGTAACCGGTTTTCCGGCTTGGCGAAGCCGTGGCCTTCGTCTTCGAACAGGAGATACTGGTAATCGATGCCCTTGCGGCGCATGGCCGCGACGATCTGCTCCGATTCCGCCTGCTTGACTCGTGGATCGTTGGCGCCCTGCGCGATGAGTAGGGGAATCCGGATCTCGTCCACCCGCGACAGGGGCGAACGCGACATCAGAAACTCTGCGTCCTCCTCAGGGTGGCCCACTCGTTGGTACAGCACTTCGAGATAAGTAGACCAGTATTCGGGAATACTCTGGATGAAGGTGATCAGGTTGCTGGGTCCGACGATGTCCACGGCGCAGGCGAACAGGTCGGGCGTGAAGGTGGCGCCCACGAGCGCCGCGTATCCGCCATACGAACCGCCGTAGATCGCCAGGCGCGCGGGATCGGCAACGCCCTCGTCAACCGCCCACTGCACCGCGTCGACCAGATCCTGGTGCATCTTGCCGCCCCACTCACGGTCTCCGGCATTGATGAAGGCCTTGCCGTACCCGGTCGATCCCCGATAGTTCACTTGCAGGCAGGCGTACCCTCGATTGGCCAGCCACTGCGCTTCCGCGTCGTAGCCCCAGACGTCGCGCGCCCACGGGCCACCATGTACGTTCAGTACCAATGGAAAGGGAGCCTTGGAACCACCCGGTGGCCTGGTGAGATACCCGTGGAGGGTCAGCCCGTCAGAGGCGGTGAACGTGACCGGCTCCATCTTGGCGAGCGTGTATCCGGCGAGCGCGGGACGGTCGTAGAACAGGAACCGCACTTCGTGCCGAGTGCGATCGAGTTCGTAGTAGGCCGTGGGGCCTTCGTCTCGGGTGAACACCACCAGCCAGCGGTCGTCGGCGTCGGTGCGGTTGACGATGGCAAAGTCGCCGTCGTCCACCCGAGCGAGGACGGCCAGCTCCCGTGCCAGGGAAGGATCGAGGGCCTGCCATTCCACTCGCGCCCGCGTGAACGCCACCAACTGCACTTCACGAGTCTCGGGATCGATCTCGACCGCCGACACGTCGTAGATGGGATCCTCGGCCATCACCGTTTCGACGCCGGTCGTGAGGTCATGGGCCACCAGTCGGGCGGCGTCGGAATGGCGTGAATCGAGGAGATACAAGGTGTCACCGTCGGCGGAGAAAGCCACCGGTTGACTGTTGAGATTCTCGTCCGCACTCCAGGTGAGCACCACCTCCCAGTCTGACTCCGCCGTCGGCCGAACCCTGAGGTCGAAGCCGCCGTCCGGGCGTGCCGCCATGGCACCCCGAACGGCCAACTCCGCATCCACCACCCAACCAATCACGTCGCCCGGGTTCTCCGCGATCAGTTGCATGTCGCCCGTCATCAGATCGAGCAAATAGGCGTCGTGATATCGCTGGTCGCGCCGGTTGAGTCCCAGGACCATTTGGCTGGGGTGGTGCTTGGTGTATTCGATGACCTGGGCCTGAACCCGCTCGAACGGCGTCAGGTCGCTGGCCTGGTTGGTCTGCAAGTCCACCCGGAACAGGTGCCAGTCCTCGTCGCCGCCGGTATCCTGCAGGTAAAGGATCGACTGGCCGTCATGGCCCCAGAAATACGTCCGAATGCCGCGATCGCGATCGCTGGTCACCGGCTGAAACCGCTCTTGGCCCACCGGGCCGACCCACACGTTGAGGACCCCCTCGTCCGGCGCCAGGAAGGCCAATCGGGTCCCGTCGGGGCTCAACCGGGGCATGGCCCGGTCGGGATTGCCGAACAGGAGCTCCAGCGGAATCAGTGACGGGGTACGGTCGTTGTCGGTATCAGACATTCGCCAGGCGGTTGGGGTTGGGCGGAAACATAGGCAGTCGTGGACCGTCGCGGAACGCCTGGCGGAGGGACCCTGGAGTAGAGTCCGGTCTAGCACTAGAGGCTATTACCACCCCTAATCGGTTGGTATCATTCGACTACCATCGGGATCGGTGGTCGGCCGAACGAACGGTCGTTGCTCCTGACTCTCGACTGCACGGATGACCATACTAATGACCATACTAGTGATCGGCCGAGTTTGGCCTGGCTGGAGACACATCACCCGACGTGGAGGGGAAACCATGCAGCCACCTCTGACTAGCTGTCTCATTCCACCGGGGAGCAATCCGCTGAGGACGCACCATCGATGTCTCATCGGGCTGGCGCTCATCGTGGCCGTGGGCTGCGGCGAGGAACCGTCCACGCCCGATCGATTCGAACACCTCTTTAGCGGCAACCTGAAGGTGATCGATCTGACCCACAGCCTCAGCGCCGACATGCCTTATTGGCCAACTCCACACGGTAATCCCTTTCGGCACGATACGTTGGTCGCCCACCCCGATGGATCACCCATCATGGCCGCGTACTTTACTCCGGAGCACCACGGGACGCATATCGACGCACCGGTTCATAGCCGGGAAGGCCGCCGACCTGTTGATGCCCTCACTGCCGCCGACTTGTTCGGACCGGCGGCGGTGATCGACGTGTCGAAACAGGCTGCTGCCAATGCGGACTACCGCGCTACCCTCGAAGATTTTCAGGCGTGGGAATCGGCCCACGGTAGACTGCCGACCGGGGCGATCGTCTTGCTATCGACCGGCTGGAGCCGCAAGTGGGACAGCATTGCCGCATACCAGAACCTGGATGAACTCGGCCGCCCGCATTTCCCGGGGTTCTCCGATGCGGCCGCCACCTGGCTCGTCACCGAGCGGGACATCCACGGAATCGGCATCGACGACCTGAGCGTGGACTACGGGGCATCGAGCGATTTCGCCGTTCACGGAATCGTGAACGGCGCCGGCAAGTTCCATCTCGAGAACGTGGCCAACATGCACCTCCTCCCAGCCACAGGTGCCTTCCTCATCGTGGCTCCGATCAAGATCGAAGGAGGATCTGGCGGTCAGGTGCGATTGTTCGCGGTGATCCCCTAGGCCTTCGACGCGGCGTGTCGATACGTCACCCGATGGAGCTGGAACCGTTCGGCGACGAGCCGGCGCATCAGGGCACCAACTCTTCCGGCCTCGGCTTCACGATGAATAGCCCTTCCCACCAACTCGACACCACCACCACGCCGCTCTCGAAGAACGGATAGGCCGTCCACGCGCCGCTGAACCCCGGTGGGTTGCCGTCGTCGTATGGCGTGGTGTCGAAATGGCCCACCTCGACCGGGTTCTCCCGATCGCTGATGTCGATGATACGGAGACCGGCCCGATAGTTGGCCTGATACATCCGGTCGCCCTTGATGAACAAATTGTGGTCGGTGGCAGCGGTCGAACCCAGGTACTCGCCCACGAACACCGGATCGTCCAGGTCGGCCACGTCCAGGATCAACGTACGCGTCCGGTCGGTCTGCCCCACCAGTTCATCGAGTTCGTCGTCCAGGTAGAAGTACTGTTGATCCTCGGTGAGCCACCCCTGATGGATGTAGGCCCGTCCGGGGTAGCTGACCGCGGCGAGCGGCACCGGGTTCTCCTTGTCGGTCACGTCGACGATCCGCAGGGCGGTCTCGTTGGAGGCAAAGCAGATTTGGCGCCCCTGGTAGTCTTCGTCAGGCCCGTGGTACACCACGCACTGGCCATCGTGGGTACGGCCCGCATAGATGAGTCCCTCGGTGTCGGTGTAACACCCCGCGAAGGTTGGGTTCACCGGATCGCGAATGTCGACCATGTGCAACCCGCCACCACAGGTCTCACCACCGCCGCTGGCGCCGACCGGATAGGCGTACCCTGATTCCGGATCAAGAATGAGATTGTGGGCGCTGGCGATTTCCGTGTAGCGGGCGTCGGGCTCGAATTCAACCGGCGGCTGGGTCACGTCACGCAGGCGGGTCAGGTCGAACACGACGAGCCCATGATCGCCCGCCCCGTCGCCGGTGAAGAACAGGTGGTCGCGATAGACCTTGAGGTCGCGTGCGCCGCTGTTGTTGGCGGGCACGGTGCCGAGGTAGACCGGCGCCACCGGATCGGTGATGTCGACCAAGGCCACGCCTCCCGTTCGACCCACCAAGGCATACTCGTGCCCGGTCACGGAATCGGTCCAGCCCCACAGATCGCTCACGCCTTCGCCGGCTTCCCCTCCAAACGCTTCCACCGGGAGGTAGGCCAGGAGGTCCACGTTGTCACAGGTGAACTGAGCCGCCCGGCCACCGTCACATGACGTTTCGGCGCCGGCGATCATGTCGAACCGCAGGCCATCGTCCAACCAGGCCACTTGGTCCCATCCGCCGTCTGATCGGCCGAACACGGCCACCCGGCCGGCATTACCGCCGGCATCCGGGGCACCAACAACGGCCACGGCATCTCCCACCGCCAGCGAAGCGCCAAATTGGTATCCGGATGTCACGCCGGCCGCGGTCACCATTCCAGCGGCCATCCACCGGCCGGTAGCTCCGTCACGCAGGTAGCGATACACCCGCCCAGCGCCTTCATCGGCGTTGGGTGCGCCGATCCACAACTCGTCACCGTACACGGCGAGCGCACTGCCAAAACGTTCTCGGGGCATGCTGTCCGGTGACACCAGCCGATCGTCCACCATCCAATTGCCGGTAGCCTCATCACGGTGATAGACGACGACAGCACCGGGTCGCTTCCCCGCCCCACGCGAGCCCACAATCACGCGGTCCCCATCGAACACCAACGCCGACCCGAACCGGCGGATCTCGGCGTCTTCGGGAATCAACCTGGCATCCTGATGCCATTCACCGGCAGCATCCCGCACGAATACGAACACCGCGCCATGACGATCCTCGTTGGGACTCCCAACCACAACTCGATCACCCGACAGCGCCAGCGAACTGCCGAACGCCCGGTGCCGTTCCCCCTCGGCCGGCGCCAGGTCGGCTTGTTCCAGCCACCGCCCCGAGGCATCGTGTCGCCGGTATAGCCGCACACCCGCCGTGCTCCCGGCACCGCGGACCGCCACCGCCGCCAACCGTCCATCGGTGGCCACCACACGCGGTGCCGGCCT
>Ga0209987_10001180_pt1 | contig 14148 bp, 10 predicted proteins | sample N074metaG_FD_182134 | JGI IMG/M metagenome (GOLD analysis project Ga0209987, IMG submission 182134) | Deep subsurface microbial communities from Kermadec Trench to uncover new lineages of life (NeLLi) - N074 metaG (SPAdes) (version 2) | ecosystem: Environmental > Aquatic > Marine > Ocean trench... | reverse complement strand
CCTAGCTGCGCGTTGGCCTTTGGCCAAAGCTTTTGCGGCGTCGCGTGGCCCGTACCGGGCCAGCCCCTAGCTGCGCGTTGGCCTTTGGCCAAAGCTTTTGCGGCGTCGCGTGGCCCGTACCGGGCCAGCCCCTAGCTGCGCGTTGGCCTTTGGCCAAAGCTTTTGCGGCGTCGCGTGGCCCGTACCGGGCCACGCTCCTAGCTGCGGCAGGCTTGTAGGGAGGCTTTGTGGGAGATTTCGTCGGCGAGGGTGCCGACGGAGATGCCGAAGAAGATCGACTGGTTCCAGCGCAGGATCGTGTCGAAATTCGAGTAGACGAGGAACGCAGCGGGTCGCTTTTCGGCGGGCAAGACGATCTTTCCGCGCATGTTCGCACGGGGTAACGCGCCGCCATTGATGCGCACGACGCCTGCTCCGCGCCAATACTCGAGGCTTCGCGTTCGAGCAAGCGCCCTTCGGTCGCCGCTCAGTGACGCGGGGATCTGCACTTCGCGACCCCATGTCTGTCCGTTGCGCCAGCCGGAGCGCTTGAGGTAGCTGGCAGCGCTCGCCAAAGCATCGGGCAGGCTGCTCCAGATGTCTTTGCGACCGTCACCGTCGTAGTCGACCGCATAGTCGAGAAATGTCGTCGGCATCAGCTGCACCTGACCCATCGCGCCCGCCCACGAACCCTTCAGATTCGCCGGACTCTGGTGGCCCTCGTCGACGATGCGCAGAGCGGCCAACAGTTGTTTGCGAAACAGCGCGCCGCGGCGCCCGTCGTGCGCGAGGGTCGCGAGCACGTCGATCACCGGATACTCGCCCTGGTAGTCGCCAAAGTTGGTCTCGAGCCCCCAAAGCGCCACCACGAAGCGGGCTGGCACACCGTATTCAGAACTGACTCGATGCAGCAGGCTTCGATGTTTCTTCAACAGGAAACGCCCGCGTGCGATGCGCGCCTTGGTGATGCGCGAATCCATATAGCCGCAAAAGTCTCCAGGCTCCTTGGGCTGACGGCGATCCAGTTCGATGACGGCGGGAATTCGCTCGACATTCGCGAGTGAAGCGTCGAGGGTAGGCTGTGAGATCCCGCGCTTCCTCGCTTCGACCGCGAAGTCCTCCAGCCAAATCGAGAATTCCGGCTGGGTAGCCGCAGCCGAATGCGCGGCAAACAGCCCGATGAGAATCAGCGCGTTCACCATTGCAGAGTGCATCGATACGATCGCCTTCGTCCAGATCGAGGGAATTAGGGACTTGATAGCTCGAAGTCCACGAGAATGGGGGGGCGACGTCCCGAAATTTCCAATACGCGCAGAGCAGCTTCGATCACCGCATGCTGTCTCGCGGGATCCAGCGGAACATCAAGGGGATAGCCATGCCGGAAGGGAACGAAAAGCGCGCGCGGAGGTCGAACCCGTTTGGCGACGACGCGCAGCAGTTGAATTGCGACGGTCGCAATTCCCTGCCGCTCCAGCTCCGCTGCGACCAGGCTCACGGCCTGGTTGCACATCGGTCAGACGGGAACCAGAAGTGCAATATCAACCTGGTCTTCGAGCAACCTGCCGGCGACCTCGGGTGCGGTATCGCGAATCAGCCGTCCCGGAGCGGTGATCGATCCCATGAAGGATATATGCTCACGGCCGACCGATTGGATTCGCCCGGATTCGACGAGTTCTTGCACGCGGTCGATCGGAAAGGCGAGATTCGGATCCCGAACCATTCCCTCGTGGTCGAAGGAATCGCTCCGATGGGTGTCGATCAGATCGGTGCTGGGGAAATCGCTCGGAATGCTCCTGAAGCTCGGGTCTCCACCACGCACTGATCCATCGAAAGCGCGTTGATCCGGAGTGACGAAGGCCGCACTCGAAACAAGCGCGAGCCGACATTCCGAAAGGGGCTTGTCGAGCGGCGTCCATGGTACGGGATCGATCTTTCGCCACGGGTACGCGCGGAGAAAGGTTCGATTGACGAACGAAAACTCTTTGATCTCACCCATCAAGCACCAGCGATCAAGAGTGAATGCGAAATATCGGACACTATGGTACTCCCATCGAAAGGTCGGAGAAACCAACCGCCAGTTCGACACCTAGCCTAACAGCCCGCGCGCAGCAAAAACGACACCGCCACGGCAAAACCGCTTCGCCCTAGCCCCACGGGGCGCAGCCGGACTGCCGCCGTGGCCGGTCGGCGACTTCGCGCTCCTTCGGGGCGTGGGCTGGGCTCGCGATTCGCAAATTCTTGGTGTTCGAGCTCGAGCGCTGCTACCTACCTCTGAGAATGCCTGCTGGGTCGCGACCGGTGAGGGCGATCAGACCACCTTGCGGTGATTCTCCATCTGACCAGAACCGGATGTATCACTGACTCGTTCGGTTCAAGAGTAGAACGCATGGCCATTGGAGAGACCACAACATGAGAAAACGCACCAAGGCGACGAATTCCGATCACAACTCTGTGTCGCTAGAGTGGGACACGCCGATGTATCGGCTCGCCGTCGACCAGCTCGACCAGACCGCAGAGCTGATGAATCTGGATCCGAATATCTGGGAGCGGCTGCGCACCCCGCAGCGAGCTTACGTCGTATCCTTCCCGTTTCGACGCGATGACTACAAGACGGTCGAGACCGTTTTCGGCTACCGCGTGCAACACATGCTCACGATGGGACCCACCAAGGGCGGGATCCGCTATGACGAGGACGTCAACCTCGGAGAGGTGACGGCGCTTGCGATGTGGATGTCGTGGAAATGCGCGATCATGAACCTGCCCTTCGGCGGTGCCAAGGGCGGCGTGCGCATCGACCCGCACTCTCTCTCGACCGACGAACTTCAGCGCCTGACGCGACGCTACACGTCGGAGATCATCGAGGTCATCGGTCCGGATCGAGACATTCCGGCGCCCGACCTCGGAACCGACGAACGCGTGATGGCGTGGATCATGGATACCTATTCCCAACAGAAGGGCTACGCGGTTCCCGGGGTCGTGACGGGAAAGCCGATCGAGATCGGGGGGTCCCATGGCAGGCATGAGGCGACCGGGCGCGGCGTGATCTCGTGCGCGAACCAAGCGTGCCGCTCGATGGACTTTTCTCTCGAAGGTGCGAACGTGGTCGTTCAGGGCTTCGGCGCGGTGGGCGGCACCGCGGCTCGCCTGGCTTCGACGTTGGGCGCCAAGGTCATCGCGGTCTCCAGCGTCTCCGGCGGAACCTATAACCCCAAAGGCCTCGACATCGATGCGGTTAGTGTCTGGCTGGAGCAAAACGGCGACGATCTCAGCGGCTATTCGGGCGGCGATGTCGTCACCAACCAGGAACTACTCGAATTACCCTGCGACATCCTGATACCGGCCGCCATCCAGAACCAGATCACCGAAAACAATGCCGGGGCGCTTCAATGCAAGTTGATGGTGGAAGGCGCCAACGGACCGACCACTCTCGAGGCGGATGCCATCCTCGCCGATCGCGGCATCACGGTGGTGCCCGACATTCTCGCCAACGCGGGCGGCGTCACCGTTTCCTACTTCGAATGGGTCCAGGGGCTGCAGCAATTTTTCTGGTCCGAGGAAGAGGTGAATCGGAAATTGATCGATCTGATGGAGTCCGCCTACCGCAGTGTCGATGATCTCGCGAAAGAGAAGGGCGTCACGCTGCGCACAGCCGCGTTGATGCGGGGCATCGGACGCGTCACGCAGGCGAAGCTCGCGCGGGGCGTGTTCCCGTAGCGCGCAACAGGAGCATTCGATGGATCTCGGCCTGAAAGACCAGGTGGCGATCGTAACGGGCGGATCCCGTGGGATCGGGCGCGCGACCGCAGCGGCACTGCTGCGGGAAGGGGCGAAGGTCGTCATCGCCTCCATACGACAGGCATCGGTCAAATCCGCGGTCAAAGAACTCTCCACCCTCGGAACCGTCGAGGGAATCGCGGCTGACGTTTCGATCGAGGCAGACGTCGTTCGTCTGGTTGCCGAAACCGTCAACCTCTTCGGCGGCCTCGATGTAATGGTCGCCAACGCGGGCATCGACGGAGGCACCGTCAACCTGGCCGACATGACGGTCGCCCAGTGGGATGAGATGATGGCGATTCATCTGCGCGGAAGCTTTCTCTGCGGCCGCGAAGCGGCACGCGCGATGCGCAGCGGAGGTCGTCGCGGACGGATCGTGACGGTCGGGTCCAGTTCTGGATTCGAGAGTGAAGCGTCGGGTGGCCACTACTGCGCGGCGAAATCGGGCATCCACGGCCTCACGCGCTCGATGGCCGTCGACTTTGCGCAGTGGGGGATCCGCGCCAACTGCGTGGCGCCGGGTTGGGTCCGCACCGATATGACCGCCGACGATATCCCGCCCCCGGGAGAGCCTCTCGTCGGCTGCGGCGTGATGGACCGCGTTGGCGACCCCGAAGAAATCGCCAACGCAATTGCCTTTCTCGCATCCGAGAGCTGCGGCTTCATGACGGGCGAAATCCTCGTCGTAGACGGCGGCCAGCTCATCATTGCGCCCGACCCAGCACCCGCTGCGCCGACTACCTGACCACTCGCCAGCCGACGTGAGGCTTCGCCGCGCACCCACTCATTCCGGCCGACGTGAGACTAGCCGCGCACCCACTCATTCCAACCGACGTGGGGCTAGCCGCGCACCCACTCATTCCGACTGACGTGGGGCTAGCCGCGCACCCACTCATTCCGACTGACGTGGGGCTTCGCCGCGGACCCGCTCACTCAGACAGGTAGGTCGCGTCGTAAACCTTGCGCTCGATGACCACCAGTTCGCGGAAGATTCCGCGCGTTTGCCAGATGCCCGTGAAACCCTTTGGAATTACCAACGAGTCGCCCGCTGTGTAGGTTCGCTCGACACCGGCGGCATCGGTCAGGATGAGTTCTCCGCTCAGGATGTGGATGTATTCATCGTGGGGAAACGGCTCGGTGAGCGCCATCTTGTACGCGTCGTCTTCGTAGACTTCGACGATGAGTTCCTCGCCTCGAAAGAGCACCTCGCCGCGCGGGCTAGACTTTCCCCCGAGGAGCGAGCTGGGATCGATGAACGCCTCTTCGGCCGCCAGATCGAGGCCGCCTAGTTTTCGTCGGTTCAGTTCGAGTGGCGCGATCACGGCTTTCTGCTCGAGCTTGGGGTCCTCCGCCGCGGCCGTCAGGGGTGCAGCAAACCAAGCTGCACTCAGCAGCGCGATCGAAGCAGCAAAGGCCGTAATCATCGATAATCGTTCTCTCACGATGGCTCCTTTCCATTCGCCCTGATTGCCGCGCAAACGCACGATCGCGGGTCTGGCATCAATTTTCGGGTTCCGATTGGATCTGCAACGTCGGTGTCGGGCGTTGGAGCAGGTCCGTGTAGAAGTCATTGCCTTTGTCGTCGGTCACGATGAAGGCGGGGAAGTCTTCGATCTCGATGCGCCAGATGGCCTCCATACCGAGCTCTTCGTACTCCTGTACTTCGACTTTCTTGATGCAGTGGTCCGCGAGGCGCGCAGCCGGACCGCCGATCGAGCCGAGGTAGAATCCGCCGTGCTTCTTGCACGCGTCGCGCACCTGCACGGAGCGGTTTCCCTTGGCGAGCATCACCATGCTCCCGCCGTGGCTCTGGAAGAGATCGACATAGGAGTCCATCCGACCCGCCGTCGTGGGTCCAAAAGAGCCCGAGGCGCGACCTTTGGGCGTCTTTGCGGGGCCCGCGTAATAGACCATGTGATCCTTGAAGTACTTTGGGAGATCCTCACCCGCGTCGAGAAGCTCCTTGAGTTTGGCGTGGGCGATGTCGCGCGCGACCACCATCGGGCCGCTGAGCGAGAGACGCGTGGCGACGGGATAGCGGCTGAGTTCGGCGAGGATCTCGGACATCGGCCGGCGAAGGTCGATCTTCACGACTTCACCGTCGAGATCTTCGGGTGTGACCTCGGGCAGGTATTTGGCGGGGTTCTCTTCGAGCTGCTCGAGGAAGACGCCCTCGCGGTTGATCTTGGCGAGAATCTGGCGGTCCGCGGAGCACGACACGCCGAGTCCGACCGGGCACGAGGCGCCGTGGCGCGGCAGGCGGATCACGCGCACGTCGTGCGCGAAGTACTTGCCGCCGAACTGGGCACCGATGCCCGTTTCGTTGCAGAGTCGGTGAACCTCTTCTTCGAGCGCAACGTCGCGAAATGCCCGACCCCCCTCATTTCCCGAGGTCGGCAGCCGATCGAGGTAGTGGGTGCTCGCGAGCTTGACGGTCTTGAGCGTGAACTCCGCAGACGTACCGCCGATCACGAGCGCGAGGTGGTAGGGGGGACACGCCGACGTACCGAGCGTGCGAATCTTTTCGGCCACGAACGCGAGCAGGGATTCCCGATTCAGCAGCGCCTTGGTTTCCTGGTAGAGGAAGCTCTTGTTCGCCGAGCCGCCTCCCTTGGCGATGAAGAGCAGCTCGTACGCGTCGCCGGGCTCCGAATAGATTTCGATCTGGGCGGGTAGATTGGTACCCGTGTTCCTCTCCGTGTACATATCGAGAGGCGCGAGCTGCGAGTAACGCAGGTTCCTGCGCTGATAGGTGTCGTAGATGCCGCGCGAGATCGCCACCGCGTCATCGATTCCCGTGAAGACATTCTCGCCCTTGTGGGCGAAGACGATCGCGGTGCCCGTGTCCTGACACCCCGGCAACTCTCGGCCGGCTGCGATGTTGGCGTTGGTGAGCAGCTCGAGCGCCACGAAGCGATCGTTCGAGGAGGCATCCGGGTCGTCGAGAATCTTGCGCAACTGCGCGAGGTGTCCCGAACGCAGCAGGTGTGAAACGTCGTCGAAAGCCTCAGCGGCGAGCTGCTGCAGCGCCTCGGCGCCCACTTTGAGAATCTGGCGACCATCGAACTCGGCGACGCTTACGTGCTTCGACGCCTCATCGAGCCGCCTGTACTGCGTGTCATCCTCAGCGCGTTCGAAGATGGGTTGGTAGACGAATTCGGGCATGGCCGCGTTTCTCCGCGAGCCCCGGCGCGGGTTGCGCGGGGGATGGCTGGACTATATCTCATTACCCGGATGGGGCAGACACGGTCTACAATTCAGGATCGACCGCGCCGCAGCACGCGAGCCTCTCCGCTGCGAACCGTGAGGTGCTCCTGATCGAAGAGTTCCATCAGCGGTACCGCAGTGCGGCGGCTGGTTCCGATCAGCGCCTTGTAGTCGGGCGTTTCGAGACGCTCTCGCTCGCGGAGCCAGGCGACGACCTTCTCGCGCAGCGCGTCGATGGCCTCACGGTCGAACCAGAGGTCGCCGGGCGCGCGCACGAGACACCCGACGCGAACCAGATGCGCGAGCAGGTTCCGCAAGCGGTCGGCTTCGATGCCGAGCCGCTTTCCCCAATCCTTCAGCGACGGTGGTTCGAGGCCCGCGGTTCGGGTTTCCGCGGCGATGCGCGTCACGAGCGTCTGATCGGCGGCACTCAGTGTTGGCCGGTGACCGGGAAGTCGAGCGAGATCGCCCTCGAGTTTGATCAGGCCCCGCCCCGAGACGCGCGCGACGATCAGCTCGGCGGTGTCGCGCGCGACATTCTCGGGCAGGCTTCCGCGCAGCGCGCTCGTCGGCATGCCGGGCCGAATCGGCTCGGCGCGGTGATAGGCGTCGAGATTCTCGAGCAAGCGGCTTTCGAGGTCCTCGAGTGCGTCGCGGTGGAGCCAGCGGCGGTTTGCGGTCGATGCGATTTCGAGCTTGGCGGCGAGTACGGCCAGCGTTTCGTCGAAGTCGGCCGCCGCGAGCCCCGCCTCGCGTCGGAGGGCTTCGTTTTCCATGCCGCAGAAACCATTGCGCGCGATCAACACGATGAGTCGCTCCACGGGTTCCCCCGTCGCGAGCCGCGCGAGATCGCGCCGGACCTCGGGGTGGCTGCGGCGCCGATGTGGCGGCGAAACGTCGAGGACGATGCCGCCGCCGATCGTGCTACCGGACGTGGCATCGCGTGAGAAACCCCGGGCGATGAAGCGATCACCCGGAACGAGTGGGACCGCCTCTCCGTCGATGTGGATGCGCGCGAAGCCGACTTCGCCGGGCCGCAGCGGTTCATCACCGATCGGTGCGAGCCGCGCCCGACGTTTCGCGGTGCCGGTCAGAAACTCGATCGCCGCCTGGTCTTCGACAGGCGTCGCGACGGGCAACCACTCGATCTCCACATCCGCGCAGAGGGTCGGCTCGAGAAGTCCGGGGGTGGAGACGACCTGACCGCGCGCGATCTCCTCGAGCTCGACGCCTTGGAGGTTGATCGCACAGCGCAGGCCGGGCGGGCAGCTCTCGACGGAAACGCCGTGACTCTGCAAGCCGCGGATTCGACAGCGTCGACCCGACGGCTGGATCTCGACAGTGTCGCCGACCGAAAAAGAGCTGCCGGTGAGGGTTCCGGTCACCACGCAGCCAAACCCCCTGGCCGAAAATCTGCGGTCGATACTGAGTCGCGGCGGGCCCGTCCGCGGCGTTCGAGGTTTGGCAGCATCGATCGCCTCGCAAATCGCGAGGCGCAGCTCGCCGATGCCCTCTCCGGTCAGCGAGGAAACGGGGACCACCGGCGCGCCGGCCAGTGATGTCTCGGAGAGAAACGCGGAAACTTCGTCCCGAGCGAGTGCCGCGAGATCCGCTTCCGTGGAATCGATCTTGGTCAGCGCCACGATCCCCCGATCGATCCCCAGCAGCCCGCAGATCGCCACGTGTTCGCGGGTCTGGGGCATCACGCCTTCGTCGGCCGCAACGACGAGCAGCACGAGATCGATCCCCGTCGCCCCCGAGACCATGGTGCGGACGAGGCCTTCATGGCCTGGTACATCGACGACGCTCAGCCGGCGCCCGTCGTCGAGATCGAGCGGTGCAAAGCCCAGGCTGATGGTGATTCCCCGGGCCTGCTCCTCGGGGAGTCGGTCGGTTTCGACGCCGGTAAGCGCCCGAATCAGCGCCGTTTTGCCGTGATCGATATGGCCCGCGGTACCGAGAACGAGTTGGGCCGCGGTGCCGAGGGCGACCTTGTGGTCAGCGGGGTCCAATGCGCTCGAACCCCAGGTAGCGCTGCAGCGCTGCGGGAATCTCCACCGATCCGTCGGCGCACTGGTGGTTTTCGAGGATCGCGACGATCGTGCGGGGCACAGCGATCGCGGTTCCGTTCAGGGTGTGGACGAACTCGTTCTTCTTGCTGCCCGAGCGCCGAAAACGCGTCTTGAGGCGCCGCGCCTGGTAGTCGGTGCAATTGGAAGCGCTCGTGAGTTCTCCGTAATCGCCAGCGTCTCCGCGCATCGGCATCCAGCCTTCGATGTCAAATTTGCGATAGGCGGGCGCACCGAGGTCACTCGATGCGATGTCGATCACTCGATACGGAATTTCCAACGCTTGAAGGATGCGCTCTTCGATCGCCACGAGTTCATCGTGCATCGCCTCCGAATCCTCGGGGCGAACGAGCACGAACATCTCGACCTTGCTGAATTGATGGACTCGATACAGCCCCTTGCTCTCGCGGCCCGCTGAGCCGGCCTCGGTCCTAAAGCAATGAGAGATCCCCGCCATGCGGACCGGCAGATCGGCTTCGTCGAGCAACACATCCGCGTGAATGCCGCCGAGCGTGATTTCCGAAGTTCCGATCAGATCCAGATCCGTACCCGTGATCGAGTAGATCTGCGTTTCGGCGCCGCGCGGGCTGAACGCGAGGCTATCGACGATTTCCCTGCGGGCGACATCGGGAGTCGCAAACGCCGCAAATCCCGCCTCCATCACGTAGTCGAATGCCATGCGCTGAAGCGCCAACTCGAGAAAGACGGCCTCGTTCTTCAGGTAGTACCACTTCTGGCCAGCCACCTTGGCACCGATATCGAAATCGAAGAGATCGAGTTTCTCATTGAGCGCGACATGATCAAGTGGCTGGAATTCGAATTTGCGAGGTTCCCCGACCCGGCGCAGCTCGCGGAAGTCGGCCTCGCCACCCTCTGGCAGATCCGGGTGGAGAAGATTGGGGATCAGAAGCATCAGCGCCTGAAGGGTCTCTCGCTGTTCGGCGAGGCGTTTTTCGAACCCCGCGACTTCCTCTTTCAAGCGCCGCCCTTCGGCGATGTGGGCGTCTCGCTCGGCGGGTTCGAGATTGCGCTTTCCACCGACCTGGTGCTCGTTGCGCCGCTGGTTGAGACCGTTGAGCTCCGTCTGGGCCTCGGCGACGCGCTGCTGAGCGGCGATCACAGCGTCGAGATCAACCTCGACACGACGGCGCTTGCAGCTCGTGATGATCTCGTCGCGATGGCTCTCGAGCGTTCGGGGATCGAGCATGATTTTAGAGAGAAGCACAACGCCACGCCCGCGGGCAAGGCCCAGGCGCCCGAGCCCCTTCGATTGCGAAACGGCCGGCAATAGCCGCTGAGCGAAACGCTCAGCCGCCGAAGAACATTCCCACGGATCGGCGAGCCCACTCCAGAACGTCGAGATCGGCGAAGAACAGCGTGGGCACGCTGTTGGGGAACAAACCGAGTGCGATCACCGCGAACGCACAAAAGACCAGAACCGCACCCTCGCCGCTCGCGATCTCCATCCGGTGGGGCTCATCGCCGGGGTCTTTCATATACATGAGAACCGGGATGCGAAGGTAGTAGTAGACGGACACCACACTCATCAGCACGCCGATGATCAGCAGCCAGATATCGCCCGCGTTCACCGCGGCGATGAAGATCCTGAACTTGCCCATAAAGCCCGCAGTACCCGGAATGCCCGCCAGAGAGAGCATGAACAGCGTCATCAGGGCGGCCAGGACGGGACGGGTGCGCGCGAGGCCCGCGAACGACGCGATCCGCTCGCAGTCATTACCTCGATTTGCAAGCACGACCACCACGCCGAACGCGCCGAGATTCATGAACGTGTAGGCGATCAGGTAAAAGATCATCGCCGAGTAACCCTGGAGTGTTCCGGTCACGAGCCCGATCATCAGATAACCGGCGTGCGCGATGCTCGAATAAGCGAGCATGCGTTTCACGTTCTCCTGGATGATGGCCATGATGTTTCCCACGACAATCGTGAGTGCGGACAGCACCCAGAAGATGCCCTCCAGCGATTCGTCGAGTGGGTCGAATGCCATCGCGAGCAATCGGATCAGCGCTGCAAAAGCCGCAATCTTCACCGTCACTGACATGAAGGCAGTCACGGCAGAGGGCGCTCCTTCGTAGACGTCGGGTGTCCATTGGTGGAAGGGCACCATCGAGATCTTGAATGAGAAGCCCACCACGACCAAGCCGAGTCCGACCAATGCGATCGGATTTTCGGGGTCGAATCCGGCGCGAATCGCTTCGAATGAAGTGGCGCCAGACACACCGTATAAGAGCGCCATCCCGTAGAGTAGAATCGCGCTCGCAAAGGATCCGATCAGGAAATACTTGAGCGCTGACTCATTGCTTCGCAGCTTGCGCCGGTCAAAACCCGCCAGCACATAAATGGGAATGCTCATCAACTCGAGCCCGAGAAAAACGGCAATCAAATCCACGGCGGCAATCATCAGCATCATCCCGGACACAGAAAGCATGATGAGCGCGTAATACTCGCCGTGGTTGATCCGGAGTTCCGATAGATAGGCGATGGAGAGCGCGCAGGAGAGCAGCGCAGAAAGCGCCACCACTGCGATCACGAGCGAAGAGAAGGGATCGAGCTGGTACATCGGATGGTCTGGATTGAAGACCTGTACACCACCGCTGGCGAACGCGACCCCCGAAACATAGAGCGTCAGCGCGAGGAAGAAGATCGCCGTAGCCGCCAACACCGTCCCGATGAAGGACTCCGTGACTTTTCTCCCGAGCACGGTTTCCGTGCGGGAGAGCAGGACTTCTCCCATCAGGATCACCATCGAACCGATCGCCACCAAGATGATCGGCAGGAGAGCCGAGAAATTGAGATCCGGCAGGTGAATCACAGCCGCTCCTCGGCTTCGTTTGGTATCGCCAATTCAGATCCGGAATCGAATTTGCGCCCAGCATCGGGGTCGGACGCGAACTCGGCCTTGGATGCGGAATCGGCTTTGAATGCGGATTCGGCCTTGGATGTGGATTCGGCTTTGAATGCGGAATCGGACGTGGGCGCCACTTCAGAATCCGCGCCGCCAATGTCAACGCGCGTTTCCAGATGGCGGATCAGTTCGATCACAGACGGCTCGATCCGACGCAGGAGCGGGTTCGGATAGACGCCGATCCAGATGATCGGAATCACCATTGACATGATCACAATCTTTTCGCGCATTCCGAGATCGATCAGACCGCGATTTTCTGGGTTATCGACTGGGCCAAACACGACGCGCCGGAACATCCAAAGCATATACGCCGCGGAGAGCACGATGCCGAAAGCCGCGATGATCGCAAAAATGGGAGCGGCCAGGTAGACGCCAACCAGAATCAGGAACTCCCCCACGAAACCGTTGAGCATGGGCAGACCGATGCTCGACATCGTGACGATCCCGAAGCACGCCGCAAAGACAGGCATGGGCCGCGCGATACCGCCGAAATCTGCGATCTCCCGGGTGTGACGGCGCTCGTACCAGAAGGAAGAGTGCGCCGGTCGAAAGACCGTGGTTGACCATCTGCAGCACACCGCCGGTGAGTCCGTGCACGTTCAGTGCGAAGATTCCGAGCATCACAAAGCCGAGATGGGCGACGGATGAATACGCGACGAGTTTCTTGATGTCCGACTGCACCATCGCGACCAGCGAACCGTAGATGATCCCGATGACCGACAGCGCCATGATCCACGGCGTAAAATCGACCGCAGCAGCCGGGAAGAGCGGGATCGCAAAGCGCAGGAATCCGTAGGTCCCCATCTTCAACAAAACACCCGCCAGCACGACGGAACCCGCGGTGGGCGCTTCCACGTGGGCATCGGGGAGCCAGGTGTGCAGCGGGACCATCGGCACCTTGATCGCGAACGCGAGCGCGAACGCGAGAAACAGCCAGGTCTGGGTCTGCCACCAGATCCCGTCCACTGGGACCAACGTCTGCAGCAGTCCGCCCGTCACGCTGCCGGGCGGCGGCACGAGATCGAAGTCGAGCGTACCGGTCTGTTCGGAGCCCAGGTAGTAAAGAACGAGCATCGCCAGCAGCATCAGCATCGAACCCACCATCGTGAACAGGAAGAACTTGATCGCCGCGTAGACGCGCCGCGGACCGCCCCAGATTCCGATGATGAAGTACATCGGAATCAGCATCACTTCCCAGAACACGTAGAATTGGAAGAGGTTCAACGATACGAACGCGCCGAGCATCCCCGTCTCCAGGCTGAGCATGAAGAAGAGATAGGTGCGCAGCGATTTGGACACGTCGTTCCAGGAAGCCAACAGAACCACGGGCATGAGGAACGTCGTGAGAAGCACCAACAACAAGCTGATGCCGTCGATGCCCACGAAATAGTGGATTCCGTATTCGGAAATCCAGGGAACGTGTTCTACCAGTTGGAAATCGGTTTCGAGCGGATCGAAGACCGCGAACATACGCAGCGACAGCAGGAAGGTGAGTATGCTGCTGGCCAACGCGATCGGCTTCCAGAGTGACGCAGGCAGTCCGTTCACACCAAGCAGAGATGCGAGGATGCTCGTCCCCATCAATCCCAAGGCGGTCACCAGTGGGAAGAAGGTGATGATCGTCAGCAGGTACTGGTCGAATTCTCCCATCCCGCCCTACCTCAGCAAATAGCCCACGATCGCCACCGCCCCGACGATCATGAATAAGACGTAACTCTGGGTGAGACCGGACTGCGCGTACTTGAGGCCGTCCGCGGCGATCGCGCGAATCCCGCGCGCGGTTCCGTTGGCGCCGATCCCGTCGATCAAACGCACATCGATGAACCGGTAGAGCACACGGTCGGAGACGGCGACGAGCGGGCGCACGATCACCGCGTCGTAGAACTCGTCGACGTAGTATTTGTTGAGCAGCGTCCGGTAGAAACCGGAGAGATGCTCGGCGAGCCAGCCGGGCACGCCGGGCTTTCGGATGTAGAACAGCCAGGCCAGCGCGGTTCCGGCCAGTGCGATCCCAACCGCCGAGGCCGCCATCCAGAGTTCCGTACTGTGCTCGATCAGATGGGGTTCACCGGCCACCAAGGCCGGCTTCAGGAAATTGGCCAGACTGTTCGATTCCTCGATCCCGATGATGTCACCCCAAACCTGGGGAAGGCCGGCCATCCCCGCGACCACCGAGAAGAACGCGAGCACCCAAA
>Ga0209987_10001179_pt1 | contig 14164 bp, 16 predicted proteins | sample N074metaG_FD_182134 | JGI IMG/M metagenome (GOLD analysis project Ga0209987, IMG submission 182134) | Deep subsurface microbial communities from Kermadec Trench to uncover new lineages of life (NeLLi) - N074 metaG (SPAdes) (version 2) | ecosystem: Environmental > Aquatic > Marine > Ocean trench... | reverse complement strand
AGACCCGGTCGAACTCGGCGACGCCGCTGGGGCGCCGCGCTGCGGGATCGGAGCGCCCCTTCAGGCCGGCGAACTCGATCGCCTTGCCGCGCCCGCTACCCCTTCGGCCAACAGGATTCAGGCCGCCGGGCACGCTCGGCCGCACTGCCTCCTCGACGACCGCATTCCAGGCGCCGCAGGCGTCGCAACGCCCGGCCCAGCGGGCCGCCGAGGCGCCGCAGCTCTGACAGACGTAACGGGAATGCGATTTGGCCAAGGTTCGGCCCACTAAAGCGCGCGCAGTTGCATCTGGATCGGCCCCTCGGCGCGGCCGTGGATGAACTGCTCCACATGGGCGCTGCCCGAGGCGTCGATTTCGGCCACCGGTCCGGCCCAGATGATTTTGCCGTCGTGGAGCATGGCGATGCGATCGGCGATCTTGCGGGCGCTGGCCATGTCGTGGGTAATCGAGAGCGCGGTCGCCCCCAGCTCCTGCACGCACTTGATAATCAGATCGTTGATCACGTCGCCCATGATCGGGTCGAGACCGGTGGTCGGTTCGTCGAAGAAAATGACCTCGGGTCCGGTGGCGATGGCGCGCGCCAGGCCAACGCGCTTGCGCATGCCGCCGGAGAGTTCGGCCGGCTGGAGTTGGCCTACGTCCGGGCCGAGACCGACCGCGGCCAGCTTGTCGATGGCGATCTCTTCGGCCTCGGCAAGGGCCATGCCCGCGCCCTCGACCAGGCCGAAAGCGACATTTTCCCAGACCGAAAGCGAATCGAACAAGGCGGCGTTCTGGAACAGCATGCCGAACTTGCGCAAGACCCGGTCGCGTTCCCGCTCACGCAGGCCGACCACCTCTTCGCCGTCGATCTCGATGCTGCCGGCCTCGGGGTGGAGCAGACCCAGGATGCACTTCAGCAGGACCGACTTTCCGGTGCCGGAGCCGCCGATCACCACCACCGATTCGCCGACGCCAATCTCGAGGTCGAGGCCGTCGAGCACCACCTTGTCGCCGAACGCCTTGTGCAGGCCGCGGATGCGAATCTTAGGCGTTGCCTGGTCTGTAAGGTTCATTTGGAGAAGAACATTTCGGTGATCAAATAGTTGAAGCTGAGGATCAGGATCGAAGCGGAAACCACCGCATTGGTGGTCGCGGCGCCGACGCCTTGCGCCCCGCCGCGGGAATTGTAGCCGTGGTAGCAGCCCATAAGCGTGATCAGGAAGCCGAACACCGAGGCCTTGACCAGGCCGGACACCACGTCTTGAACCTCCATGAAATCGATGGTGTTCTTGAGGTAGATGTACGGGTTGAAGCCCAGCTTGTAGACCGAGACCACATAACCGCCGAACACACCGATCACATCGGCGACCACGACCAGTAAGGGCATCATGGTCAGCCCGGCAATCAGGCGCGGCGCGATCAGGTACTTGAACGGGTTGGTGGCGAGCGTGTCGAGCGCGTCGATCTGCTCGGTCACCCGCATGGTGCCGATCTCGGCGGCCATGGCGGCGCCGACCCGGCCGGCGACCATAAGCGCCGCGAGCACCGGTCCGAGCTCGCGGGTGATCGAGACGACGACCACGTTGGGCACCGCGCTCTCGGCCGAAAACCGTGCGAACCCGGTGTAGCTCTGCAGCGCCAGCACCATGCCGGTGAAGATCGCGGTCAGTCCCACGACCGGCAGCGAGTAATAGCCGATCTCGATCATTTGGCGGCCGATCAGGCGCGGATAAAACGGTGGCCGCACGCAGTGGGCGAGGGCGGTCAGCGCAAACAGGCTCAACCGGCCGGTGGCCTCTAAAAATCGCAGAAGGGTTCGGCCAATGGGCTGGAGGATCGGCATTATTTAACCGCCCCGATAAACCCGGTGGTAGCGCTGACCCAACGCGGTCAGAATCTCGTAGCCGATGGTGCCCGCGGCTTCCGCGACATCGTCGGCGGTGAGCTCCGGCCCGATCAAATCGACGAAGGCGCCGGGATGAGCGCTCTCGCGGGCGACGCCGGTCACGTCGAGGGTGATCATATCCATTGAGACACGTCCCACCACGGGGACCCGCTGGTTGTCGAGCCAAGCACTGCCACGGTTCGAAATCGACCTCAGGTAGCCGTCGGCGTAACCGACCGCGACGGTCGCGACTCGGGTCGGCCCGGCGGCGCGATGGGTCGCACCATAGCCAACGGTCCGGGGAGCGTCAATCTCGCGCACTTGCAGGATTTTTCCTTGCAGGCGAACCACTTGACCCATGGGATTGGGGCGGCCGGGAGTCGGATTGATGCCATAAAGCGCGACCCCCGGCCGGCCCAGGTCGAAGTGGTAGCCGGCGCCCAGGAAGATACCCGAGGAATTGGCGAAACTGGCCGGGGCGGCCGGCAGGCGCGCGCGCGCGGCGCGGAACTCGGCGAGTTGGGCGGCGTTGAGCGGGTGCTTCGTCACATTCGCACAGGCCAGGTGGCTCATGACATAAGTGAGGTCGATGCCGTCGAGGCGGGCCGGCTCGGCGGCCAGGGTATCGAGTTCGTCCGCGGGCAGGCCCAGACGGCTCATGCCGGTATCGACGTGCAGCGCAGCGGGAAGAGCGCGCTCCCCCTGGCGCGCCGCGGCCCGCCAGTCCGCGACTTCGCCCAGGGAGTTGAGTACGGGGATGATACGCTGGGCCTGGAACTCCGCCGCCGGGCCGGCCGCCAATCCGTTGAGCACGAATATTTCGGCCGCCTCGGGGAGCGCGCCGCGCAGGGCAATCGCCTCGCCGAGCTGGGCCACGAAGAAGCTGCGCGCGCCGGCCCCGAATAGGGCGGGCGCCACCCGAGTCATCCCCAGGCCGTATCCGTCCGCCTTGACCACGGCGGCGCAGGGGACACCGTTCAACTCGGCACAAAGGCGCCGGTAATTCTCGGCAAGCGCGTCGAGATCGATGGTCAGGATCGCGCCGGCGCGGGCGGCTTCGGGATCGGTGTTGCGGGAAGTGGTCACCTTAGAAGGGCACATCGCCGGATGGGGAGCCGCCGCGCTGTTCGGGCAGGTGGTCGTCCGCGATCAGGTCGCTGAACTGGGTGAACTCGCCGTGGAAGGCCATCTCGACGGTGCCGATCGGGCCGTGGCGCTGTTTGGCAACGATGATCTCGGCCTTGTTGCGGGTCTCGTCCTTGCGCTCGGCATAGCGCGCCTCGCGGCGCACGAAATCGTCGTCTTTTTCGTTGGCGCGCTGAGTCGGCTTCTCGCGCATCAGGTAATATTCCTCGCGGTAGATGAACATCACCACGTCCGAATCCTGCTCGATGGAACCGGATTCGCGGAGGTCCGAGAGCTGCGGCCGCTTGTCGTCCCGTTGCTCGGTCTGGCGCGAGAGCTGGGACAGCGCGATTACCGGCAAGTTGAGTTCCTTGGCGATGGCCTTGAGCCCGCGCGTGATTTCCGAGACTTCCTGCACCCGGTTCTCACTGCGCGTGCCGGCCGAGCCCTGCATGAGCTGGAGGTAATCGACCACGACCAGGTTCAGGCCATGTTGGCGCTTGAGGCGCCGCGCCCGGGTGCGCAGTGCGCCGATGGTGAGGGCGGGGGTGTCGTCGATGTAAAGCGGCAGGGTGTGCAACGCCCGGGCAGCCTCGAAGAGGCGGTCGAATTCGGAGTCCTTGATTTCTCCGCGGCGCATGGAATCCGAACGTACGTGGGCTTGCTCCGCAATGACCCGGGTGGCGATCTGTTCGGCGGACATTTCCAACGAGAAGAAGGCGACGACTTCGGGTGTTTCGATCTGGTTGCCGTCGGGCCCGGTCCGTTTGCGGGGCGTGGAGGCCGCGTTGTAGGCGATGTTGGTGGCAAGCGAACTTTTCCCCATCGACGGCCGGGAGGCGATGATAATGAGATCGGAGTCGTGCATACCGCCCAGCAGCTTGTCCAGGTCCCGGAATCCTGTCGAAATACCGGCCACGTGACCGTCGGCTTTGAGCGCGGCTTCGGCCATGTTGACCGCTTCGATGACCGCCGATTTGAAGGTGGTCAGGCCGCCCTCGGTCTGACCGGCTTCGGCCAGGGCGTAGAGCTTCTGTTCGGCGGTCTCGATCTGATCGGTCGCGGTGATGTCGATGTCTTGTTCGAAGGCGTCGTTGACCACATCCTCGCCGAGCGCGATCAACTCGCGCCGCAGGAAGAGGTCGTAGACCGTACGCCCGTAATCGGCGGCGTTGATGATGGTGACCGTGCTGCTTTGCAGCTTGGACAGGTACTGCGCACCGCCGACCTCGGCCAGGTCCTCGTCGCGATCGAACAATACCTTGAGCGTAATCGCGTTGGCTTGCTGGCTGCGATCGATCAACTTGCCGCAGGCCTCGAAAATGCGGCCGTGGACCGCATCGGCGAAGTGTTCGGGGCGCAGGAAATCGGCGACCTTTTCGTAAGCGTAGTTGTTCTCGAGGATCGCGCCGAGCAAGGCCTGCTCGGCCTCGTAGTTCACCGGCGGCGCGCGATAGCTCCCGTCATCCTCTTCGGGACGCTGCAACTCGGTGAGATTGGATTGGAGATCGGGTTCCATCGCGGCACAAGTTAGCAGACGTTCAGCATGAGGAAAGGTTTCGCGTGAGGTGAATAAGAAGTAACACGGGGATAACCCGATTCGCACGCTGTCATATCACTATGTGACAACGCCAAAATTAAGCGGCGGTCCGAACTCGAACCGCCGCTCGATTGGCCATCAATAAAATCGTGACGTTCAGGCGTCCTTGGATTCTTCCTCGGTTTCAGCGGCGTCTGCATCATCGGCCCCGGCTTCTTCGGTCTCGATCTCAACCAGCTTGGCTTCGGTCTCGGCCTGCGCAGCTTCTTCAACGGTGCGTTGCTCGTCCTTGCTGACGACGCGGCCGGTGCCGGCCTGGGTCTCGGCCTCGGCTTCCGAACGGGCCACGTTGGCGGTGATCGTTGCACTCACCTCCGGGTGCAGCCGAATCTGAACCGGGTGCAGGCCCAGGGTCTTGATCGCATGATTGCGGCTGACCTGATCGTGGCTGATGGTAAAGCCGGCTTCGGTCACCGACTCCGCCAGGTTGCGGGCGTTGACCGAGCCATAGAGCTGGCCCGATTCGCCGGCCTGGCGGATCAGGGTCACCACCAGGCCTTCAAGCTTGGCGCCGACTTTTTCGGCCTCGTCGCGGCGCTTCAGATTCTCCGCCTCGAGTTGGCCGCGCTGCTGCTCGAACTCTGCGATGTTGTCCTGAGTGGCGCGCCGCGCCTTGCCTTGCGGCAGGAGGTAGTTGCGGGCGTAACCGGGTTTGACGGTCACGACCTCGCCCATCAGGCCGAGCTTCTCGATCCGTTCCATAAGGATGACTTGCATGACGATGTCCTCCCGGGCCTAGCGGACGAGATAGGGCAGCAGCGCCAGATAGCGGGCCCGCTTGATCGCCCGCGCCAGGTCGTGCTGTTTCTTGGCCGATACCGCGGTGATCCGGCTGGGTACGATCTTGCCGCGCTCGGAGATGTAGCGCGACAGGGTCCGCACGTCCTTGAAATCGATCTTCTGGGCGTTCGGGCCGGAGAACGGGCAGGTCTTGCGGCGGCGGAAGAACGGACGGCGCCGGCCGACGCCCTTGCTGACGACCCTGATAGTCATTCTCCGGTCTCCTTTGCTTCCGTCTTGGGTTCGGTCTGCTCCGCACTCTTGTCTTCAGGGGGCGTTGCAGCGGGCGGCGTTGCATCGGGCGGCGTTGCAGCGGGGGGCGTTGCAGCGGGGGGCGTTGCAGCCGGGGCCGCATCACGCGGTCCGCCGCGCGGGGGGCCGTCGCCCCGGAAGCCGCCGCCACCACCGCCACCGCCCCGGTAGCCGCCACCGCCACCCCGGAAGCCGCCGCCGCGTCCTCCACCGCGTCCGCCGCGGTCGTCGCGGCTGTGGCGGGACTGCATAACGATAGACGGGCCTTCCTCGAGGGCTTCGACCCGCACCGTCAGATATCGGATGACGTCCTCGTTGAGACGCATGATGCGCTCCATCTCCTGGACCGCCGGCGAGGGCGCGTCGAGATTGAGCAGTACGTAGTGGCCCTTGCGGTTCTTCTTGATCCGGTAGGCCAGGCTCCGCAGGCCCCACATCTCGGAGCTGGCGACCTTGCCGCCACCTTCCTCAATGATGCCGGAGAACTGGCTGACCAGGCCCTCGACTTGCGTGGCGGAGATGTCTTGACGTGCGATGAAGACGCACTCGTAGAGCGACATGTCTTATCGGACTCCCTTCGGTTGTTCGCGGGCCGGAGCTGGCGCCCATCGCGCCGAGCCACCCGGCCCTAACCGGCGCTGGCCCGGCGCTGGCGCCGGGGGAACCGGTAAGGAGCTATGTCGGGCCCCCGATGGGGGCCGTAAGGCGCGGGACTATACACCAAGGCACCCCGGGCGCAAGGGCTGGAAGGCGCCCCGGGCGCAAAGGCTGGAAGGTGCCCCGGGCGCAAGGGCTGGCAAGGGTTCTGAAGATGACCGGTGTCATCCAATGTTCATCGTATCACGACTCTGAGTGCGAGCATGATGAGCACGGTTCCGGTTACGCGGTTGACAATCTGACTTCTCTTTCGGAGGGCCGCCAAGACCGATCTTTGCGATAACACGACAGCGACCAGTGAATACCACAGGCCATCGACCAGTGTCGGGGTCAGCACCATGAGAACATAATCTAAAAGGGTCGCATCCACGACGATGAATTGAGAAAACAAGGCCAGAAAAAAGATCGCGATCTTGGGGTTGAGAAGGGAAATCACGGCGCCTTCCCGGCCGGCCTGCCAGAGCGACACTTTGCCAGCCTGCTCGACGTCCAGAGGTCCCGCTTTCCCCGCCATGATCGCCTTGAGACCTAGCCAGGCCAGATAGGCGGCCCCGAACCAGGTGACCAGGTGAAACAGGGTCTCCGATCGCGCCACCACCACGGCCAGCCCGGATACCGTTGCCATGGCCCACAAACCGATCCCCGCCGCGTGGCACCAGCTCGCCATCATTCCATGAGCGCGGCCGTTGTTGACGGTGATTTTCAAGACCACGGCCACACTTGGCCCCGGAGACATCGCTCCCAGGCTGCAAATTGCCAAAAACGTCAGCCAAATTGTAAGAGTCATTTGTGAACCGGCATTTCCCAGACAGCCTCCAAACTATATTCGACGAAACAAAAACACCACCGTCCCAATCCTCTGGCGGGAACGCCCGGCAGGAACTCCCGGGCGGGCTCCGGGGTTCTTGACAGCACGCCCGCAGGCGCTATCTCTGGGCTGGCTGGGGCACAACAGGGGGCAGACCATCATGAACCGGGCATTCGTATTCCCCGGCCAGGCGTCGCAGGCGGTCGGCATGGGCGCCGAGCTGGCCGCGGCATTTCCGGCCGCCCGGGAGGTTTTCGAAGAGGTCGACGACGCCCTCTCCCAGCCCCTTTCCAGGCTCATGTTCGAGGGTCCGGGGGAGGATCTGACGCTGACCGAGAACGCCCAGCCGGCGATCGTCGCGGTCAGCCTGGCGGTGGTCCGGGTGCTGGAGCGCGAGGGCGGCATTCGCCTGCCCGAGAAGGGCCGTTTCGTGGCCGGCCACTCCATGGGCGAGTATTCGGCGCTGGGCGCCACCGGGGCAATCTCGGTGGCCGATGCGGTGCGCCTGGTCAAACGCCGCGGCCAGGCCATGCAACTGGCGGTGCCGGTCGGCGAGGGCGCCATGGCGGCGCTCATCGGCCTCGATCTGGACGCGGCCCGGGAGGTCGCCGAGGCGGCCGCCGAGGACCAGGTCTGCGCGCCGGCCAACGATAACGCGCCCGGCCAGGTCGTGCTCAGCGGCCACCGGACGGCGGTCGAGCGCGCGGTCGAGATTGCCGCCGAGCGGGGCGCCCGGCGCGCGATCATGTTGCCGGTGAGTGCGCCGTTCCACTGCTCGCTGATGGCGCCGGCCGCCGAGGTCATGGCCGAGGCCCTGGCCGAGGTCGATATGCAACTGCCGAGCCTGACGCTGATCGCCAACGTGACCGCGGCGCCGGTGGTGGATCCGGACTCGATCCGCGGTTTCCTGGTCGAGCAGGTCACCGCCATGGTGCGCTGGCGCGAATCGGTTCTGCGCATGAAGGAAGAGGGGGTCGAGACTCTGGTCGAGCTGGGGACCGGCAAGATCCTGTCCGGCCTGATTCGGCGCATCGACCGCGATCTGCAGGTCGCCAACGCCGGCACCCCGGACGACATCGAGGCGCTGGTCAAAATCCTTTGAGCGGGTAATACCAATGAGCGCTGATAATGACCCATAGAGATCGCCCAGGCGACCGGAATGGCGGCCACCCAAGGCTTTCGGGCGGCCCAATGCTTGTGGACGGGGCCCGTGGCTCGCGGTGCTAGGCACCGCCACGCCACGCGCTCCTAACCGAAAGCCTTGGGTGGCCGTCTCCATGAGTCATTATCAGCGCTCATTGGTATAAGTGGGAGGCACGCGAAATGTTCGATCTGTCGGGAAAATGCGCGCTGGTTACCGGCGCCTCGGGCGGCATCGGCGGCGCCATCGCCCGGGCGCTTCACGCCCAGGGAGCGGCAGTCGGCCTGTCGGGCACGCGGGCCGGGGCGCTGGAGGCGCTGGCCGACGAACTCGGCGCGCGCACCCATGTCCTGCCCTGCGACCTTTCGGACCCGGAGGCCTGCCAGGCGCTGCCCGGACGCGCCGAGGCGGCGCTCGGTGGCCTGGACATCCTGGTCAACAACGCCGGGCTGACCCGCGACAATTTGGCGGTGCGGATCAAGGACGAGGACTGGAACCTGGTGCTCGAAGTCAACCTGACCGCCGCCTTCCGCCTCGTCCGGGCCAGCCTGCGCGGTATGATGAAGCGGCGCTGGGGCCGAATTATCGGCATCACGTCGGTGGTCGGGGTGACCGGCAACCCGGGCCAGGCCAACTATGCCGCCTCCAAGGCCGGCATGATCGGCATGTCGAAGTCTCTGGCCCAGGAGGTTGCCTCGCGCAGCATCACGGTCAACTGCGTCGCCCCCGGCTTTATCGAGACCGCCATGACCGCTGCGCTCGACGCGCGGCAGCAGGAGAAGCTGCTGGGGACGATCCCGGTTGGGCGCCTGGGGAGTTCGGACGACGTGGCCGCCTGCGTGGCGTTTCTAGCCAGCGACGAGGCCGCCTATGTGACCGGCCAGACCTTGCATGTGAATGGGGGAATGGCCATGATATAGCCTCGGCCGGGGCGCATTTTAGGAATGCGCCGCCGGGCGTTGGCAATTGCGGGCGGACATGATATGAGGCGGCGCTCCGATGTTGGGGCGCCACGGGGGGGAGTGACCAACTTCCTGGACTCCCTGGATAAAAACGGCCAGCTATCTTGAGGTAGGGTAATGAGCAACGATATCGCGGACCGCGTTAAGAAAATTGTTATCGAGCATTTGGGAGTCGATGAGGTGAAGGTTACCGAAGCGGCGAGCTTCATCGACGATCTCGGCGCCGACAGTCTCGACACCGTCGAGCTGGTCATGGCCTTCGAGGAGGAATTCGGCTGCGAAATTCCCGACGATGCCGCCGAGAAAATCGTGACCGTCAAGGACGCGGTCGATTTCATCCAGCAGAACTCCTGACCGACGGCTTCGAGCCGCGCCTCTCGAAGCCGCGGCAGCCGTTTGAATGATATGAGACGGGTCGTCGTCACCGGTCTTGGGATGGTTACCCCGCTGGGCAGCGGGATCGCGCAGAATTGGCGGCGTCTGATCGATGGCGAGTCCGGCATCGGCGCGATTCAGGGCTTTGAAGTCGCGGATCTGCCCTCCAAGGTCGCGGGACAGGTGCCGATCGGCGAGACCGCCGAGGGCGGCTTCAACGTGGACGATTACCTCACCCCGAAGGACCAGCGCCGCCTCGATCCCTTCATCATCTTTGGATTGGCCGCGGCGCAGCAGGCGGTCGAGGATGCGGACTGGCGGCCCGACGATCAGAATAGCCTGGAGCGCACCGGGGTCATGATCGGCTCGGGCATCGGCGGACTTCAGACCATCGCCGAGGGTGCCCTCACCGTGCGCGAGCGCGGCCCGCGTAAGCTGTCGCCGTTTTTCATCCCGGCTTCGTTGATCAACCTGGTCTCCGGGCACGTCTCGATCCGCTACGGGTTTCAGGGCCCCAACCACGCGGTGGTGACCGCTTGCTCGACCGGCGCCCATGCCATCGGCGATGCGGCGCGGCTGATCGCCTTCGACGATGCCGACGTGATGGTCGCCGGCGGCACCGAGGCCGCGGTGTGCCGCCTCGGCATGGCCGGCTTCGCAGCATCGCGGGCGCTTTCGGTCGGTTTCAACGACACGCCGGAGAAGGCCTCGCGGCCTTGGGACGTGGACCGGGACGGTTTCGTCATGGGCGAGGGCGCCGGGGTCGTGGTGCTCGAGGAGATCGCGCATGCCAAGAAGCGCGGCGCGAAGATCTACGCCGAAGTCGTGGGCTACGGCATGTCCGGCGATGCCTATCACATCACCGCGCCCGCCGCGGACGGCCGCGGCGCCTACCGCGCCATGGCCGCGGCGCTGAAACGGGCGAAGATCGATCCTTCGGACGTGGACTACATCAATGCCCACGGCACCTCGACCCCGCTCGGCGACGTGATCGAATTGGGTGCGGTCAAGCGGTTGTTCGGCGCCCATGCCAACAAGCTCAGCATGTCCTCGACCAAGTCGGCAATCGGGCATCTTCTGGGTGCGGCCGGGGCGGTGGAGGCGATTTATTCGATACTCGCCATTCAGAACGCCGTAGTGCCGCCGACCCTCAATTTGGATAACCCGGTCCCCGAAACCGAGGGGGTGGACCTGGTCCCGTACCGCGCCAAGGAGCGGAAAGTCGACGTGGTGCTTTCTAATTCATTCGGGTTCGGCGGCACGAACGCCAGTTTGGTGCTGGCCCGCGCAGATTGAGCCATGCGCCGGCTGGTGAACCTGGGCGCCTTCGCGGTTTCGGCCCTGGTCTTGATTGCCGGCTTGCTCGCCTACTTCATCATCGACAGGTTCGAAAGGCCCGGGCCGTTGACCGCGGACACCGTGATCTTGATCCCTCAAGGCTCCGGGGTCGATGCGATCGCCCGTCAGCTTCACGAGGCCGGGGCGATCGAGGATCCGCTGGTGTTCCGGCTCGGCGTCCGATTGCTGCGGGCCGGACGCGAGCTGCGTGCGGGCGAGTACCTGTTTCCCGTGGCGCTGTCCAATCGCGACGTCATCGAGCTGCTGCGCAGCGGCCAGACCGTGGTCCGGCGTCTAACCCTGGCCGAGGGCTTGACCAGCCAGGAGATCGTGGCGTTGTTGGAACAGGCGGAGGCATTGGAGGGCGCGGTCGATTCGGTGCCGCCCGAGGGTTCGTTGTTGCCCGAAACCTATCACTATGCCCGCGGCGACGACCGTGGCGAGCTGGTCGCGCGCATGGGCCGTGCGCGGGACGAGCTGCTGAGCGAACTTTGGCCCCGGCGCGCGCCGAACCTGCCGGTCGCCACCCCGGAAGAGGCGGTGGTGCTGGCCTCGATCGTGGAGAAGGAAACCGGGATCGCGGGCGAGCGGCCGCAGGTCGCCTCGGTCTTCGTCAACCGGCTTCGCAAGGGCATGCGCCTGCAGTCCGATCCCACGGTGGTCTACGGCCTGACCGGCGGCACCGGGCCGCTCGGCCGGGCCCTGACCCGCAAGGACCTGCAGGCCCCCAGCCCCTACAACACCTACCTGAACCCGGGCCTGCCGCCGGGGCCGATCGCCAATCCCGGCCGCGCGGCGCTCGAGGCTGTGCTCAATCCGGCCCAGACTCCCTTCCTCTACTTCGTCGCGGACGGCAGCGGCGGCCACGCCTTCGCCAAGACCCTGGCCGAGCACAACCGCAACGTCGCCAAGTGGCGCAAGCTACAGATGCAGAACGCGAACTGAATTTGACGCGGAATTTTCGGGCGGTGTTGTAACAGGAATTCGGGGCCCCGTTTCCTGTGCCCCGTTTCCAACATATTTTAATTTTTTTCTTATTTGTTCTTCATTTGCGCTTTGGAATTACAATTCGTTACTTAAGGAGATTGAGACCGTCGCGTGACCTGCTCGCAAATGAGTCTGCCACGCTCCGGTCCATCGAATTCAATATTTCCTGCGCCGCCGGGTTTGGACCCGAGCCCGTCAGGCGACAGAGCGCTTGGAGAGGCTGCGGGCTTTTCCATGCGGTGGAAATTGGGAAATGGGGGTCGGACTGATCCCGCCAGGGGTCATCCCGGCGCGACCTCGCCGGTTTGACCCCTATCCGGGATATGGAATCAGGTGCCGGAGCCGCCGGCGGCGCGTTTGCTTGGCTCCGCCGTCTGGCCGGTCGAGCCCAGCTTGATCGCCGGGGCGTTGGCCTCACTCGCGGCCGCCGAATCGAGCCGGCGGCAGGAGCCCACCAGGTGGGCGCCGGCCTCCACGGCGAGGCTCTCGTGCACCACGTCGCCCTCGATCCGGCCGGAGCGGGCGACCGTTACCGTCGGCGCCTCGATCTGTCCGGTGACCGAGCCGGAGACGTGGACCGCCTGGCCGTAGATTGCGCCGGTGACCTGGGCGCCTTCGCCCACGGTCACGGTGCGGCTGCGGATGTCGCCTTCGACCGTGCCTTTGATCTGGACGTCGCCCGCGCAGTGCAGGTCGCCGACGATCTTCAGATCGGCGCTGATGACCGAGGGCTCGCCGCTGTTGCGGTCCGCGCCCGCGGTCTGGGACTGTGTTGCGCTATCCGCAGACTTGCTTCCCTGTGTGAACATGCTTGTCTCCTTACTTTATTTTCATATCGATCGGCTGCCGGTCCCAATAGCCGGTCCCGGTTACCGTTCGAAGATCGGTTTGCGTTCTATGTTGGGGCGCCACGGACGGCGTCCCTCGTGGTAAGCACCTGGTTCGATGGTCAATTCGTTGTGAAAGATGTTGCCGACGACCTGAGCCGAATTGCCGACCCGCACCTTGTTCGCCTGGATCGGACCCTTCGCCACGCCGAGGATGGTCACCGTGTCGGCCAGGATCGAGCCCTCGACCTGTCCGCTTTTGCCGACCGTCACGCTCCTGCCGTTTACATTTCCGATGACCCGGCCGTCGACCTCGATGTGGCCGTCGGTCTGCAGATCGCCGATGATCGTCAAGTCGTCCTGGATCACCGTGCAAGGCGCATCTCCCGGCCAGGAACCCCTGCCGCCGCGCCCGCTTCGGATATCGATGGCCGCCATGTTATTTCGGTGCATCGCCTCCAGATTCCGATCGAGTCGCTTGCCCACCATCGCAGTCGCATCAGACTCTGCGCCGGTCTCAATGCGACAGCATATCTCAATGCGACAGCATAACAGATTCTTTGGATGCCGTCGCGCGGTGGCATGGCAAATCGAAGTTCGGTGAGTCTCCCCAATGTGCCGCAAAAATCAAGCGCTTAACGAAGAAATTTCCGGCAATTGAGAAATTTCCGGCCGGTTCCGTGGCCGCTGCCACTGTTTTGCCCGAAACTTGACACAAGTCCGGCAATCGAAACTTCACCAGACTGTTGTGTCATAGGAGTTGCGGAAGCGGATCGATAACGAAACTGTCAGAGGCAATTTTCTATGGCCAGACTTGCAAATAGGCTTTCCGGGTGGTTTTGGCCCGGCGCCGGAAACCCAATCCGGCAGGCCAATCTCCACGAGGGGGAGACCTTCGCCCGGTTGACCGAGACCCAGATTACCGAAACCGCCCGGATACTGGGCCTCACCGAGGACGAGGGTGGCATCTTGCACGTGCACTACACCTCTCGCCTGCACCGGGCCAACCGGACCCTCGACGAGGGCCAGCGGACCCTAGCCCTGCCCAGCTTCTTGGGCCGGTTCGAAAAGGTCGCGCAGCGCGCTGCGCCGCGGATCGTTTTGGGCGCCAAAGTCGCGGCGCGGAATTCTGCTTCCTTGAAGCGGAGCGCCTTTCCCGCATAGCATCGCCCGCGGGGCATCATTTGCCCCGCTGCCTCGATGAAAGCGAGAGCGGGCGATGCCGTGCCAAGCTTGCGGGACCGACAATTCCAGTGACCGGCGTTTCTGCGCCGGTTGCGGCGCGCCGCTCGCCGTCACCTGTACGGACTGCGGGTTTCAGAACCAGCCCGCTGCCAAATTTTGCGGCGGTTGCGGTCAGCCTCTGAGCGCCGCCCCGGCACCCCCCGCACCCCCGACACCCCCTGCGCCCGCCGCGGCGCCAGAACCACCAGCCCCGGCGACC
>Ga0209987_10001178_pt1 | contig 14165 bp, 10 predicted proteins | sample N074metaG_FD_182134 | JGI IMG/M metagenome (GOLD analysis project Ga0209987, IMG submission 182134) | Deep subsurface microbial communities from Kermadec Trench to uncover new lineages of life (NeLLi) - N074 metaG (SPAdes) (version 2) | ecosystem: Environmental > Aquatic > Marine > Ocean trench... | reverse complement strand
TTCACCGCGGTTGAACGCCATCCCGCCTGCCGCTTGTCCCTGTAGATACGGCCCGGACCGGCCTCGTCCCTGCACTCCCGTTAAGCCCACGGTCGAGGTCACGAGCCTTTCCGGATCGGCGTCCGGATCGGCGATCGCGACCCAGTCCACGCGCAGTTTGTCGCCGCTTCGGAGACTCCCGATGTCGTGCGGTTCAGCTCGTAACATCGCAAGCTTGCCGCCGGCTTCGAGCACCCCGGGCCGCGGGCTCGAGTCGTGAGGCAGGTAGCGGTAGAAGCCGGATGTGTCCACGTTGTCTTCTGTGAGGTAAACGGCGCCGGTTTGTGGATCCACGGCTGCCGCCTCGTGCTGCATCAGACCCATTCCAATGATCGGCACTGCACTGGCGCGTCCCAGATCCGGTGCGGGCACTTCGAAGACATAGCCGTGGTCCTTTGCGCCCAGGCGGGAGGTGCGCAGAATGATCTCTTCGCAGGTCAACCAGGTACCCCAGGGCGTCGCGCCGCCGGCGCAGTTGAAAAATGTTCCAGCCAGCGTGGTCTGCGCGTCGGTGAATCTGCCCGCCTCGAAGCGCAGAGCGGTGGTACCGCCACCCATGCCGGTCGTACCCACGACGTAGTTGTCGTAACACGGCGTGGTGGAATTTCCGATGCACGAGCCAAGCCCGATTTCGTGGTTGCGCATGAGCACCAGCTCATTGGAGGTGGCTGAAATCACGGCCATACCGTCGTGAAGGGCAGGCGTCGGAGTACCGTCGGCCATGAGGTCACCGGTCCAGCCAAAACTCTGGTAGGAGAACCCCTGGGGAAGTTTGAGCAAAGGCAGACCGGTGGCGAGGTCTTGCACCGGGTGGATTTCGCCATAGGGGCTTGGTCGGCTCGCGGGGTTCTGGCTGAGTCGCGCTCGCAGACCTGCCAGAGGTGTTGCGAGCGCGAGCATGCTCGTTGCAGTGATCAGTTTGCGGCGTGTCGGCATCTTGCCTCCGAGAGAGACGAAGTATCGGCCGAATCGGCGTCTGCTGTGAAGGGTAATCGACTTTTTCAGGTAATCCCGGGTAAGCACCCAGAGCTAGAGTCCTCTATCATCGCGTCTAGTTGACTCAGGACGACCGAACATGCCAGAAAGGATTGAAGCAACACTTGGTTATGTCGAACGGTTGCTCGACCGTATCAGTTTGCGGATTTCTGAAGAGGAGATCGATTCAGCCTCTGCTTTTTCAAAACTTTTCTGGGCACGTACTCCTGAGGTAGATCTCCTTACCCGCGACGTGGACGATGATGCGGGAGCGATGATCGATTCCTGGCGGTTGTTCAAAAACCGTCCGGCTGATGCTGTGCAGATTTATCTGACCAATCCGGTGCATGCCCGGGACGGCTGGCAGTCGAGTCATACCGTCGTGCGCGTCATTGCCCCCGACATGCCGTTCATGGTGGATTCCATTTTGCTGGCGCTTTCCCATGATGGACTCGTTACGCACCATCTGAGTAACGTTGTCTTTGGTGTGGACCGCGATGATCGCGATGAAGTGGTAAGCCTGCAGTTACCGCAGGGCCATGCCAGCAAAGAACTTTTTGTCTACGCGGAAATCGATCGGGTCGATAACGAGGATATCGCTGCGCTGCAGGTGCGCCTGGAAGAGACGACTTGCGACCTGAGCGCTGTGGTAAACGACTTCCAGCCGATGAAGGAACAACTTCGCCGGGTGATCGAAGAACTCAGGCGGTCGAGTTTGCCGCTGCCGGATGCAGATGTCGATGAGGCTGTGGCTTTCCTGGAGTGGCTCGAGAGTTTCAATTTTACGTTCCTCGGCTATCGGGAATTCGACTACAGCGACGACATGATTCGGCAGGCGCCAGATGCGTTGGGCGTGTTACGGATAAGAGCGCGTGCAAGTGAACGACGATTGTCTGAGCAGCCGAAATCCACACAAGCCTTTCTGCTGGAACCGACGTTGTTGTCGTTTTCTAAATCCGGGACGAAATCACGCGTGCACCGGCCAGCGTATCCGGATTACGTGGGTATCAAGAAGTTCGATGCTGATGGCCAGGTGATTGGTGAACATGGCTTTCTCGGGTTGTACACCTCCCGCGTGTACGTCGAAAGTCCAACTCTCATTCCCGTGCTGCGGCGCAAGGTTGCCAACGTCGTCGCACGTTCGGATCTGGATTCAAACGGTTTTGATGGCAAAGTGCTTGCTCAGGTACTCGCGACTTATCCCAGAGATGAGCTTTTTCAAATTGATGAAGATGATCTCTTCGAAAACGCGCTCGCGATTACCTATATTCACGAAAGGCGCCGCGTTAGATTGTTTACGCGATTTGAAAGATACGGCCTCTTCGTCAACTGTCTCGTTTTTCTGCCGAGAGATTTATTCAATACACAGGCGCGCCTTCGAATACAGGAACTGCTCATTCATACTTTTGATGCTGAGGATGTTGAGTTTGACATTTATCTTTCGGAATCAATCCTGGTGCGGTTGCAGGTGATCCTCAGAATCAGGCCTGGCCCCAGGATCTCGGTCGATACGAAGTTACTTGAAGCACAGATCGTGGAACTGACGAGCGATTGGTCGTCAGACCTCAACTCAGCGCTGCTTAGTGCTTTTGGGGAAACCCAAGGTCGTCGTCACGCAAAAGAATACAACATGGCATTTCCGGCCGGCTACCGTGAGAACTTCAAAGCACGAGCGGCCGCTGACGACATTGCCAGCATCGAGTCGTTGTCGCTGCAGAGTAACCTGCTGACACGGTTTTACCGCCTGCCGGAGGACGCCGCGGAAGTCGTACGTCTGAAGATCTTCTTTCTTGGAGAACCTCTGCCGCTATCCGACATCATTCCGGAACTCGAGAACATGGGATTGCGGGTCAACGGCTTTCATCCCTACAGGGTTCTGAGAATGTCAGGACCTTTAGTATCCATCCACGACTTCTACCTCAGCTACGCCGGTTCTTTGAATCTCTCGCAAGTGGGTGAGCGCTTTGACGACGCGTTTGTTCGAATCTGGGCGGGTAGCGCCGAGGATGACAGCTACAACCGCCTGATACTGGGTGCCGGGTTGAGCTGGCGACAAGTCGGCGTCTTGCGTGCTTATGCGCGGTATATGAAGCAGATCAGATTCGGTTTCAGTCAGGAATTTATCAGCGACACGCTGGATAAGCATCGTGCGGTCGCAAGAGACCTGGCGCACTACTTCGAACAGAAATTCGAACCTGAGGGAGGCGATGTCAGCGGCATGCGCATACGAATATCGCTTGCGCTGGATCAGGTTGAATTGCTCAACGAAGATCGAATTCTCCGGCGATTCCTCGAAGTCATTGATGCTACTCGACGCACCAACTATTTCACCAGGAACGACGAAGGACTGCCCAATAATTATCTGTCGTTGAAGCTCGCCCCCGGAGAAATCTCGGATATGCCAAAGCCGTTGCCACTCTACGAGATATTCGTGTGTGCCCCGCATTTCGAGGGCGTGCATTTGCGTGGTGGCATGATTGCCAGGGGCGGCTTGCGCTGGTCCGACAGGCTGGAAGATTACCGTACCGAAGTGCTGGGACTGGTGAAGGCGCAGGTGGTCAAAAATGGAGTAATTGTCCCAACCGGCGCCAAAGGTGGTTTCGTCCTCAAGGCACGGCACGGTTCGCAGGATGTCGTGGACTGCTATCGTGACTTCATCAGCGGGTTGCTGGATCTGACGGACAACATCGTGCAGGGAGAGGTGGTTGCGCCTGAGAAAGTCCGGCGATTCGATGGTGATGATCCTTATCTGGTGGTCGCCGCTGACAAAGGCACAGCAACGTTCTCAGACGATGCCAATGAGATTGCCGAGCGCTATGGGTTCTGGCTGAAGGATGCCTTCGCCTCGGGAGGCTCGTTCGGCTACGACCATAAAAAAATGGGAATCACCGCGCGGGGTGCATGGGTTTCTGTGCAGCAGCACTTTCTCGAACGCGGTATCGACGTACAACGTGATCCGATCACGGTATTGGGCATCGGTGACATGGGTGGCGACGTGTTCGGCAATGGCATGCTGCTTTCGACCTCCATAAAACTGGTTGCTGCTTTCAATCATCTCCACATATTCATCGACCCGAACCCCGATGCCGAAAAAAGTCATGCGGAAAGACAGCGATTGTTCGATATGCAGGGATCGAGCTGGCAGGACTACGATGCTTCTCTCATCTCTGCCGGCGGGGGTGTGTTTTCCCGTCAGCTCAAGTCGATTAGCGTCACCCCGGAAATGCAGGAGGTTTTTGCCATTAAACAGAGCAGCATCGCGCCGGACGAGCTGATCCACGAGTTGCTCAAAGCGCCCGTTCAGCTCATCTGGAACGGCGGGATTGGTACTTATGTGAAAGCCGCACGAGAGACCGACGTGGACGTGGGCGATCGGGCTAATGACCACCTGCGGGTGGACGCCGAAGAGTTGCGAGCGACTGTGTTTGGCGAAGGCGGCAATCTGGGCCTCACCCAGAATGCGCGGATTGTTTTCGGTTTGAACGGCGGCGCAGTCAACACCGACTTCATCGACAACTCCGCGGGTGTTGACTGCTCGGATCACGAAGTGAACATCAAAATCGCGCTCAACGAAATTGTTTTGCGTGACGACATCACCCTCAAACAACGCAATGTCCTGCTCGAAGAGATGACGGCGGAAGTGGCAGATCTCGTGCTTGCCAACAACCATCGCCAGGTGCAGGCGTTGAGTCTGGCCGAGCGGCATGCTGCGCACCGGCAGGCGGAGTACCAGAGATTTATCTCTCGCATGGAGGTGGCCGTTAATCTGGACAGAGCGTTGGAAAATCTCCCAACCGATGAAGAGCTCAGTGAACGGTTCGGAACAGGGCAGGGTTTGTCACGGCCTGAGCTCGCAGTGTTGCTGGCGTACTCGAAAATATTCGTGAAATCACAGCTGGTGGAGTCAAACATCGGCGACGATCCGCTCATCGCCCGGGAAATTCTGACTGCCTTTCCGGCGCAGCTGGTGCGGCAGCATGGCGCCGATCTGATGCAACACAGGTTGCGTAGAGAAATTATCTCTACGCAGCTTGCGAACAACATCGTTGATCATATGGGCATCACGTTTGTGGTCCATCTGATGGAGTTTGTCGGCGGTACCGTGGAGGACATTACCCGGGCGTACATGGCCGCCTCCGAGAGTTTCGGGGTGCGCGCCTGGTATCAGGAAGTTGCGGCGGTAGATGGTGCCGATGAGGAACTCAAGCTCGATATTCTATTGGAATTGATTCGCCTCGGGCGCCGTGCAACTCGCTGGATTTTGCGCCATCGGCGTGAGCTGGAGAGCGTGGAGGAGTTTGTCGAGCACTATCAGCCGCGCGTTGCGGAGCTGATTGAATCCCGTGAGCTTCTGGTGAGTGAACAGAAATCCGCTGAGTCGGAACGACGAGTGGCAGCGCTCATCGGCTCAGGGATCAACGAGTCGCTCGCGAAGCGGTCGGTGGCCGCAGTCGAACTCGCGCTGGCCCTGCCGATCATCGATGCAGCGGACAAATCGGGTACACCACCCGCTCGTGTGGCCAGGGTATTCTCTGCAGTTGCTGGCCGGCTGGGACTGGATTGGGTCACTGATCAACTTGGCCAGTTAGCGTCCAGTAGTCACTGGCAATCCATGGAGCGCGATTCCCTGCTCGATGACATCACGACATATCAGGGGGTGCTTGCGGCACATTGCCTCGCGGAATCAGACGGTGATGTGCAAGTCTGGCTGTCGTCGCATGGCAGATTCGCCAGTGACTGGAACCGGGTGCTTGAAGATGCCCAGCATGCCTCGGTGCAGGAATTTTCGATGTTTTCGATGACCTGCAGGAAACTGGGAGATCTTTGCCGGTCGATTTGAGGGACGTTGCAGTCTCAGCAACGCCCCTTCTTGGCTTGACCCGGAGGACAATGCACTCCTTTGGGATGTCCCTCAGCCTGAATGCTCAGTTCCACTACAGGAATCTGATTCGACGGCGCTTCTTCCTCGGTCGCGATGGCCGTGCCTACCGCAGCACCCAGTGCGCTGCCGAGAATTGCGCCATTGCGATCACCAATTTCCGCGCCTATGACGGCACCAACCGCGCCACCGACTGCGCCCCCGATGGCGGCATCCGTCTTGTCGACATCTGTGTCCGACCACGCGGGTGCGCTGGAGATGAACGCCACCACAAATAGCATTGAAATACGTTTCATTATCGCGACTCGCTTGAGTGAATTCCGCTCAGTCTACGAGTTGTGATCGAATGAAAATGTGACAAAGCATCCAGAATAGCCTGGGGTCGAAACTCGTCAGTTGTCCCCATCGAAAGTGGCCGATCGCGCGTATCGCTGGAGCCCGCCGAACATCTGGAGCTCCGAATCGGTTACTGCTTGATCGAAATCATCGACCTGTTGCCGACGCGAACACGTAGAAAGCTGTGGTGGTCATTCTCGATGACGTGAGCGGATTTTTGCCAGGCCACGGTCCAGCGCATCGCGGTTCAGCCAATGGCCGCGAACCATGACCCCCTTGATCGTCTTTGTGTTGGCGATATCCACCAGCGGATTCCCGCCCAGCCATATTAAGTCCGCGCTGAGACCGACTTCGAGCTTACCGAACTGGGCCTGCATCTCGAAGTAGCTGGCCGGATTCGTGGTGCCAGTCTCGAGTGCTGCGAAGGGACTGAGCCCGGCTGCAACCATCGATGCGAGTTCCCGGTGCACAGAGAATCCGGGCACATTGAATATCTGCGGGGCGTCGGATCCGAGCAGGATGCCGACGCCGCTTGCGTGCAATTCTCTTATGAGACGTGCACGCAATGCCAGAAACGCAGCGGCTGTGTCTGCATCGACGGAACCGTTGCTTGGGCTGAGTGCGCGCTGATACCTGGCAAACAGGCTTCGCGGCAGATAGTCGTTCTGCGGCCGCTCGATGATGGCCTGCAAATTGCCCGCGGCTGCGAAATTCTCGAGCAGCGTCTGGGTGGGCACGACCCAGGCGTCCGCCGCATAGGTGGCGGCGACCACCACCTCAATTCGCTGCTCGTCGACACGCGGCAGGACACCCGGTACAAACAGACCGCCTTCATCCGCAGACAGATCTTTCACAAGAGCCTGGACGTATCCATCGAGGTGGTCGATTGTGGCCTGGCCCGATTCGAGCGCGTGCAGGAGACCAACTTCCATGGGCACATGCCCGGCGAACACCATGTCCAGTTCCCGCGCAACCGCAGCCATTGCATCGTATTCGGCCAGAGTCAGGCCGGGGTGAATTTTCAGAAAATCGTAACCAGCCGCATGTTGCGCGCGCACCATTTCCTGCGCCTGCGCCGGGCTCGAGACGCTGTTGCCGTTGAACGAGGGACCGGAGGTAATCAGGCGCGGGCCGAGAACCAGCCCTTCGTTGAGAGCGTCGCGCAATGTGAGATGAGCAGGATTGCCGAGCATGCCGCGGATGGTGGTCACGCCATTGGCGACATACAGAAAAAGTACGTCGTCACGGTATTCCTGGCCCGCAGCGGGAGCCGGCACGTGGGCGTGCATCTCACTGAGTCCCGGTATCAGGTAGCCGCCGGCCAGGTCGATCACCGTAGCGTTACCACGCGGTAGAGACCCGCCAATTTCTGCAATGCGACCATCGCGCACGCGCAGATCGGCTCGCAGCGCTTCTTCGTTCGTCATTGTGATCAGCTCACCATCGACGAAGAGGTAGTCGTCGGCGTTTGCACAGGCAGAGACGGTGCAACAGGCAGCCAGCGTGCTGTAGAGCAGGCGCGCTGAATAGCGTTTGATCATGCTCATCATTCCGCCGAACGGGGCCATGTGTCGTAGTAGACCATATCAGCGACACGACGTCGGTTGATCGGTCCATGTCCGCCGGCTACCGGGTAACCGATCGGGACATGCGCGCACGTGTACCAGTCGTCCGGGATTTCGAGGAGCGCTTTCACCGCGTTTTCTTCCATACATAACAATGTAGTCAACACACAACCCAGTCCTTCGCTGCGGCACGCTAGAAGAAGATTTTGCACGGCCGGGTAGACGGATCCGCCACCAACAACGCTGGGCCGATCCTGCGACTCATCGGTGATGGTCATTTTTTCAGGATTGAAACAGAAAACCGCGATTACCGGTGCTTCGTGCATGTGTTGTGACAAATAGGTGCCAGCTGCCAGCCCGCGAGCTGATTTTTCCCGGGCGCCAGTATTCATGGTTGCCATGTGTTGTTCATACTTCGGGACATAAGCTTCCCAGTAGGGTCGGTAAAGATCTTCGAGAGCCTGTTTTTTATCTGGATCACGAACCGCGACTATGCGCCACGGTTGATGATTGCCACCCGTGGGCGCCCATGTCGCGGCTGTCAGGACACGTTCGAGTACAGCGTCGGGTATCGGGTCACTGCGGAGCCGGCGTACGGCGCGCAGAGTGCTCATCGTTTCGTAGAGGTCCATCTTTGCTCCAGGTTTGCTCCAGTCGGTATGCAGGTCGCTCCCAGGCATTGAGCATCAGCTGTAGCTCACCCCCATTCCTGCGCGCGCATCGTTGTTCACGCCGTAGGGTGCTATTGGATAGCGCAGACCATTACGGGACAGATGTTCCAGTCCGGCGATGATCTTTGGCAGGAAATGCGGTGGCAGCGCGATGAGCAACTCGTCTTCCATGACGCCGCCGTAGCGACGCTCGGCAAAACATGGGATGGACAAACTCGGCTCGCCAGTGGTCAGCGCACGACCCCAGGAATCAGCACAGGCGGATTCGCCGACACAGCCCCATTCGAGCTTTTTGTAGCCCGTCCATTGCAGGCCGTTGATGAACAGAATCATCTGCGCCGGTGTCGCATAGATCAGACAGATGTCCGGTGGGTTCAAGCGGCCGCTCGTGAGGGGGCTGACCACCATGGCTTCGTACTTGCCGTAAGGCACGACGTCCATCGCGGCCTGGTGGTCTGCGGCGTCTGTCGAATTTTCATACCAGACCCCCTGCATCCGGTCGCCGGTGAGCCACTCTTCGCTTCTGGGTGATAGGCCGATGACGGTGCTGCATTGCGCGCCAACGAGATCCTCGACTGTGATGCCCACCGTCCAGCCGTTGCGGCAGGCCATCCCGACGATCTGATCGGTTGTGTGGATGTCGGCCGGCCGGCGAACCCGTGGGACTGCCTCCATCTCTTCGCGCGTGGCAAACAGTTTCATGCCTATGGGCGTGGTTCTGAGTCGCAGAAGCTGGTTCAGCGAGTTGATCAGTTCCGGCCAGTCATAGGACGTTTGATCCGTGGCGATGATTTCACTCATGGGTGTCTCCTCAGGCAGGCCGGCGTGACATCCGCCAACTTGATTGTTGCAGCGATCATTTCTCCACGCTGAGCCGGGCAAATTCCGGCGGGCGTTTTTCGATGAACGATCGCACGCCTTCCCGGAAGTCATCGCGAACCAGGCTTTCCGCCATCCACGCGTTGGTTTCCTGCATGGCTTCGCCCAGCGATGCGTTCAGATGTCGATACACTTGTGCTTTCATGACTTTCAGTGATGTTGGCGAGGCGCTTGCCGCGAGCTCTGTGATGAAGTTGCTCGCTTCGGCCAGCGATGTGCCGGTTTCACACAACCGCTCCGCCAGGCCAAGCCGGTCCGCTTCTTCCCCATCGAATTTTCGAGCACTCCAGAGGATGTCGAGTGCGCGGCCGGAGCCGATCAGCCGCGGCAGCAGCCAACTCGCCCCGTGTTCCGCAATCAGACCCCGCTGGGAAAATGCCGTGGAGAATTTAGCCTGACGTTCGATGAAACGCATGTCGGCAAGCAGTGCGAAGACGAAGCCGAGGCCTGCACAGGCGCCGTTGACGGCCGCGATCAGCGGTTTGCGAATCGACAGCAGGTAAGAGAACGTGACTTGAAAATCCGCGCCCATTGCCGGATCACCCGGGTTGGCTTCCAGGGCGGAGAGATCTTCGCGTTCACCGCTGCCCGCTGCCAGATTATCGAGGCTACCCATATCCATGCCGGCGCAGAAGCCCCTTCCGGCGCCCGTTAAGACGATGCCTACGACGTTGTTATCCTGCTCGGCTGCGGCCAGTGCGTGGCGAATTTCTGCGAGCATCCGGTTGGTAAATGCGTTGAGCCTATCCGGCCGATTCATCGTAATGACGGCAATTGGGTCCTCGACCGTATATTCAATGTCCTGGTACATGATTTGCCTCCTGAGCAGATCGTGAGGAAAGTATCCCGACAGTCGATCAATGTACCGCAAAACCCCGCAGCGAGGCGAGTTGTCGGGGATTGCGCTAAGATTCGTCACTTTCGTCTTGCTGTGATGCCTGAAATTTGAGTCGATCGTTGGCAAGCTTTCTGATCTTCCTGGTGGCGCTGACCGGTGTGTCAGCTCTGGGAGTGTGGTGGTTTGGCCCGGATATCGCGTCGCTCGCAATCGATGATTCGCGCCGCAATCAGCCGTACTACCTCATCCACTTCGCGACCCTGGATGATTCGGCCGATTCGTACTTCAGCACGCTCAACGATCTCGCAGGCGAAGAAGAAGGCGAGTTGTTGTGGCGTGGGGAGCTGATGCAATTGCGCACCGGCAAGCAGGCGGATGAATGGCGCAGTATGCACGTTCTGGGCTTTGCCAGAGGCGCAGACGTGGTGCAGATGATGACCGCGGCCGAGTTTCGGAGTCTGCTTGGAAGTCAGCGCACTTTGTTGCTCGGCACTGTGAGTGAACCGATGGACCTGGCGGCGACGCACTACCTGCTGGTGTGGTTGCTGCGATATCGCGAGGGTTATGAAGATGCCGCTAAATCCGCAATCGAAAGTGTGCTGCGAACTACGGCCAGCTACGCCGGTGAGGTTGTCTGGAATACCGCAGCGGACCCCTTTGGTGGGAGCCAGGAGTGGGATCATATCGTTGCGTTGTCGTTCAACGACTCGGCTGACGCGGCTGCCTGGCTGGATGATCCCCTGACGGTAACGGAGCGGGCATTGGCCAGGAAGTACTTCCCACAGGAGGCACTGCTGCAAATGCAATCAAGTGAACTGGCCCCCTGAAAGTCCGATCACGGCGCGGCCGGGGATACGGATGCTACGCGCGGTGAAATAGCCGCACGGTTCTGAATTCGTCGAACTCGCCGAGATTCGGGTAGGTGCTGGCGTCAAATCTGCTGAGTTCGCGGTAGCTGGGATCCGCTAGTTCGGTGATCCTGGAATCGGCGACGATAACTTGTGTTGCGTATTCACCCGCTCTTTGCAGGAGTGTGAAGTTGCTCGCGTCGTAAAGAACGTCTGCCATGAGGAGCAGATCGTTGTCCCGTGGCAGATTTTCGAGTCGTGCACAGGTTTCGATCGTGGCGCCGTTCAATGCGGCGTTGGCCCTGGTGGCGATCAATGCATCGGGACTGTTGTCGCAGGCGATCACCCGGGTGGCACCCGTTGCCGCCGCCGCGATCGCCACCACGCCGGAGCCGCAACCCAGGTCCACCACCGAACGCCGCCGTGTCCATTCGGGATGGCGGTGCAGAAACTGTGCCAGCGCCAGGCCGCTGCCCCAGCAGAAGGCCCAGTAGGCTGGGTCACGAATGACGGCCTGCAGGATGTCACCGGCGAGTGGTTCCGGCGGAAAGTCGGCGTTGATCAGAGCCAATGCGATGCCGCCGCACCCGGGCAGCATGATGGGTTCTATGCGGGCTTCCGGCAGTGTCTTGTGGATGAGTTTTTGCAAGGGTTTAATTTGCGAGAGATTAATTTGCGAGAGTTGGAGACGCATGTGGCGACTTCAACAGAAGTGACCGCAAAGGGAAACCTCCTTCTCAGAGGAGGCCTCTTGCGCGGATAGAGTCTGGCGTGGATTTACAGTTCGGTCGTGTGTCGACGGACCCAGATCAGGCCCATGATGCCCAGCGAGATCACCCCGAAAATAGACAGATCCTGCACGGAACTCGTGTGCGGTTGCGCGTTGGCGACCGCAATCGTGTTAGTCCCGGGCGAGATCTGGAAATCCTCAGCCGGATTGACTGCAGAATTAGTCGACGTCGACTCCGCGGGTGCTGTGGTGGTGCCAGCGTAGGCCTGGATACCGGGAACCCAGCAACTCAGCAAGATTGTCATGATGAAAACTGCTAACCGTACAGCCATAAGCCTGCGCTCGTTTAACTCATGTGGAGTCAGTGTATGGGGCTAGCCATCTCGCTGCAGCAAGGGTCATGTATCGAATGTAAGTCTCAAGTAAATCCGTGTACGCCAGTGAATCCGTGGGATTGCGGATAAGATGTGATCCGCGTCCGGTTTGAACGCTTACCCGGTTAAGACGTACAATTGCGGGCTTTGTTGTCGGGTTCTCTGGGGGAGCCAAAAATGCCGATGATCCTGAACGAAGAGCAGAACATGCTCAAAGACAGCGCCAAAGATTTCTGCTCGAACAGTGCGCCGATCGCTCAATTGAGAAAGCTCAGAGATGAGGAAAATCCGGATGGATTCGATCGGGATACGTGGAAATCCATGGTGGAACTGGGCTGGGCGGGCATTCCATGGCCCGAAGAGCACGGTGGGCTCGCATTTGGTTACAAAGGACTCGGCGTGGTGACCGAAGAAACCGGCCGCACGCTCACGGCAAGCCCGCTTTTTGCGACGGTCTGGATCGGAGGCACGCTGATCAACCTTGGTGGCAACGATGCGCAGAAGAGTGAGTTGCTGCCTTTAATCGCGAGTGGTCAGTTGCTTCTGGCATTGGCGCTGGAAGAATCACATCGGCACAACCCCTACGGGGTGGCGACGACTGCGAGCGCCAAAGATGGTGGCTTTGAGTTGAACGGCAAGAAAACCTTCGTGCTCGATGGCAATGTGGCCGATAAGCTGATCGTTGTAGCCCGTTCATCGGGCAACGCCGGTGAGCGCGATGGCCTCACGCTCCTGCTCGTGGATCGCGAGGCTGCCGGCGTTACCGTCACACCCACGAAAATGACGGATTCCCGCAATGCGGCCAACATTTCGCTCAAAAACGTACACGTTGATGCCGCCGCTGTTATTGGCGAGGTGGCTAACGGCGCGGATGTGCTCGACCCGGGGCTGGATATTTCACGGATCGGAATCGCCGCCGAAATGCTCGGTAGTACTCAGGAGTGTTTTGAACGGACGATTCAGTATCTCAAAGAGCGCGAACAGTTTGGTGTGCCGATCGGTTCATTCCAGGCCTTAAAGCATCGAGCAGCGGATATGTTCTGCGAGGTTGAGCTGTCCAAATCCTGCGTGCTCGAAGCGCTGACCGCGCTCGATGAGAACAGAAGTGCGCAAGAGATCGCAAAGCTTGCCAGTCTCACCAAGGCAAAAGTCGGCGAGACGTTTAATCTCGTATCCCGTGAAGGCATTCAGATGCACGGCGGCATCGGGATGACGGATGAGTTCGACATCGGGTTCTTCATCAAGCGAGCGGCGGTGACCGAACAAACTTTCGGCGACGTGAATTTTCATCGCAACCGCTACGGCGAGCTGGAAGGCTACTAGCAGCGTGTTGAAAAACACGCTGCCGCGGTGCAACAGGAAGGGGAGCGATCTGCTCCCCTTTTTCATTACAGTAACTCGGAAGATGCGCAAGGAAAACAAACCCATGAATGGCCAGAATCGACCAAACACCCGCGCGTGGAATCTGCGCGACATCGCTGTAGCAGTTATGTGTCTCGCATTGTCCGTTCCGGCAGGTGCGGACACGGCCCGGGGCAAGGTATTCGAAGATCTCAATGGCAATGGCAAACTGGATGCGGGAGAACCCGGCATCAGTGGCGTAAGGGTTTCCGATGGCGTCGACGTTGTTGTCAGCGATGAGCAGGGTGCGTATCAAATCGATATCGCCGATGAAGCCATCGTGTTCATTACCAAGCCGCGCGACTATGCGACACCGGTGAATGATGATCAATTGCCGCAGTTCTACTACATTCACCAGCCCAACGGCTCACCGGCGGGGATGCGTTATATAGGCATCGAGCCAACGGGGCCACTGCCGGATGCGATCAATTTCCCGTTGCAGGCACGCGAGGAACCCACACAGTTCGAAGTGATCCTGCTGGCGGACACGCAGCCACAGACCGATGCGGAGGTCGACTTCATTCGCGACGACGTCGTCGCCGAGTTGATCGGGACCAACGCCCGCTTCGGCATGACGATGGGTGACATCACGTTCGATGACATGTCTGTATTCCCACGCCTCAATGCCAT
>Ga0209987_10001177_pt1 | contig 14183 bp, 19 predicted proteins | sample N074metaG_FD_182134 | JGI IMG/M metagenome (GOLD analysis project Ga0209987, IMG submission 182134) | Deep subsurface microbial communities from Kermadec Trench to uncover new lineages of life (NeLLi) - N074 metaG (SPAdes) (version 2) | ecosystem: Environmental > Aquatic > Marine > Ocean trench... | reverse complement strand
CCGGGGAGGCCGTTCACCAGGACGACGGCCGGACCACTGCCCGCATCGAGTACGTTTACCGCCGTGTCCGGTGCCACGAATACCCGGGCGCCGGGTGCTGGCAGCGTGCGCGCTGGCTCCGGGAACGCCATGAACCAAAGCGGCGGCGCCGCGATCAGCACGAACACCACCAACCCGACTGTCTTGAGGAACCTCACGATACGGTCTCCATCTGGGTGAAGCTGCCGAGACGAACTCAGGGTCGGCTCGGGGCAGGTCGGCGACGCTTCCTCACACACCCATATACTTTTCCCACCAATGGTGGAAATTGCGGATGCGCCGTTCATGGTGGGATATCCACAAACCCTTCATGCCGCGCGAGTGCAGGCCCCTTTGCACGCCCGCCAGGCAGGATGCATCTTGATCCAGCAACAACCCGGATGATTTTTCTCCGTGCCGGTAGAAGACGTGTTCGGGCCGCCCTTCCACGACACCGTCACCCAGTTCCACGAACAGGTCGACCGCACCCGCACGGGCATCCGCCGTGACTTCGCCTTTGGGCACCCGGTTGAAAATCATGCGGTCGAAGAACATTTTGTCCGGATCGGTTGGGTGCGGCCGGTGGCGGAACATCCACATCTGTTCACCGAACAGATTGAACGTGATGTTGGGGAAAATGTTGTAGTGATAATCAGCCGTCAGCTGGTCGTCCGTCAGGTTGGAGAAATCCAACCCGTTCTCGCTGGTCATCGCCCGCTTATGCGCAGCCACCGCGCCACGTAGAGTGGTGACATCGCCGTTGAAGCCCTCAACGGGGAAGCCTTCGGACTTCAGATAGTCAACCAGGGTGTCATTGAGAGCTTTATCGTCGCCAATTTTGCGGGGGCTGGGAATGTACATGGGCGCAATGAAGCGGGTATGGCGACCGTAAATGTCCATTTGCACGTTGACATCATCCGCGATGTCTTCCGATTCTGGATGCACTCCCCGAACATGGTAGGTCTCGGAGAAAATATCGACCGAGGTCTTCCAGTTGCAGTTCCATTCGACCGTCTCGTCGGCCACCAGCACCATGTCTTCAAATTCATAGGGCGCCAGATGCTCGGGTATGACCCCGAGATAGTCGATTAAGGGTTCAATGTCAGGGTCCATGGACACCCAGACGAAACCGCCCCAGGTCTCGCAACGCAGTTTCTGCAGGCCCAGTTCATCGGCGGGCGTCCCCTGGGGGAAGTCGTGCGCTTCGGGGATGTGTTTCAGGGTTCCATCCATGTGGTATTGCCACCCGTGAAACCCACACACCAGGTGATCCGCGTAGCCACAGCCGGCCGGTTTCAACTGGTTCCCGCGATGCTGACACACGTTGTAGAAGGCGCGGATATCGCCATCCGCCGCACGCGTGACCAGGATGGATTCGCGCAGGTTTTCAAACACGAAATAGTCGCCGGGTTTCGCCACATCACACACCGCACCGGCCAGCAACCACGTCTTTGACCAGATATGTTCATCTTCCAACGTCAAAAACGCAGGGTCCGTGTAGCGGTCAACCGGGATGCGCTCTGCCCCCAGATCCGGATCGGGCGCCTTGTCCTGCGGCGTAAAGGTAAATTTGGACGACCGGTTCATCGTATCTGCTCCGTCACTGGGACTTGAGGTCATCCCATAACACCTGGCGCACCAGCGCTCTGCTGATAGAGAACAGCGTCACCAGGCCGTGCACGTCCTCCGCCGATTTCCCCGCCTGTTGCAGCGCGGCCTTGTAGCTCAACGTTTCCGCATCATATTCGGGCGATTCGACCCGCGCCCTGATCGCCAGCAACTCCTGCATCTCCTCGCTGGCCAGTTCCCGCTTGAGGGTTTCAAGATCAGCCCACATCTTTGCGCGCTTGGCCGGCGTCGCGGCCACGAAGGCGCGCGACTGGATATCGAACATGCTTCCCTCAATTCGAAGGATCTGTAGCTCGGCCAGGTAACGCTCGGTTTCGGCATCCCGATCGCCCATGACCGTGAACGGGATCAGGGCCAGCAACAAGCTCGCGATCAGGACCCGAGTGGGTCGACGGTTCGAGCGCCCTGGGCGAGGTGACTTGTGCATGCGCGAATGCCTCTCGATAGGCCACCAGTATAGCCAACCGGAGCCAGGCGCCACATCAGTCGGGGTAAACTCGAACGAATCCCTCACGGTTGGGCATGCGCACCAGAGGCAGCGTCGTCGCACTCATCGCATCGTGCTCACCAACGATGTCGTTGAGGTAGAGCAGGTAGGCCGTGACGGCGTAGACCTCGTCGTCGTCGAGGGCGCCGGGGGTCTGATAGGGCATTGCCCGACGGACATAGTCGAACAGGGTGGTGGCGTACGGCCAGTAGCTGCCGACGGTTTTGATCGGGCGTGAGCTGGCGAGCGACCCCGCGCCCCCCACGAGCCTGTCGTTGATCCCGCCCGTGCCTTCTTCACCGTGACACGCCATGCACCGGATCTGGTACACCGTTTGCCCCGCGACCGCGTCGCCCAACCCCGGCGGCAACCCGTCGCCGTTCGGCATGATGGAAACCTGCGTTGCCTGGAGTTCCGCTTCAGACAGGGCGACGCCGAGACCGGGCGCGCTTTCGGCGAGTGCCGCGCCCACCCCCGAGGCACAACACGCGCCTATTGAACAACGGATAACCCAACGGAGGAGCCGCCGACTAAACGTAGACATTGGTCACGTCCCCGTTGCTGGCGACATGCCAGGCCTGGATCATGTTGCAGTGGTATGACGTCGACGGTCCGTTGTCTTCGAGATAGGCCGCGCGCGCGGGTTGCACCTTGCCCGCCTCGTCGATCGCGCGGCTCATGAGCGAGGTGGGGCCGCCGTCCCAGCGCCACGCGGCGCGAAACCGGGTAAGACACTTGCTCATCACGGGCTCGTCGAGCGCCGCCTCCGCCCAGCTCTTGCCGCTGTCCGCCGACACCTCCACCCGGGCGATCTTGCCACGTCCAGACCAGGCGATGCCCGAGATCTGGTATAGCCCGGGCTGGTGCAGAACAAGCCCCGGCGACGGGCTGGTGATGACCGATTTCACGGCCATGTCGAAGGTGAACATTCGGGCCGTGCCATCGGGTTGCAGGTCGGTGTACTTGGAGGTCTCGTCCCTGGTCATCGCCGGTCGTGCGGTGACCGCGATTCTGCGCAGCCACTTGATGCTCATGTTGCCTTCGTAGCCGGGCAGAAACAGACGCGCCGGGTAGCCGTTCTCCGGACGCAGCCGTTCGCCGTTCTGGTACAGGGCGACCAGCGCATCGTCGAATGCCTTCGCCAGCGGAACGCTGCGACTCATCATGGCCGCGTCGCCGCCCTCCGCCACCAGCCAGCGCCCCTGGGTGGTCACGCCCGCCTCATCGAGCAGAATCGACAGCGGTACGCCTGTCCACTCGCTGGCCGAGACCAGGCCGTGAATTTCTCCGCAGCCGAGCGGCGCCGCTGTTCGATTGAGCAAAGCCCGGCTGTTGCCCGAGCACTCCAGGAACTGGGTGCGCGTCACCATGGGGTAGCGGACCAGCGACTCCAAGTTGAACTTGAGCGGCCGCTCCACCAGTCCGTGGATCAAGAGCTGGTACTGGTCCGGATCGATATCGGGAACTCCGCTGTGGTGGCGTTCGAAGTGCAATCCGCTCGGGGTGATCACGCCGTTGAGGTACTCGAGCGGCGTACGCGACGCGCCGCTGCCGGTGGTACCGGGTTGTGACACACCGAAGCCAATGCGTCCGACCGAAGATTCGTACTCCGACGGCGCGCCGTAGCGGCTCATGGGACGCCCCGGTGCCTTCATCCATGCTGCGCGCGTGGCGGCCGCGGGTTGCGCGGTGAGCAGTGCGGACCCACCGACGAGACCGGCGCCGGCCTTCAGGAACAAGCGTCGATGCATCAAACCGTTAGCGGCCGCGCTGAGGGGTGTTAATGGGTTCGGCATGCGCTGCTCCTGAGTGTTAGGCTGATCCGGCCTAATCAAATCGGGGAGATGACCATGGCACAATTCATGACGCCTTACACGGCCCAAACGTATGCTGCGCTGCGCGTCGTGGTGGGGTTCTCGTTTCTCTTGCATGGCAGTCAAAAGCTGTTCAGTTTTCCGTTGCCCGCAATGGAAGGTATCCCTTCATTCATTCTATATTCCGCCGGTCCAATCGAGCTTGTGGGCGGCGCGCTGGTGATGATCGGTCTGTTTACGCGCTGGGCTGCCTTCGTCGCCAGCGGAACCATGGCGGTGGCGTATTGGATGGCCCATGGTATGAATGCGCTGTTTCCCATGCAGAATGGTGGCGAATTGGCGGTGCTGTATTGCTTTGCGTTCTTGTTCATCGCGGCCAACGGCAGCGGCATCTGGAGCGTAGATGGAGCGAGGACGTCGACCGCATCAGCTAGCTAACAATCGGATGGTTGAGCTTGCCCCTGGGGACGCATGGCAGTCGGGCCACCAGCTGCACACGCTTGAAGGCGACTGGCTCTGATGAACCGGGGGGTGGCGTAATGGCTGGGAAGGTAGTGCTCGAAGAGCTCCTCACCGAGCTCATCGCGTGCCGAGGGGCCTTCATTCTCGAGAACGCTCACGGCTCGATGGAGCTCCGGGGCGACGATCTCTATCTGAGCCCGACCGAGGAATGGATCACCGTCTACCATGAGGGCGCCTCCAGTCCGGAATCGCAGAGCCACCTGCACCTGCGACGTGCAATGCTGCGCTCGGCTCGAATTGCCCGGGAGCCCGAGGAGACACCGCATCTGCAGTTCTTTCAGACGCCGGAGCCGTCGGGGGAATCCACCCTCGTCTGGTACTTCCCGAGCTTCTACGATTACCGGAACGGAAAGGCGGACGTCCCGGAGAACCGGAAAATCTACGACGCCTTCGTCGATGCCCACGGCACTGAGTTTGCGATCGTCGGCTGAAGGCCGCCTCACGCGTGCGGTGCTAATATCCATTGGAGGGTTGCAAACACCGTGTGACCCTCAGGGGGAGCGCCATGACCGATTTAGAGAAAGCCCTGCTGGACCCGACGATGGTGTACACAGATCCGAGCGACGTCGTTGCCGACCAGAGTCTGACCCGCGATCAGCAGATCGAGATCCTGCGCCGGTGGGAATACGACGCTCGTGAGCTGGAGGTGGCGGAGGAGGAGGCGGGCATGACGGTGCTTCGCCCCGAGATGTTCGATCTGGTGCTCCAGGCATTGCACACCCTCGGTGCGGAACGCGATACGGAGCACACGCCGCCGACCAAATAGACTGGATATGGAAACTGCCCTTCGTTATCACGAGGCGACCAACCACAGTCAGGCCAAGCTGCGTCGCGACTCACACGTGCTCGACTGGAGCAACCAACCCCGGCCGTTCAAGATCTATCGCGACGTCGAGTCCGTAGCCTTGCCCGCCGATCCGGATGTTCTGGCGGCCGCGACGCAACCGTTGCTCGACCTCATGGGGACGCCGCCCACCGATACCGGGGATCCAGGTGTCGGTGAACGGATTCCGGATCTCGATGTGCTCGCGCGGACCCTCTACCTCGCTGCGGGGGTGATCAAGCGCAAGCGTCTTGCCGGTGGCGGCGAGATGCGCTTTCGCGCCTATCCGAACACCGGGGCGCTCTATCACATCGATCTCTATCTTGTGACCGGCGAGCTGCCGGGACTTCCGGCCGGCGTGTATCACTTCGGGCCCCACGATTTCGCGCTGCACCGGCTGCGCGCAGGCGACTACCGTGCGGTGCTGGCGGAAGCCTCCGGCATGGAGGCACGGATCGCTCGGGCTCCTGCCGTCCTGGTGAGTGCGTCCACCTATTGGCGAAACGCCTGGAAATACCAGGCAAGGGCCTACCGGCATTGCTTCTGGGATGCGGGCACCTTGCACGCCAATCTGCTCGCCGCAGCGGATGCCGAGTTGTTGCAGCCCAGGGTCGTGCTCGGTTTCGTCGACGCAGGCGTCGCCGCATTGCTGGGGCTCGATACGGCCCGTGAAGCGCCGCTCACACTCGTACCGCTCGGCGGCACCAAGACGCCCATACCCTCGGCTCCGCCCATGCCGACCCTGGCGCTTCCGACCGAAACGCTGTCGCGCTCGGAAGTCGACTACCCGGCGATTCGTGAGATGCAGCAAGCGTCGTCGCTGGTGGATCCGGCGGCCGTGGCAGCGTGGCGAAGTCCGCTGACTATCCCGCCATCGAACGTAACGCGCGCAACGTTGCGCCCGCTTGCGTCGATGGAAGACGCCGACCTGACGCGGCGCTCGCTCATCGAGGTGATTCGCAGGCGCGGATCTACCCGTGCATTCGATCGCACTCGCGCGATCGCGTTCCCCGCACTGTGCGCGGTGCTCGACCACGCCACGCGAGGCGTGGCCGCGGACATTCTGGCGCCTGGGTCGACGTTGCTGGATCACTACCTGATCGTGCACGCGGTCGAAGGGCTCGCGCCGGGTGCCTACTATTACCGGCGCGAGGAGCGTTCCCTGGAGCTGCTGCGCGCAGGGGATTTCCGCGCGATCGCCGCGCGGCTGGACCTTGGCCAGGCCCTGGCGGGTGACGCGGCCGTGAACGTCTACTCCCTCTGCGCACTGTCGGCGGTGCTTGGACAGCTTGGCAACCGCGGCTATCGCGCAGCACAGCTCGAGGGGGGCATTATCGGGGGTCGCATGTATCTGGGCGCCTACGCTCAGGGGTTCGGAGCGACTGGACTCACCTTTTTCGATGACGAGGTGACGGAGTTCTTCTCGCCCCACGCGGCGGGCAAGAGCGTTATGTTTCTGGTCGCGCTCGGCTATCCGGATCGTGTGGCACTGGGGCTCGATCGGGAACGGTGAGGATGCACGGAGGGAGGATTAGTTCATGAAACGCCTGCACCGAGACGACCTCTACGGTTGGTCTGTGTTCGACGAGCGCCTCAACATCGATTTCCATAGCGTGGTGTGGGTGCGCCCGGGCGGCAACGTGGTCATCGACCCGTTGCCGTTGAGCGACCACGACCGGGCGCACCTCGAGCAACTCGGGTCCGTGGACACGATTGTCATCACCAATTCGGATCACGTCCGCGCGTCGAAACCCCTGGCCGAGGCCACCGGTGCGCGCATTCTGGGCCCCGCAGATGAACGTGTTCAGTTCGAATGCGATGGCTGGCTGAGCGACGGCGACGTGGTGGTGCCGGGGCTCACCGTCATGACGCTGTACGGATCCAAAACACCCGGAGAGCTCGCGCTGCTGCTCGAAGAGACCACGCTCATCACCGGCGATCTGATCCGGGCACACGAAGCTGGCAGTCTCTGTCTGCTGCCCGACCCGAAACTCTCGGACAAGCAACAGGCGATCGCATCGCTCAGGCGTCTCACGGAGTTGCCGCGGATCGAAGCCGTGCTGCCGGGCGACGGATGGCCGGTGTTTCGCGGCGGTGCCCAGGCGCTGGCCGACCTCGCCGGGGGTTTCGACTGAGGTCGATGCACTCCCCGGGCGAGTGGGCCGCCTGAGTATGGAGGAAGTTGCCTGCAACCATGGAAAATCATTGAAAATACGATGGAAGCGGCGTGTTCTGCAGGTTGATGCCAGGAAGAATCGCGTTGCTCCGCTACGCTTTGCGAGGTCAGGCGCTCCTGAGGAGTGGCAACCATGCATCTTTTCGAAACTGGCGGAGTGGCACTGGTCCTGGCTGTTATGCTCTCGGCGTGTGCGTCCAGCGGACCGCGGCCCGGGACACTGGAGTTCATCAAACTGCAACAACAGCACCAACTGGCCCAGGCCTGCTACAAGTCCCTTTCGCGTAGCCCGTGGAAACGAACGTACTACCTGGTCCCAGCAATCGGGTTGGTAGACGAACGGGTCTATTGCGCGATCAAGGCTCGAGAAGCCGTGGCGTTCAGAGGACGTTGACGGGCCAACCATTCTATAGAGTCGCAACCTCGAACATACTCATGCCACCCCGGTGATCAGCAGCGTGATACCCGTGGCAGACTTGAACAGAGTAAGGTGCCATCGCGCTGCTGTCGTCGTTGGCGGTGTTTTTCGGTCTGGCGACTGGCTGCGGATCTGTCATTGGGCCCTCGCTGCGGGAAGTCAGGCCGTCAGTCGGTTATTCTTCTGATGCTCGGTGGGGCCAAGGACGTACGGCATGACGCGACTCGGTTATCAGATCCCGAATTTCACCTATCCGGACACGACGCCGGCGGAGATCTTCGACAACGTGGTGGTTCAGGCAAAAGCCGCGGAAGCGGCCGGCTACGACCGCGTCCTGGTGATGGACCACTTCTATCAACTGCCCGGCATCGGTGCCCCGGATGAGCCGATGTTCGAGTGTTACTCGATGCTCTCGGCGCTTGCGCAGCACACGGAGAAGGTTCGGCTCTCCGCGCTCGTTACCGGGAATACCTATCGAAACCCGGCGCTGCTCGCGAAAACCGTCACCACACTCGACCACGTGTCACATGGCCGCGCAACCCTCGGTATCGGTGCGGGTTGGTTCGAGGCGGAACACGTGGGGCTGGGTTTTAGGTTCGGCACGTTGTCGGAGCGTTTCGAGAAGCTCGACGAAGCGCTTTCGATCATCGCGCCGATGCTTCGCGGCGAGCGACCCACGGTGGACGGGAAGTTCTACACCGCGGTGGATGCGTTGAACGAACCCGCGCCGCTATCGAAGATCCCGATCATGATTGGTGGCGGGGGCGAAAAGAAGACCCTGCGCCTGGTGGCCAAGTATGCCGATGAATCGAATCTCATCTGTGAGATTAGGGACATTCCGCGCAAGTTGGAGGCGCTGGCCAAACACTGCGACGATCTGGGACGCGACCGTTCCGAGATCAAGGTGACGAAGTTGATGATGATTGCGGTGGCCCCGACCCTGGAGGAGGTCGAGTCCGATCTCAAAGCGATCGCGCAGGTCAAAGGCTGGGATGATGCGGTTGCCGACATGGCTCGTCAGGTGCTGATCTTCGGCGACGCGGACACCGTGGGCGAACAGATTGCGGACGCCATCAGCCTGGGGCTGGACGGAATTACCGTGGATCTGCCCCTGAATGGCCACAATCCCGAACGCGTCGCGTTACTGGGGGAGATTGCGCTGAAGGCGTTCGGATAGCACCCGATGGCGCTGGCTGTGAAAAACCCTGTTGGATGAGCCTATGAAAGTTGCTCGCGTCCTATTGCTTCTACTCCTGGGACTCATCCTGGCGGGGCGCGTTGCCCAGCGAATGTCAGACGGACCCACCGGGCCCATTCAGGGGGGCGCGTTGCGCGCGGGCACGCTGGTGTCCGAACCGGAGGTCGATTGGACACTTGCCCTGGGTGACGCTCCGGTGGGGTCGATCGAACTCCAGCTTGTCGAGCCACCGAGGTCGAGAGTCACCGGAGCTTTTGTATACGAAGGTCAGCTCTTCGTGCCGTGTGACCTCGGCTTCATTTGGCGCAGGGCCCCTGATACCTCATCACGCTGGCTGTTACGCCTGATCTGGATACTTAAGGGGTGGCACGAAGATGTTCTGCGCGATGGCCGCGTCGTGTTGCGCGTTGATGGCAAGCGCTACGAACGCCTGGCGGTGCGGGTGACCGACCCTGAACTCCTGGCCACGTTCAGAGGACGGGTCGAGAAGGCGGCCGAGCAGTATTTCGGTTCGCTTTTGCCGGAGGAGGCCGATCCCGAAGCGATCTGGTTCTTTCGCATGGATCCGCGAACTGCAGGGTGACCCATCCCGCGTACATCTTTGCACGCGGTCGGGATGCACGGGTACTTGAATCCGCCGAGGACGAGGCTACGCCCCCACAGCTTCAGGCAGAAGCAGACGATGGATTGTCTTTAACCCAAAGAAGGTGGTCACTTGGAACAACGAGAGGTTGAGGCAAGGCCGCCGAGCCTGACCGAAGCGGTTCATGAAGTCCCGTGCATTCCAGCTATCCGAGGCGACGCGCCTCAGGGCAGAAGCAACCGGTAATCTGGGATGGATTGCTGGTCTCGACGAATGTGTTGAGGGCCTCGAAAGGAGCTGGGGAATTCGCGTGGGTGAATCGCTGCTCGGGGGTTCGGAGAGTCTGGTAGCTCGCGCGGTGTGCCGCGACGGTACGCTCGCCATTGTGAAGGTGGGGCTTCCTGGCACCGCTGATCTGGCCAATGAATCCAAGGTGTTCCGCATTGCAGACGGTCGTGGCTATGCCCGTTTGATAGCGCAGGATGATTCACGAAATGCCTTGCTGCTGGAACGTCTGGATAGGCCTCTCGCCGATCTTGGTCTACCAATAGGCACGCAAATTGAAGTGATCTGCGCGACCTTGCGCGAAGCATGGGTACCCGTCGATTCCTCTGCTGATCTGATGACGGGCGCCGAAAAGGCCAGGTGGCTGGCATCTTTCATTAAGGATGTGTGGCAAACGTTGGGTGAACCGTGTGCCAAAGCCACGAGAAATCAAGCGCTGACCTATGCCGCAGAGCGCGAAGAGGTTTTCTGCCTGAATGTATCTGTGCTCGTTCATGGTGACGCACACTCCTACAACGCATTGACACTACCCGGGCTATCTTCAGATGCGCAGACGCAATGCAAATTCGTAGACCCCGATGGCCTGATTGCGGAACCCGCCTACGACCTCGCGATTCCGATGCGGGATTGGAACCAGGAATTGCTTTGCGGGAACGCCACCGAGCTCGGCGAGGCGCGCTGCGAGTTGCTTTCCGAATTGACCGGTGTCGATGGCCGCGCCATCTGGCAATGGGGCTTCGTTGAGCGCGTCTCAACAGGGCTGCTCCTGATGCAGATAGGAATGGAGCGGGAGGGCTTGGAAACACTCGCCGTTGCTGATCAGTGGGCAACCGGTAGAGTGTTGTGACGACTTCCCCCAGGCGGACGCTGATATTGTGCCGTGTTCACGGTGATCCACGCGAGAAGGTGGCGAACACGCCATAGTGATCGGAAGGGTAAACGCCGTCCACGCACTCGTTGGCGACGACCCGGCACTCCTCGACGCGTCCCGCGCCGCCCGGCCGGTGTCGGCCGATGAAAATGTAGTCGACCCGAAGCTCCAGCGGCGGATCGGCATAAGGATTGTCTCGCGACATCGTCGTGCCCTCGCCAGCGCCGGCAGCTTCGAATGCATCGACGAAATACGTGCTCGACCCTTCGATCGACTGCATCCCTTTCATGAAACGCACCTCGGCGGACTCCGGGCGCGCGTTGAAGTCGCCGCAGACGATCGCCGGGAATCCCCCGCGCACGTGGCGTGAACGAACCAGATCCACGATCGCTTTCGCCTGCTGCTCGCGTACACACCCGTCGTACGGCGGATACGTGAGATGCGTCGAAACGAACGGGATCGGACCGAACGGCGATTCGACGTTGGTGACGACCGCGACGCGTCCCGCGATGCGTTCCCGCTGCGGGAGCGCCACCACTTCCGTCTGCGCGAGCGGCCAGCGGCTCGCCACCAGGTTCCCGAATGCTAGCGATGGATCGAGCCAGAAATCCTGGGCCCGGCCGAACTCGTGCCCGTACGGCGTGCCTTCGAAGAGCAGTGCGGGCTGGTCGATCGCATCGCCTAGCAGCACCTCCTGCAGCGCGATGAGGTCCGGCTCGAGGGATTCGATGCACGCCCGGATCAGCGGCAATCGCTTCTTCCAGGGACCTTCGTAGTTCCAGATGTTGAGCGTGAGCACCGAAAACGTCATTTCAAGCCCTACTCGCGGCTGCCTCTGCGAAAAGCTTCATAGGACTCCTTTCCTTCCTCCTGCCAGAACTTCTTGAACGTTTCATCATCAGCGAGTTTGGACACGTCCGCTGATCCCTCGCGGCCCCCCTGGTGATTGCGCGATCTCTTTCGTCTCCGATTGGAGCTGCCACTGCCCGCACCAAAGCCGAAAAAGAGCTTGGCCAGGACAAACAACCCAATGGCCTGCCAGAACGATAGCAGAGGTAAACCGAACATCTCGGCAAGCGTCGCGTTCCACAGAAACTGAATCAGAAACCCAAAAAGCAGACCAAACACGACCGCCCCAGCCAGCCCGACGACAGTCCAGACGGCGAACTTCTGCACCTTGCGTTGCTTCGGGTCTTCCGAATATTGAATTGAAATCATCATGTGTCTCCTTGCGATTCCAGAAAATGCCTCCTGAGCTTTTTCATCGCGCGTGATTTGTGGGAAAGAAGTGTGTTCAGCGGGACGTTCCACGTTTGCGATAGCTCCTTGAACGGAACTCCTTCAAGTTCGTGGGCGATGACGACCTCTCTTTCCATTTCGCTCAATTCCTCCAACGCCACAAACAATTCTTCTTTCCCTTCCTGAGTCTGCAACATCTCCAGGGCGTTGGGCCTGCGATCCTGAAGCAGATCGATGAGCTTCTCGCTCCCTTCACCCGGCTCTGCATCCAGTGACACGGTTGGTTTCCTGGTTCTCACGTGATCGATCACGCGGTTTTTCAGAGAACGAAAGACATAGGCGGCCAGGAAATCTGGCGGGGGCTGATCCGCTCGTTCGAGTACCCGGACCAGCACGTCATGGACCACATCCTCGGCGTCCATTTCTGCCGTTTCTTTGACCAGGGAACGTGCGTACTGGATGAAACGGTGGCGATTATTTTCGACGAACGAGCGGACATCGCGATCCTTCATTTCGCCCTCCACTGCTCACATAACGAAGAACCCGGCGAAATATTGCACCTGAACCCCAGGAGTGCGTGATGGGATCGAACTGGACTAGAATTGTTGCTGGACGAGATTTGGGAGGTCGCATCATGTCTGGAGAGAGCCACGAAACGATTAATCTGGATTTCGGGCAACGCGTGGTCGTTCAGACCAACGATCGAGAGTGGGTGGCCAGCCCAATGCAAGGTGTCTTGCGCAAACCGCTGGCGCGAGAAGACGCCGAACGAGGCCATGCCACAAGCATCGTGCGCTACGAACCTCGTTCGAGATTCTCGGAACATGGCCATCCGCTGGGCGAGGAGATCCTGGTACTTGAAGGCACCTTTTCCGATGCAACGGGTGACTTTCACGCCGGTACTTACTTTCGTAACCCGGAGGGATTTCGGCACGCGCCGTTCAGTGAAGAAGGTACGGTCATTCTCGTTAAGCTGCACCAGTTTCAATTGGGCGATGACGCACATGTCGTTATCGACACGACGACCGCCACATGGGAGCCGGTTCACGGCGGCGTTGAAGTAATGCCCTTACACACATTCGGAAGCGAACGCGTGGGCCTCGAGCGTTGGTCCGCAGGTGCAAGCCCGGATCGACACGTTCATGAGGGCGGCGAGGAAATCTTCGTTATCGACGGCGAACTTATCGATGAACTTGGCCGTTATCCGTCCGGCACCTGGATCAGGAGCCCCCATTTAAGTACGCACCAACCCTATGTGGAGCAGGACACGCTTCTTTGGATCAAGACCGGCCATTTGCCGAGCAACGTATAGGCCCGCCAGCGTCTGCACGGCTAGGCGCCACGAAAGATTTCCTTTCGACCCCGAAGGCGACATTCGCTCGAGGTAGCCGCCTCGATTACTTCAGCTGTCCCGGGTCAGTACCTCCAAGAGGTGGCCGTCGATATCTCTCCAATAGAACCCGCGGCCGTCATGGCGGTTGTTGATCTTGCCGTCGTCGGGTGTCCCGGGCCCGCCACCATAGGCGATGCTGGCTGCTTCGATGCGAGTGAAGATCTCGTCAAACTCCGCGTCGGTTACCTTGAACGCGTAGTGGTGCTTGCGGAAGTCCGTCGCGTTGTCGAAGTCCATGGTGAGGGTGCCGTTCACACGAACCGGCGCGAAGTGACCCATGGTACCTTCGTAGGTCAAGCCCATGATCTCGGCGAAAAACTTTGCCGAGGCTTCTTTGTCGTGAGCCGGGACGATGGTGTGATTGAGTTCCATGTCCAATCCTCGTGATGCGTAGCTCTTCGTATCTTACCAAGAGTGTCAGCATCGGTCCTCGCAGAACTGTCCTTTTAGCAGACATCTCCCGATGATCTGACATAGCCTCGTCCCATGCACTGTGGGAGGAGAATCATGACGATCATAGATGCCATCGGAGACTATGAAGCAAACCCCAACTATGCTGTCTTCGGCGTCAACGGGTTCATGCATTGAATCGCCCTTCTACCAGCGATCCCACATCAACGCCTTGTCGGCTTCAGAATATCGAATCCTCGGTCTTCGCTTCATCGGCAACATCCCCCTCTAAACAATCAAGAGAATAGAATGTTGCGTTGACCCATTGAGAGCACCA
>Ga0209987_10001175_pt1 | contig 14191 bp, 12 predicted proteins | sample N074metaG_FD_182134 | JGI IMG/M metagenome (GOLD analysis project Ga0209987, IMG submission 182134) | Deep subsurface microbial communities from Kermadec Trench to uncover new lineages of life (NeLLi) - N074 metaG (SPAdes) (version 2) | ecosystem: Environmental > Aquatic > Marine > Ocean trench... | reverse complement strand
ACCGCGCTCGTTTTCTTTTTCGGTCTGCCTGGCGAACATGGCACGGTAAAAGTCTCCGAACTCGCCCTGCACAAATTCCGGAACTTCATTGTTGCTCGGCAGTTTGACGGTGCGGTAGTTGGTGGTCTCCACGCGTCCGGTCCTGGTAAGCGCGTACACGTAGAGTTCCTGTTTGCCCGTGGCATTCAGCATGCCCAGTCGAATCGGCAACATGAATTTGTTGCTTTCGTACGCCACTTGCAGCGGCCGCAGCCTCGAGTAACCGAGCTTCGACTGCTCCCGCAGATTGACCTTGGCCACGAAGAAACGCATGTCTTGTTTCAGGTAGCTGTCGACAACGTCTTTGGCGCCCTGCGGAATACGATAGTCATTTTGCTCCAGCCACTGGATGAGCCCGCTACTTTCCGTGGCGGACAGAATCAGAATGTCGTATTCGCCAACGGTGTAGCTGGCCTCGATGGTTACGCCAAGCGCTAGCCCGCGCTCGTTATCTTCCGCGATACTCCGCGGCATCGATGCATCATTCATTGACATGCTCTTTAGCGCCTCGTAGCGGGCACAGGGATCCGGGTCGTGATATTCAACCAGCCTTGGCGCCGTGTACGCGTCGAGGTGTTCAATGACCGCATGATCGCCAACGTTGATCTGATCGCGTTCAATAAACGTCGGTACCGGTATCACCACGGCGAAATCCTGCACGTCACCTTTGAAATCGTTTGCCATCGTAATCACGGTGCGGTTGCCGTCGCGCACGAGCACAACTTGTGATGCTTCGTTGAACAGCGCGGTATCGGCGCGAGCAACGTAAAAGCCGCAAAACGCCTGCGCGGTTGTCGATATCGCGATCGTTATCGTCGCGGCCATGACTGAAATCAGTGTTCGCATTAGTAAACTCCTTTAAAATTTCCGGCGGACTTGGCGGCCGGTTGTTTCCATCGATAATGTTGACCGCGCAACAGTGAATCGAGCAGTGGCACGAATGGTGCTGCGAGAATCAACGCAAGAATGGTTCCGTTGGGTTCGTAGAAAACGTACTGAATGGTGTAAGCGATGCTCGCGACCAGGGCGCCGAATATAATCCGGCCTGTGGCTGTGTCGGGCGTCGTTTTCGGATCGGAGATCATGAAAAAGGCGAAGATCAACAGGACGCCGTTCTGCAGTTGATGCAGTGGAATACTCAACGGATCTCCAAGCCAGATCGCCCGCCCGACCATCAGGATTGCGTAGGCCCCCAGGAATGCCAGCGTGGTTTCTGCGCGCTTCGCGCGGGTTAGAACCAGGAAGCCGAGGCAGGCGAGGGCAAATGATCCGAGCGCAGCGCTCCCCCACTGGCCAGATGACACCCATGCGTTATCGCTGCCGAGCATCAACGTCACGAGCGCGACGTTGGCCGGATTGAAAATGTGCTTGCCGCGGACGCGCAGCAGGAACTTGCTGCCAATCGCAATGCCGGCTGCGAGTATCGCGATCGCGATCATGTCGGTGCGCAGTAACAACGTCAGCGAAAGCGACGTGATTACGGCGCTTAGCGGATCGAAGCGTGGCAGACCCGCCCACCGAGTTCCGATGAACTGTACGCATTGCGCCGTCAGCATAATTGCGACAGCAACAGGCCATTGAATGCCAAAATCGAGCACCACGATGCCGTAGCTGACCAGGAGGCTCAACACGGTAATCTGGTAGTAGCGTGGGTCGGTAAGCCTGGAAAAAACGTTCATGCCCGATACAAACGTCGGCAACGCCGTATCGGGTCTAACACAACAGGTGATAATTACTATAATAGAAAGAATGAGTTACAAATTTGCATCCAAAGTGGCGTTAGCATGCATCTAGACGATAAGAGCTGCTCAGTGAGCAGATTATTGATTATTAAGGAGTAAAGATTGTGGTTGATGTGGTTGAAATATTCATTCCCATTGTTATGTTCGTCGGAATTACTGTGGTATTGAGCCTGTTCGTCTGGTTTCGCTTTCGAATACGCAATGATTCGCAGGCAACGATTCGTACCGCGATTGAGAAAGGGCATGAGCTGACCCCCGAGGTCATAGACCGTCTCGGGCACCCGCAGCCGAATAAAGACAGGGACTTGCGAATTTCGCTGATCTTTTTTGCGCTTGCGATTGCACTGTCGTTGTTCGGCATTGCGCTTCCGGTTGACGAGGAACATGCACAACGCGTATTCATGGGCATTGCGGCATTCCCGTTTAGCCTCGGCGTAGCGTTCCTGATCATGTGGCGTTTTACGGAGCGTCGGTCATAGCGCCAGGCGCTACACAGCTAAGCGGAGAGGATCATTATCTTGTCGCGCGGGCCGTGTCCGCTCAGGACACGGCCGCTTTCGGCGAACTTATTCGCCGCCACCAGTCGCAGGTACGAAATTTCCTGCGCAGATTGACGGGCGATATCTCGACCGCTGACGACCTGGCACAGGATTGTTTTTTGCATGCCTGGAACAAGTTGCAAACATTTACAGGTCGCGGTTCGTTTATCGGTTGGCTCTTGAAAGTTGCATACACAACGTTTTTGCAGTCGAAACGAAAATCGAAACGATACAGGGAAGTGCTGGAAGAAGCGGCGAATGTCGCACGGACAGAATCGAGGAGCTACACTGAGCCGATAGATGAGGTTTCTGATCTCGACAAGCTTCTCGCAGTGCTGAACGAGGATGAGCGAGCGATAATCGTCATGTCTTACGCCTGCGGGCTATCGCACCGTGAAATCAGCGATGCGACAGGAATGCCGGCAGGCACGGTGAAATCCGTGATTTATCGTAGCAAGGAAAAGATCAGGAAAAATTTTGAAATCAAAGATCATAAACATGGCTGACAAGATAAGAGACGCTGAGGATCGAATACTTGAATCGATGTTTCGGTCAGAAACGATCGATGACGGCGGATTTAGCGATCGAATAATTACTCGCATACGCCGGCGCATCTGGTTACGACGACTCGCGCTGCCAATCGCTATGCTGGCCGGTGCGGCTATTGCAATCAATCCGTTGCTGCAGGTAGCTGCGGTATTGTCGACCCTTACCGATTCTGTACCGCGGTATTCGTTTGCATTGCCGGAAATGATATTGGCACAGTTGCCCATTCTGGTTGCTGTTGGTTGTTTGCTCGTCGTCGGTATTGTCACCTTCCAGGTCAGCGAGGACTAAATAGTTTCATCGTGACGCATTGTCACCGGCGAAGGGCTCGGTTACATTGCATCAATGAATCTTCGCGATCAGGTTGCATTGTTGTTGCCGGACTGGGAACGCTGGTATCCGAGTCTATTCGATGCGGCGAGCGATCTCGGCCTGATCAGGGCAGAGGTCTGTGATCCGAACTCCTTGTTGTTAACACGACGTCACGCGAAAATTCGTCAGCGAGCCGAGGATGCTCACCGCGAGAATTGGGGTGGGACAACGCAAGAATGAATCGCTCCGCTCTGGATCTCGAGGCAATCCGCAATCAGTTTCCGTCCCTCGCTGACACCGATAGCGGCGTCCGCCGCATCTATTTCGACAATCCGGCCGGAACGCAGGTGCCATTATCAGTCGTTGAACGAATGTCGGACTGCCTGCTCCGGGGCAACGCCAATATCGGCGGCTACTTTCAAACCTCTCGTCTGGCTGCAGAATTTGTGGATGATGCGCGCCAGGCGATGGCCGATTTTTTGAATGCAGCTTCACCCGACGAAATCATTTTTGGCCAGAATATGACCAGCCTGACGCTGCATGTATCCAGATCGATTGGCCAGCAACTGAGTCCCGGGGATGAAATCATCCTTTCGCAGATGGATCATGATGCAAACATCGAGCCCTGGGTGTTGCTGGCCCGCGATCGGGATCTTGAGATTCGCTGGTTGCCATTCAATACCGAGACTTTCGAGTTCGACCTGGACAAGCTGGATGACCTGTTCAGTGAGCGCACCCGGCTGGTCTGCGTGGCAGGTGCAAGCAACCTGACCGGCACAATCAACGACATTCGGGCGATCTGCGGGAAAGTTCGTGATGCGGGAGCCTGGAGCTACATTGATGCGGTTCAGTTCGCGCCGCATGTCATCAGTGATGTGCAGAATTTCGGTTGCGATTTCCTGGTGTGCTCGGCGTACAAGTTTTTTGGACCACACCAGGGAATTCTCTGGGGACGCCGCGAAGTACTGGAGCAGCTCGATCCCTATAAAGTCAGGCCGGCACCCGAAGAACTCCCGTGGTGTTTTGAGCCCGGTACGCAAAGTCACGAAGGATTGGCCGGAACCGGCGCCGCCGTCGACTACTTTGCTGGTATTGGTGAATCGTTGGCAGGCGCCGGTACGCGACGGCAGCGACTCGTTGCGGCTTTCGAGCACCTGTTCGAGTACGAAAAATCGTTGGCAGCCCGTCTGATCTCGGGCCTGAACGATATCCCGGGGACCAAGGTGCAAGGCATCACGGCGGCAGATTCCCTGGCTCGCCGGGTTCCGACGGTGTCTTTCACACATACAGATCACAAGCCTGAGGCGATTGCCGAAGCACTGGGAAAGCGCAATATTTTCGTGTGGAGTGGCCACAATTACGGTTTGGAGCCGGCGAAGGCTTTGGGGCTGCTGCAATCCGGTGGCGTGGTGCGCATCGGGGCTGTGCACTACAACACGGCTGGAGAAATTGACGAGACGCTGAACGCACTCGAAGATATTTTGTAAGAAAAGCCGCCCGAGAGCGGCGAATTTCCACAAAAAGGCCGCTCAAGAGCGGCGAATTGCTCATTAAAAAAGGCCGCTCGAGAGCGGCCTTTTGTGAGATCAATGTCGGAAAATTCAGGTCAGAGGAATTCGGAAAGATGCTCCACAATCCACACAAGACCCAATGGTTTTCCTGACACCTTTGAACTCTCACTAGACATGGATCACCTCCTTTCATGTTGTTAGCCCAAACGCAGTATCTCCAAAAATCTGCCGATTGCCAAGAAAAATATTGTCTAATAACAACGGTGTAAAATGAATTTGTGATGGGATATGATAATTAGCTCGCGATGAGCGACCAGCAGCCCATTATGAGCGACGCGACGAACACACCGGTCACTGCGGCGCCCGTGACTGGCGCCGACCGTATCGGCAGCCTCGACATACTTCGTGGTGTGTCGATCCTCGGCATCCTGGTCATGAACATTTATGCGTTCGCTATGCCCTCCCCGGCCTACGCCAACCCGTTGCTCATGGGTGGCACAGACATGCTCAATCTCGGCACCTGGTTTTTCACACACATATTTGTGGATCAGAAATTCCTGAGCATATTTGCGATGTTGTTCGGCGCGGGCATTGTCCTGATGACCGACAGGGCAGAATCGGGCGGTGCGAAGTTCGGCCGCATCTATTATCGCCGGCAATTTTTCATGATGTTGCTCGGCGCGAGCCACGCGTATTTCCTTTGGTTCGGAGACATCCTGTTTATATACGCGACCGTGGGCATGCTCGCGTATCTTTTTCGCAAGCTTGCGCCGCGGAAACTGCTCATTGTGGGCTGCATGTTATTGCCAGTTACCCTCTTGCTGCACCATGGCATGGGATCGTATGTGGAGAAAACGGTCACGCAGGTTGCTGAGATCACCGAATTGCAGCAGGCGGGTGAGACCCTGACGACGGAACAGGAAAAACTCCTCGAGGACTGGGAGAAAATGCGTGCGTTCATGGCACCGGACGCAGAAGTTGTACAAGAAGACGTCGACATTCATCAGGGTAGTTACTTCGATATTACGGTGCATCGCGTTCCGGGCGCGCTAATGATGCAAGTATTCGGGCTGCTCTTCTTCGGGATTTGGCGTGTTACGGCGTTAATGCTTTTCGGCATGGTGCTGATGAAGACGGGCGTGCTATCGGCAGAACGCTCGGCCGACTTTTATCGCAAAATGATGTCGATCTGTTATGCAATCGGACTGCCCCTGACCGCATACAGTGCGATCGATCTGAGCGCGCACGGCTTCGATCCCGTATATGCCATGCAAAATGGCGGCCTTGCGAATTATTTGGGCAGCATTATTGTCGGTCTGGGCCATATCGGCGTCGTGATGCTGCTGATCAAGACTGGTTTCGTTCAACGCCTGCTCGAGCGGTTCGCGGCGGTCGGGCGCATGGCATTGACGAACTACCTGATGCACTCTGTCATTCTGACGACTGTATTCTATGGATACGGCCTGGGACTGTACGGCGAGATTCCGCGATTCTGGCAGATGGGCTTCGTCGTGGCGGTTATTGCGCTGCAACTCGGCCTAAGTCCGTGGTGGCTCGCTCACTACCGGTTTGGCCCAGTCGAATGGCTGTGGCGGTCGCTGACTTACTGGCAACGGCAGCCAATGCGCCGGCACTAATCCGCGCGCGCCAGTGATTCTGGTCACATTTGGTGTGTATACTTCGATACTTGCCTGCGCAGGGGCATAAACGATAACGATAAGAGAGACCACAATGGCAATCGCAGATCTGAAAAACGTATTGAAAATCTTTGGCGGCTCCGAACTCAGCGAGGGGGAGCAAGATGATTTGCGTAAAGAGGTCTTGTTGATGACCCTGGCAAGGGCAGCCGATGCCGATATCAATATTCAGACCGTCGAGGTCGACCGGATTCGCGAAATTCTGAAGGAAACCACGGGCGAAGACTTCAGTGCGGCCGACATCCGAGTTGCGGCGCGGGCGGATTTGTACGCGGAAGTGAATCTTCGTAAGTATCTGGGTAGTGTCAATAAGAAGATGAGAGATCAGGATCGCGCGGATACAGTAAGGGCGCTCGCTGACGTTTTTCGCAGCGACAAGAATGTCAGTGTGCTGGAAATCGATTTCTTCAATCGGACGGTTGAGGCGCTGCAAGCTACGCCAGCCCAGATTGCAGGCTTGGTTGCCGGGGAAGTCGACTAAAGCTGTTTTTGCCTCGAGCGCCGCCGCCGTAATGCGGCAGCACCGCTGCTGGTGAAAACTCGCAAGTAGCGATTCGATATGACGCTGCCGATCTCGCGATAAACGACAAATAACCCTGACACGATAATCACCGTGGCGCCGGCAACGACCGACCGATCGGGCACTTCATTCCAGATCAAATAACCGGCAATTGCACCACCGATCAGAGCCGTGTACTCAAATGGCGCAAGCATCGCGGGTGAGGCGCGGCGATAACCGCCAATGATGCCAATCCAGGCGATAACCGAACACGCTCCTGCCACCACGAACAGCATCCAGTCGTTCAGAGTCGGTGGCTGCCAATCTCCCGCGCCCAGCATCGTCATCGAAACCAGCAGCGGCCCCGACGTTACGTAAACGGATAGCGAGTAACTGCTTTCGGTATCCGATAGCTTGCGGGCCGTTATCGCGAGACAGGCGTAGCAAAATGCAGCAAATAATACGGCCACATGCGCCGGCGATATTTGCTGCGTGCCCGGCCGCAAAATAATCAGTACGCCGGCAAATCCAACGACGACGGCTGTCCAGCGCCGCCAGCCGACGTGCTCGCCGAGCAACGGTACCGACAGCGCTGTAACCATAAGTGGCGCCGTGAACCCGAGTGTCAAAGTATCGACGAGCGGCATGCGGGCCAGGCCATAGAAAAAACCGAACATCGCACCGACGGCAAACAGTGTGCGGACCAAGTGCCAGCGCCAGCGACGGGTCCTAAGGCCGCCAAGGCCGCCGAGCGGCCTCGCCAGCAACAGGAAGATGGCAACGCCAATGATGCTGCGTAGAAATACAAATTGTTCGAGCGAATAGCTGGCCAGGATTGTCTTGGCGGACAAGTCGAGGCCGAGACCGCCCACTATACCGAACATCAGAAATGCAATTGCCTTACCCGGTGAGTCGCTATCGACTTCCAAATTCATCGCGCAAAGCCGTGAAAGTGAACAAGAGCTGAACATGATGGCATGAGTCGAACACCATGCCTACTGATTCAGCTTTGATTCAGTGACGGCGTTGTTAAATAGATTACGACACGCGGGAACTGAGGATCGGAACATGTCGGTGATGCATCAAACACGGATTCGTTGGGGCTTGTTAACGTTTTTTCTGCTGACTATCGCGGCAACCACCGTAGTGGCACAGACAGCGTCGCGCCAGTCCGTGACGACGCAATATACAAGGGCCGAGCGCGATAATGCCGCCCCGGGCAGGGTGTCGCAAGACGAGTTTGACACGTTAGTAACAACAGGTAGTCGCGTTTCTGGCAAGCGCTCGAGTGTGCAGTCCAAGTCCGGTGCAATGGCGTCAACGACCGCGAGCAACAATTTCTGGTTCTATACAGCGGATGTCGTGTTGTTCAATGATCATGATCTCGACGGCCACTATTACGGCATCGATTTGTTATTCGACGTGGACACCTATTTTACGGTTGCCGACGTATATGCGGTCCTGTACTTGAGCCTCGAGGACGGCCCATGGAACGAATACGCGGCTACCGAAATCTTCAGCATTCATGGCTCGTCCAGCGACGACGAATACATCGTTGTCGCAGAACTTGTGGCGGGTTACCCGACGGGTAGCTATGACATTCTGATCGAATTGTTCGACGCTTACGACGATAGATTTGTCGCGAGTTATGGGCCGTTCGATACGCCTGAGCTTACATTCCTCCCCCTGGAAGATTCAGAATGGGACACCCCGTATCCGCCGACGACGGTCGTTGTTACGGAAGGTGGGGGTTCGCTGGGGTGGTTGTCGCTACTCGCGCTGCTCTTCGTTCGGCGAATCGCTTCGAGACGTTCGCCTGAATCATGAGCAGGCTTGGCGTTAGAAACAAGGTCAAAACTGTGGCGAAAGCCAGCCCACCCGCGACCGAAGACGCAAGCTGAGTCCACCATTGAGAACTCGGGGCGCCGATCGACACTTCGCGAGCAATCAGGTTGATGTTGAGGCCAAGAACCATTGGCATCAGGCCGACGATTGTCGTAACGGTCGTCAGTAAGACGGGCCGCAGTCGGGTTGCGCAAGTGCGCAGGACGGCGTCTTTGGCCGCCATTCCGCGTTTGCGCAGCACGTTGTAGGTATCGATGAATACAATATTGTTGTTCACCACAATGCCGGCGAGTGTGATGACGCCAACGCTGCTCATGATGATGCCAAAGGGCATGTCCATGATCAGGTGGCCCAGGAGAACGCCGCCGGTCGAAAACAGAACCGCGGTCAGGATCAAACCGGCCTGGTAGATGCTGTTGAACTGAGTAACAAGAATGATTGCCATGATGGACAACGCCATGAGCATCGCATTGCCGAGAAATTTCTCGTCTTCTTCCTGATCTTCAATCGTGCCGCGAAATTTGGCTGAAACACGGGGGTCGAGGCCAAGTGACGGTAACAAGTCACGCAGCTCGGCGATGACCTCAGACACAAGATAACCCTGCGCGACGTCTGCCTCGAGAGTCATTGTACGTCGCATGTCGGTGCGCGTGATCGTGCCCACCTTCTGCGCTGGAACACGTTTGACAAAAGTGCTGATCGGAACCAGGCCACCTGGAGTAGGGATACGCAGCTCATCGATTTGCGACAGGTTGCGGCTGTCCGACGGATAGCGAACACGAATGTCAATCTCGTCGTCGCTGTCGTCGGGACGATACTCGCCGATCTTGATGCCGTTGGTGACGAGTTGCACCATCGCGCCGACCAGTGTTATGTCGGCGCCGAATCTTGCTGCTTCAGCACGATCGACTATGATCTGCCACTCGATACCTGGCAACGGGCGGCTGTCCTCAATATTTGTCACTGCCTCATGTTGTTCGAGGACAGAACGGACGAGCGCGATACTTTCGGTGACGAGGTCGCCGTCACGCGATGAAAATTCGATAAATATCGGTTTGCCTTGTGGCGGACCCGCATCCGGTTTGCGGGTCTCAATCGTGATTCCCGCGAGGTCCGAAGTCCTGGCGCGAATCTCAGCCAGAATCTCGTCCGACTTGCGGCGTTTGTCCCACTCGATGTAATTCAGAGTCAGGGAGCCGATCTGATCTTGTGTACCCCGCACGTCTTCGGTTTTTGCGTACAGGAATTCGATTTCCGGCATGCCAATAATGCGTTCTTCCACCTGTCGCACAAGATAGTCTTTCTCATCGATCGACAGGTCGCCGCGCGCCCGAATGTCGACCATCGCAAAGGGTTGTTCGACGTCGGGGAAATACTCCACGCCCCGACCAAATGCAATGAAGCCAACGTAGATTGTCAGGAGTAATGTGCAGACGAATCCGACATTGCGCCACGGATGTAGCAGCGATTTCTTTAGAAATCGCACATAGCGTCCGGTGAAACCGGAAATCGTATCGAGATCACCGGTCTCAGCCGCTGCCAGGTTGTGCTTCGCGGATTCGCTGATTGCGCCTGTCTTGCCGAATATCGAGCCCAACGTCGGAACAATCAGCAATGCCATCAACAACGAGGCAGCGAGTACGGCGATCAGCGTGATTGGCAAATACTTCATGAATTCACCCGATATGCCGGGCCAGAAAGCGAGCGGGACGAAAGCCGCGAGCGTTGTGCAGGTCGACGCGATGATTGGCCAGGACATTCTGATCGCGGCATGCGAATAGGCGTCGTGGCGCGATTCGCCCTCAGCAAGCCGCCGGTCCGCCATTTCCGTGACAACAATTGCGCCGTCCACCAGCATGCCAACCGCCATGATCAGGGCGAATAACACCATCATGTTGATCGTAATACCGAACGCGCCGATCAGCATGATACCGAGCAGAAAACTGCCCGGAATTGAAATTCCGACCAACAAAGCTGAACGGATTCCCAGGATTCCAATGATGACGATGAAAACCAGGAGTACCGCCGCAAGCACACTGTTTTGCAACTCGGTCAGCATGTCGTTGACGTCTTTGGACTTGTCTCGTGACACGCTGATTTCGATTTCATCGGGCCAGTACTGTTGCTCCGCTTCAACAATGGCCTTGGCCTCAATAATCGCATCAACAAGATTCGATCCGCCACGCTGTACGACCTCGATCGCCAGCGCCGGCTTGCCGTTCAGGCGTGCATAGCTCTCTGCGTCTTTGTAAGTGCGCCGCACTTCGGCGATGTCCTTAAAATGCACGACGCGCTCGCCGACGACCTTGATTGGCAGCTCGAGCACGTCCATGGGCGATTCGAATACACCCGGAACTTTGATCGGAAACCGCCCCTCGGTTGACTGCAAGGCTCCTGCAGCAACCAGTTTGTTATTGTTTGCGACGAACCTGACGATTTGCGCCTGGTCCAGCGAGTAACTTTCCATGGCTAATGGATTGACGATAACTTCCAAGAGTTCTTCGCGATCCCCGACGAGATTGACTTCGAGAACGCCGCTTATTCCTTCCAGTTTTTCCTGCAGGTCTTTGGCGATCCTTGTCAGCGTTCTTTCGGGCACATTTCCGGCCAGGTTCAGGACAAGCATCGGGTCAAACCGCGTCATCTTGACCTCTGTGATCGTGGGATCCTCGGTTTCGCTTGGCAATTTTGCGGCAGCGTTGTCAACGCGTTCCCGGATATCCTGCAGCGCCTTGTCCGTATCGACGCCGGCCTCAAATTCGACCTGCACGCTGGCGCCGCCCTCGTAGGCTTCGGCAATCATTTCCTTGACGCCCTCGACCGTGCGGATTTCCTGTTCCATCGGCCGGACCAGCAAGCGCTCGGCGTCCTCGGGAGAAATTCCGTCGTGCGTTATCTGCACATAAATCAATGGAATCTCAATATCCGGTTCGGCCTCTTTCGGGATCGTCATGTAGGAGTACATGCCCGCGACCAGGATAACGATCAGTCCAAGAATAACCGTTCGTGAGCGGGCCATTGCTGCATCGATCAATTGCATTTTTAGCTGCCCTCGGCGGCGGATTTCTTGGCAACCGTGGTCTTGATCTCGCTTTCGGGTATCGCGGCGACGATCGAGCCGGTCGTAACGAAGCCCTGGCCAACAGTGATGATCGTTACGGTCTCCGGCAAACCGGCGACCCAGATGCCATCGCCGGCAGAAAGCACGATATCCGCGACGACAAATTCGACCTTGCCCGAATCGTTGATGATTTTGAGGCCGATGTTGCCGGCGTCATCGAGCGTCAGCAGTGACGGCGAAATACGATGCGCCAGGATCGATTCGGCAGGTATATGCAGCTCGGCTGTGCCGCCGGCGCGTATTGCACCGTCTCGATTATCGACTTCGAGTTCTACGGTAAAGGTTCGGGTTGCTTCGTCGGCGACAGGGGCAACGTAGCGAATTTTGCCGTGGACATCTTCACCCGTCGCAAGTATGGCTTTTGCAGTCATGCCAACGTGCACGAAGCGTGCATCGAATTCGGATACGTTCGCGGAGACGATTATTGTCCGGTTGTCGACGAAAGTTGCGATTGGGTCTCCAACCTTGAGGAAAGCGCCTATCTCAACGGCCCGGGCCTGCAGGGCGCCATCGAACGGCGCTCGTACCTGCATGTAATCCAGGTCAAGTCTGGCGCGCGTCAATTCTGCCCTGGCAGCTTCGAGAAGTGCGACGCCTTCCTGCAGTTGTGCTTCAGATACATAGCTCTCGACCTTCAGTCTGGCGCGCGCTTCGTATTCGACTTCGCGTTGCCTGACGGTGGCTTCAGCCTGGGCAAGCCGGGCGCTGCGATCACGTTCGTCAAGACGAACAATGACGGTGTTGCGATCGATGTTGGCGCCGCGTTTGGCGCCAATGCTCTCTACTCGCCCATCCGTTTCGGCGGATAGTTCAACGACCCTGGCAGGCGCTGTCTTGCCATTAACGATGATCGTACGTGTCACTTCTTCGGCAATCTGGGTTCGAACCCGGACTTTGCTCTGCGGGGCGATTGTCGTTTTGGCGATTGCGGCGCTGCGCTCGTCGGTCGTGTCATCACTATTTCCGAATTGACCAGACAGCAGCCAACCCGCGATCAGAATCGCGATGCCTGCTGAATATAACCAGGATCGATATTTCTCAAATTTACCCAAGTCCATCTCTTTAATTCCTGCTTTTGTTGCGACGACTAGCCTAGCCAGTCGCCAGGTTGTCCTGTTGATCCTGTGAGTCCGGATCTTCGAGCAACTTGTGCCCGTTTTCCTCAATGTATTTCTTCATCGCCATCATGACGGCACGCACCATGCCGACCGTGAAGTGCATTCCGTTGGGCGTTTCCCGCATGCAGGTGAGCTCGAACTGGTCACAAAGCTCTTCGTATTCCTCGATTTCCGCAATGCGATTGCCAAGAACAACCGCTACTTGCTCAGAAGTCATCAGGTGCGCAAAGCACATCGTGGCGAGAAACTCGGAGCGCACCTTATGGCTCGGGTTGGGAGCGTCGAGCTCGGCCAGCAGCTTATCCCGGCCAGCTTTTGTGATGCGATATACCTTGCGATCGGGTTTGCCGTCTTGCGGAATACATTTGCAGCTGACCAGTTCTTTTTCGGCAAGCGACGCGAGCGCGGGGTAGATCGACCCGTAGCCAGCCGCAAAAAAATGGCCGAACGACGACTCGAAGTGCTTCTTCAGGTCATAGCCGGAGGCCTCGCCGCCCGTCAGCATTCCAAGGCAAACCGTCTTTACGTCCATGGCGTCTTATCCCGGCAGCAAGGGCTGCCCATATATCGGGGCGATACATAGTATCAGTTCGATATATGATGTCCAGATTTTTTCCGGCCCTCCTACTCCGCGAATTGCGCCAGAAACGGGCTGAGCAAACGATTGTAGGGGTCCAGCTGGCGGCGGATGCGGCGGAAAAGTTCCAGGCGGTTCGAGTAGGTCTGGATGACGTTCTCTGCCCGGATGGCGCGCGACTGACTGATCAGCGGCGTGCCGCCCCATTTCTCCGCGAATTCGGCCAGGTCAATGACGAAATCATCCCAGCCTTTTGACTGCGTTGACGCGGTTGTCAGCGCGATCATCGTCTCGTCGTATGAGGGTGAAAGTGGTGAGCTCGCGTCGCGGTTCAGGCGATAGCCGACGGCCGGAAGGTCGCACCGGTATCGCGAGTTCGCGAGCGTTGCCTCGCAGAAATCCCGATAGGCCAGCGTAATCATCGAGAAGTCAATCGCAGGAAAGCACCAGGTTGAGTAGAACGTGTTACGACTTGCGCGTCCACGACCGGATTGTGACGTCGCATTTGTGCCGGTCCGAACGAAACTCGAGTTGACGAAACCCTGCGTAGCCTCGCTGATGCTGTCGATTAACTGATACTTGACCGAGTCTATCGGGACAATTCGATTGAGCGACTTGAATACGTGCGGCAGGACCGTGCTCTCG
>Ga0209987_10001170_pt1 | contig 14218 bp, 15 predicted proteins | sample N074metaG_FD_182134 | JGI IMG/M metagenome (GOLD analysis project Ga0209987, IMG submission 182134) | Deep subsurface microbial communities from Kermadec Trench to uncover new lineages of life (NeLLi) - N074 metaG (SPAdes) (version 2) | ecosystem: Environmental > Aquatic > Marine > Ocean trench... | reverse complement strand
TTCTGCAACTGCCTTTACTACTAGTCAAGTCAATGATTTGTTAAAGAAGGATGGTATTAAGGGCTGTTTGAAAAAACCAATCCAACTTAATGAACTTTTAACTGCAATTACTAGCTGAGGACTTTTTGAATTCTGTTGATCTTAATTGAAACACTTCTCAATAAAATATAAAGATGTTAAATTCTTAATCCAAAATAATCCTCTTACTGAATCTAAAATTTTAATTAAGAAAATTAAGGATATACAAATTTCTAAAGAACAAAAAATAACTCAAGATAAACAAAAGATCATACAGCAATTGAAAATTAAGGGACTTGCAAAATGAAATTAAACACAAAGCTGGTAATTCTTTTTTTATGTATTGCATTAATTCCAATGGTGATTTTAGAGGGAATTAGTATTACTGAAATCTCTGATGATCTGCTTTACCAAAAAGAATTAGGCCTTGACTCCTCTTTGGTAGCAAAAATTGCTGACATCGAACATTATTTGGACACAAGACAAATACAAACCAAATTATTTGCAACAACATTTTTGCCCTTACAACTTGATATAACTAAAATTAAAGAACCTGAGACATTGGACAAAATTCAAATTCAAATCGATGCCATGCTGGTAGAAACACGAGCAAATTCTTTAAATAATTTTGGTGAAGTTGATACAAGATCTTCTATTAATATTATTTTCTTCGCAGATGTAAATGGAAAAATACTTGCTAGTACTAATCGAGAATTGATTGGTCATAGAATACCTAACGAGCTTTCCGACCAACTTAGTGTAAAAAATTATTATTTTGGAGGGTTTCAAAAAAATCAGGTATTTAGTTACAACTTTGTAACTTTTTCAGAAGATCTCAAAGATTTCAAAGGTAATACACTCGGTACAATTTCATTACAGACATCACTTAATGCGATTGAGCCGGAGAATCTAAGTACCGGATTGGAAAAAACTAATTCTATATTTTTAGTAGATAGCACTTCTCGTCAAATTTCAAGTGATCCTGATGTAAAATACTCTACACAAAATTGGAATTCAGAAACTTGGCTAATAGACAGATGTTTTGCAGGACAGCTTATTTCTGAACAATACATTAACAAAGACGGCAAAGAAGTTCTTGGTCTTTTGAAATTCCTTGAAAATGAGAATTTGTGTATTGTGGGAGAAATTACATTAGATGAAGTATTTTCTCCTATCTATGATTTACAATTTAAGCTATTAACTGTATTTTCATTTTTACTAGTAGGAATTGTTTTGCTTGCAATCTTATTCTCTAGGACAATTTCTCATCCAATTAAGAAATTAAGTAAAGCTATGAATGAAATTCGTAAAGGTAATTTTTATGTCACACTAGATAAAAAACCAAATTCTTCAAGTAACGAATTAGATCAACTTACAATCGGATTTGATAAGCTACTTCAATACGTTCAATCAACGCAGGACAACTTAAAGGGACTAGTTAAAGTTCAAACTAGAAAACTAGAAGATTCTAACCAAGCTCTTACAGAAAATATGAATCTAATTAAAAAACAACATATTGATTTATCCAATTTCAAGGAAGCTTTGGACAAGTCTGCAAATGTAATAATTACAGATACTTCAGGTACTATAGTTTATGTTAATGATGATTTTTGTGAAGTATCTAAATTCTCAAGAGAAGAACTTTTAGGACAAAACCCTCGAATTGTTAATTCTCATTACCATGATAAAGAATTTTTCAAAAAGATGTGGGATACAATTCTTGAAGGAAAAACATGGAAGGGAGATATTAAAAATAAAGCAAAAGATGGTTCTTATTATTGGTCAAAAGCCACAATTGCCCCTTTGCTAGGAGATGACGGCAATCCTGAGCAATTTATCGCAATTCATACCGATATTACAAATCAAAAAATCTTGGAGGAAAAATTATCAGAGGCATTGAAAAATGTAACGCAATCAGAACTTCAAAAAGAAGAGTTTTCATCAATGATGACTCACGAACTGAACACTCCACTAGTTCCTATCAAGGGTTACTGCGAAATGCTAAAAGACACGAATACTTTTGGTGAGCTAAATAAGGATCAACTTGATTTTATTAACAAGATTGATTCAAACGCTACGTTGTTAGAACGATTGATCAGTGACCTACTTGACGTTCAAAAATTAGATATGAAGAAAATGTCATTTTTGATTACTAAATTTAGTCTTGATGGATTTATGGATGAATTAAAAGAAAATAATTTGCATCTTATGAAAAATAAAAAAATTGACTTTACCATAAAATGCTCCAAAAATTTGATTTTGAATTCTGACAAACAAAGGTTAAGGCAAGTTTTAGATAATTTGATACGAAATTCAGTAGACTTTGTTCCTATAAAAGATGGAATTATATCCGTTGAAGCAAAAATTAAAGAAAAAAATATTATATTTTCTGTTACAGACAACGGGCCTGGAATTCCTAAAGAGAAACAATCACACATTTTCAAAAAATTCTACCAAATTGATACCTCTGCAACACGAAAACATGGAGGTACAGGTCTTGGTCTTGTAATCTGTAAAGGAATTACTGAAGGACTTGATGGAAAGATTTGGCTTGAAAGCGAATTTGGAAAAGGAACAACATTCTTTATTTATCTTCCAGCTAAAGAAGAGAAAATTGTTTTAGAAAAATTAGCTTAATTCAAAAAATATTTGATTTTTGCTTATCAACCTGAATCTTTCTATTTCTGGTTTCATCTCAACGCATAATAAACTGCAAAATAAAAAACTGTAATGGTCTATGATACTTTAATCACAGATTCTCATGTTATTTCACCTCGAGGAATTATAGATAAAAATATTATAATTGATGATGGAAAAATTGTCGGCTTTACGAATGATCTACCTGCCTGTGACCATAAAATAAATGGAAATGGACTGATTTCTATTCCTGGACCAATTGACACCCATGTTCATTATGGGGTATATTCCTCAATCGACCAAGCAGCAAAAACAGAATCACATGCTGCAGCTATTGGTGGAATTACAACAATGATGAGAATGCTACGATTAGGAAATTCTTTTCAATCTTCTTTACAAGATCAGCTAGATGCCGCATCAAAAACTCATTATGTTGATTATACAATTCACGCATCAATTTTTTCAAAACAACAAATTGATGAAATGAAATATTGCGTTGAAAAAAAGATTACATCATTTAAAATTTACATGAATCTTGGTGGAGATGTGGGTCATGTCTATATGGACATGCCACCATACACATCAGAAATTCAAGCCAAAACTGTTGATGTCAATAATCAAATTGTTGAGGAAACTGTAAAAAATGCAGCTTCACTTGGGTGTCCTGTTTTGGTTCATGCGGAGGATTACGAATCTTGTGCGTGTGGAATTAAAACCGCAAAAGAAAAAAATCGCGATGGACTTTCTGCATGGTCTGAGAGCCGATCACCCGAATCCGAAGCAAAAGCCATCAAAACTGTTTGTAAGTATGGACGTGATTATGGATGTACAATTTACTTTGTTCATATTGGATCGGAAAGAGCCTTGCAACAAATTAAAGAAGAGAGAGAACAAGGTACAAAAATTTTTGTCGAAACTTGTCCACACTATCTTACACTATCATATGAAAAACAAAAAGGATATCTTGCCAAAGTAATGCCTCCTATTAGAACAAAAAAAGATAATGAAGCAATATGGAATGCATTATCAAATAATAAAATTGATACTGTAGGAACTGACCATGTGGCAAATCAACTTAAACTAAAGCTGGGAGGAGAAAATATTTGGGATGCATTGCCAGGATTTCCAGGAATTGGAACTGTTATTCCAATTTTATTAAGTGAAGGAATAAACAAAAACAGATTCTCCCTTGAGCAACTTATTCGATTTACCAGCCTAAATGCAGCACAAATCTTTGGAATGTATCCTAAAAAAGGAACCTTGGATAAGGGTTCTGATGCGGATGTTACAATGATAGATTTAAAAAAAGAAAATAAAGTTTCCTCTGATTTGTTTGGAGGTTTTTCAGATTATATTGTCTATGAGGGAATGAATTTGAAGGGATGGCCTGTTAAAACTATTGTAAGGGGACATCTAGTTGCAGAAAACTTTGAAGTTGTTGGAAAACTAGGACATGGGAAATTAGTTGAACGTCTGGTAACTTGATCTGAAATTCTACGAATAATTTTAAAGGGAAAATTCATTTATCCATAATTTAAGGAAGCAAATTATTGAGATGATTCAAGAGGACAGAATTTATCAATTCAATCAGGTGTGAAAACCAGTTTTCTAACTAGATTATTTCAAATTTTCCACCAGTTTTTGCCTTATAGATTATATCTGGTTTTCTAAGAAATATTCCTGATTCCATAACCCCTGGAATTTGCTTAATTTTTTGCGATAGGACTTTTGGATTTTTAATTGTTCCAAAATCACAATCAAGAATAATGTTTCCATTTTCTGTAATAAAGGGATATCCTCTATCAAGGGAACGTAAGGTTGCTTTTCCTCCTAATTTTTGAATTGAATTTGCAACTGAATTTCTTGCAAGTAGATGAATCTCTACGGGAACAGCTCTGGTAAAGTTTTTAACAAATTTTGTTTTATCAGCCATCACTACAATTTTTTTGGCTAAACTAAACAAAATATTTTCTCGGAGTAAAGCACCTCCACCTCCCTTAATTACAAATTTTTGAGAATCAATTTGATCTGCACCATCAAAAACTATATCGATATAATCAACTTGATCAGATTCAACTACTAGAATTCCTGCTTTTTCAGCAATCAGTTTTATCTGAAGTGATGTTGGAACTCCTTTGATACTGAATTTTTTTTCTTTGATTAACAGTGCAAGTGACTTTACAAGTGCGGTAGCTGCTCTCCCACTTCCAAGACCTATAACATAATTGTCTTTTACAAATTTCAAGGCATCATTTGATAATGCCGATATGGCACTATCATAGGACATTTACTCTACCTCTGCTTGTTCAATCTTGGAGAGAACATTCATGATCTCACCCTTGATTTTATCTAAATCATCTGAATCATCATCAAAGTCATCATCAAGGTTTACTGTAGGCTTTGGTTGTTCCTTCCGAGGTTCCGGAAGAGCTTTGAATTTAGTAATTTTCTCAACCTCTTTTATAATGTCTGGTTTTGTTTCAAATTTTACCGCAGGGTACACAGAAGAAATTGTATTTACAATTTTAATTTTCTCTTGGATTTTTGGCTTTGGTTCAATTATTTCCTTTACAATTTCCTCTTTTATCTGAATTTGTTTTTTAAATAATGAGAATTTTGGCTCGCTCTTTGAGAATTTAGTTAACGTGGTTAGTTCAAAGGACTGTCTTGACTTTGTAGTTGGAATTGCTATTTGTTCAGATATTGTAGGATTTGGTTTCTCAAAATTAAATGTACTACTCTTTGGTTTGTTTTCAATTTGAGATTCTTGTTTTGGTTCGGGTTTAGGAATTACAGATGTTTTGTCTTTTTTAATTTCTGGAATGGAAACATTCGCTGTTGCAAGCTTTGATGATATTTCATACAATCTATCATCTAATTTAGATAGTTTTTGGTCCATCAAAGCTATCAGACCATCACCCACTGGACCCAAGTCGGGATGTTTGCTTGCATCTTCAAGTTTTTCTAATTTTGCTAAGATAATTCCTAACTGATGTTGATACTTTAACAGTAATTTATCGCGTTGAATTTTTGAAAGATCTGAATCATATTGATATAGCCTAGAAATTGTTTTGGTAAGTATGTCTTTTTCAATTTTCAGTGAATTAATCTGACTTTTGATATGTGAGCTAGCACCAACACTCAAAAGTTGTGTTTTGTGTCTTGGTGTTTTTCTTACAGCTACAGCTGTTGCAACACCGGCTAATGAGCTAAGAAGAATCACAATTTCTTGCATCTATGTATACCATTTAATCCATGAATATTTTCTGCGTTTGGCGTCTGGAAACCCACAACTTGCACATTTATGATGACGTTTGTGCAGCGAGTTTTTACCACATCTTCTACACCTAATGTGAACTTTTTTTCTAGTAAACCCACCCATAGAAGTTGTGCCTTTTACCATCTCAAATCACCTAAATTGGTGGGGGAGGAGAAATCATAACGACATTGTCTCCCCTTACTATGATGGTTCCAAGACTCTTAGTATCGCCCTCAATAGGAACTTCCTCTGAAGATTCGAGTAGCAGGTTCATGTGTTGGTCAAAACCAAGCAAGTTACCTCTAATGGTTTTACCACCCTTGAGTTTTATCAATACTACTTGATTGATACTCTCATCCAATACTTTTACTGCCATATCAACGGACATCTATTTCACTTATTGGCTTTGATATTGGGGGATTATATTAAAATTTCATTGGTGAAACTTTAAACTATGCTCAGTAAGGCAAGTTTGACACTTTTTTCCTAAATTCTCTATAATTTCAGAAAATATTTTTATTCCATCATTCTTGGATGCTTTTCTTGGATCGCCCCATATTCCATTTTTTGTTACTTTAGTAAATGACTTTGATGCTATTTTTCCAAGATTGTTTATCTCTTTTTTACTCATTCCATCAGTTATGAGCCCTTTTTTAGCTAAATTCATTTTCACATCATTTGAGATGGCTAACATTAGTGATGTCTCTACAAATCCAGCATGATCAAATTGTCTTTTCATAAAATGCCAATATGAAAATGTAAACACCATAAGCTTATTTTTTGAAATTTTTCTCAATTTTCTGTCAATATTTTTTATTGCATTGAGGTTTCCATGATGCCCATTAATGATAAAAATTGTTTTAATATTATTTTCAAAAAGAGATAAACACAAATCTGAAAGGATTCTTTGAAGTGTTGTTTTTTTTAAGCTTATATTAAAAAATGGAGAATGCTCATATGAAACTCCATAATTAATCGTTGGAAGCATCAGGAAGTTATTTTTTTTACATAAACTCAATGTAATTTTCGTTACAATATCCGAATCTGTGGATATTGGAAGATGTGGACCATGTTGTTCTATTGAGCCCACAGGGATAACTGCAATCTGTTTTTTACTACTAATGATCTTTCTTAGATTAGGATCTAACTGTGATTTGATTTCTACCATCTAATTCACTTGGATTTGATGTGAACCTTCCTCCAACGAACTTCCAGCTTGTTTTCTAAGTGCAACTTTATTGCATTAAGTAAGGTGTTTGCCTCTAACTTTTGCCCCTTTGATTTTATCTCTTCTAATGAAACATTTGGATTAACATCAAAAGAATCTTGGAAAATTATGGGTCCTTGATCCAAGTTTTCAGTTACGTAATGAGAAGTAACACCTATGATCTTAGTTCCTCTCTCATAAGCTTGGGTATATGCCATAGCTCCTGGAAATGCGGGAAGTAGCGATGGATGGATATTGATAATTCTATTTGGATATCTCCAAACAAAGTTTGGCGTAAGAATTTTCATGTACCTAGCAAGAGCAATTAGATCAATATTGTATTTTTTACAAACCTCAATAATTTGAGCTTCAGCTTTTTCTTGATTTTTCTCTTCAATTACAATAAATGGAATTTTTATTTTTCTTGCAATAGACTCAAGAGTTTTTTCTGTTCCTATAATAACGGAAATATTTCCTTTCAAGGATTTCTTTTTTGCAGCAGATAGAATTGTTTCAAGACAAAGTGGTTCTTTTGTTACAAATATTGCAATATTTTTTTGACTATTTGTCTCGTGATGAGTACTTACATCCATTTTTTCTTTTTTTGCCAGCTTTTGAATTTCTGAATCAAAATTCCTTACATTGATGTTTTTTGTAAAAGATACTTCTAGATACATTCCAAAAAGACCTTTGATTACATTTTGGTTTACCTTCTCAATGTTTCCTTCTTTTGAGAATGCAAAATTGGTAAATGATGCAACAATTCCTTCTCTGTCTTCTCCAACTACTGTAATTCCAACTACTATTTTTTTCAAGACTTTTTTGCTGGAGATTTTCTCATTATTAATCATTCACAGGAAAATAAGATTTAGAGTGCGGGAGGTGGGATTCGAACCCACGAACTCCTAAGAGATAGGGTCCTAAGCCCTACGCCTTTGGCCAGGCTGGGCGACTCCCGCAACAAATTTTCCACTAGACACAAATTTATCTATTATTGAACAAAGGCATGGCAAAATTTTTTGGAACGAATGGAATTCGTGGAGTTTTCAAAGAGGATTTAACTTTAGAATTTATTCATGACATGACATTATCTATTGGAACATACTTCAAAGAAGGACCAATTCTTGTTGGTTACGATGGAAGAGATTCAAGTCAGATTATTGCAAAGACAGTTTGTTCTGCACTAAACTATTGTGGAATAGATTGTAAAAATGCTGGACTTGTTCCCACTCCATGTCTTCAATATGCAGTAAAAAAATTAGGTTATAATGGAGGCATAATGATTACAGCATCACACAATCCTCCTCAATATAATGGAATAAAACCAGCAGCAGCGGATGGTGTAGAGGTATCTCGAGAAGATGAGTTAATAATTGAAGAAACCTATCTTAAAAAAAATTGGATAACAAATCCTCTTAGATGGGGAATTACAGGAACAGAAGAGAAGACAATTGAAGTTTATATTCAAAGTATTTTTTCCCATATTGATTCTGAAAAGGTCAAGTCTAAAAATTTTAAGGTTGTACTAGACTTGGGAAATGGCGCACAAGCTGTTTCTGCACCTATCTTTTGTGATAGACTAGGATGTAAAATATTTTTAGTTAATGAAAAAATTGATGGTTCTTTTCCAGGAAGAGGCTCAGAGCCAACTCCTCAAAACCTTCAAGATCTTTCTAAAGCCGTGCTAAACAATAATGCAGATCTTGGAATAGCATTTGATGGAGATGGCGATAGAAGTATTTTTTGTGATGACAAAGGAGAGATACTTACTGGTGATAAATCTGCATTAGTTTTGGTAAAACACATCTTGAGCAAAATTCCTGAATCACTAGTGGTTACCTGTTTGAATTCTAGCTCTTCCATTGAAAATATTGCCAGTGAATTCAACTCCAAAGTTATTCGAACCAAAGTTGGAAGCGTTGAGGTATCTCGAAAGATGGTATCAACTAATGCCTTAATTGGATTTGAGGAAAATGGAGGATTTATGTTTGGACCTCATAATCAAGTAAGAGATGGATGTATGACCCTTGCTTTGATGTTGGACCTATTGGCCTCATCAGGAGATTCACTCTCTCAGAAAATTAGTGATCTTCCACCATCCTATACCACCAAAGACAAAATCTCTTGCTCTCCAGAAGACGCTAAAAAACTAATTCAATCCCTGAAAGAAGAATTTCCAAGTTCTGATACTACAGATGGAATTAAAATTTCAAATAATCCTAAAAGTTGGGTAATGATTCGGCCAAGCGGAACAGAATCAATAATCAGAATATACGGAGAAGCTGAAACCCAAGAGAAACTTGACTCACTAATGTTAGAATACCTCCAAAAATCTAAATCAATCATTTCCAGATAACACTTTTAAAACCATTCCCTAGCATGATGGGAATGGAGAACGATCCCTAAGGGTGATAATGTATGGGTAAACCTTATTATGTAAAATTTGAAACTCCGGAGGACCTAGTCAATCCTATTCTAGAGGCCGTTAGAGTTGCATCAACCAGTGGTAAAGTTAAAAGAGGAACCAATGAGGCCACAAAAGCGATTGAACGTGGTACAAGTAAACTAATTGTTATAGCCGAAGATGTAGAACCACCTGAGGTAGTAGCACATCTTCCAATCCTATGCGAAGAACAGGGTGCGGCATATGCATTTGTTCCAAATAAGCAAGAATTAGGAAAATCTTTGGGCATTGAAATCACAGCTGCCGCTGCAGCAATTTTGGATGCTGGTGACGCACAACACATAGTTGACCAAGTTGTATCAACAATTGCTAAAATTAAAGGTGGTAATACCGATAAATGAGTGCTACAACTGACGAAATTACACAGTCTGAAATTATTCAAATTGTTGGCAGAACTGGAATTGCCGGCGAAGTCATTCAAGTTAGAGTAAAAGTTCTAGATGGTAAAGATCGCGGTAGAATTCTTACAAGAAATGTTAAAGGTTCTGTTAGATTAGGAGAGATTCTTTTGCTAAGAGAAACGGAACGAGAAGCAAAGAAGATCAAATAGGTGAAATAAATGAGTCTTTTAGTTAAACCATGTAATTTCTGCGATAGAACCGTTGCAAAAGGATCAGGTACAATGTTTGCAAAAAATGATGGAACAGTTTTATGGTTCTGTTCTTCCAAATGCAAAAAAAATGCACTTGTACTAAAACGTGATCCAAGAAAACTAAAGTGGACTAAAAAATACGTTAAAGGCGGAATCAAACAAAAGAAACGTTGACCGAACAATCCCTAATCATTGTAAAACCTGACGCTGTAGCTAGAAATCTTACAGGCAAAATAATTGCAAGATTTGAACGAAAAGGATTCAAACTAGTAAAACTAAAATTATTTACATTTACAAAAGAGCAGGCAGAAGACTTGTATGCGGTTCACAAAGATAAACCATTTTTTGGAGAACTAACATCATTTATCACATCAGGCCCTGTTGTCATTGCAATTATTGAGGCAAATAATGCAATTTCAACAACAAGAATTATGATTGGTACAACAAAATCATTTGAAGCAGCTCCTGGTACAATTCGTGGTGATTTTGGACTGGGACTTACTGATAATATTATCCACGCATCGGACTCTCAAGAAAGTTTTGATCATGAATCGAGGGTAGCATTTGAGTGATCTGATTTGCAGATTCGTCAGCCCATTGTGGTAGTTTTAGGTCATGTAGACTCTGGTAAAACTTCTCTATTAGATAGAATTAGGGGAACTGGTGTACAAGGTAGAGAGGCTGGAGGAATTACTCAGCATATTGGGGCTAGTTTTCTTCCCACTGAAACCATAAAGAAAATCTGTGGTCCACTATACAAGAAATTAGAAGAATCAGATACTCAAGTTCCAGGAATTTTAGTTATTGATACTCCTGGCCATGAGATATTTACTAACCTTAGAGCAAGGGGAGGATCAGCTGCTGATATTGCAATTTTGGTAGTTGATGTAAATCGAGGTTTTCAACCACAAACAAATGAAAGCCTAAAAATTTTACAAAGCAGAAAAGTTCCTTTCGTTGTTGCACTTAACAAATGCGATCAAATTTCTGGATGGAGAAAATCTGAAACAGAATTTATCACAAAGGCAATTAAAGAACAGGATCAATCAATTCAAAATGATCTTGATCAAAAGATCTATGATGTGGTGGGAACACTATCTATTTTGGGATATCAATCTGAAGCCTTCTTTAGGGTAAAGGACTTTAAATCAGAGATAGCAATTGTTCCAATTTCTGCAAGAACAGGGGTTGGGATACCTGAACTTCTTGCAGTCTTGATTGGGTTAACACAACAATACCTGAAGAAAAGACTAGACCAAGAAGAAAAAGAAACACGAGGAATAGTTCTCGAGGTAATTGAAGAAGTAGGTTTAGGACAAACAGCTAATATTATTCTGATCGATGGGAGCATAAAAAAAAGTGACAGTATTGTTGTTGCAAAACGGGATTCAGTAGTTGTAATAAAACCAAAGGCCATACTCTTACCAAGACCACTTGATGAGATGCGAGATCCACGAGATAAATTCAAACCAGTAGAAAAAGTAGATGCTGCAGCTGGACTAAAAATAGCGTCCCCCGATCTTGAGGGAGTATTACCGGGAAGTACACTTTATGTTGCATCAACTGAGGAGGATGTAAAAAAATACACTAAATTAATAGAGTCAGAGATGAAATCAGTCTTTGTTGATACTGAAACTAACGGAATTAACATAAAATGTGATACAATAGGTTCCCTTGAGGCAATAATGGAGATGCTTAGGCGTTCTCAGGTACCCGTAGCAAAGGCCGATATTGGACCCGTCAATCGCCGAGATGTCGTGGAATCAAAGGCCATAAAGGAAAATGATAGGCATCTTGGGGTAATTTTGGCATTTAATGTAAAGATACTTCCAGATGCAAAAGAAGAAGCTGATAACAATCATATTCGTATCTTTGAGGATAAGGTGATCTACAGTCTTATTGATAATTACAATGCGTGGGTTGAGGAAGATACTGCACATGAAGAGGAGGAGATTTTTGCAGAACTTACTCCAATCTCTAAATTTAAATTTCTTAAAGGGTATGTTTTTAGAAATAATAATCCTGCCGTGTTTGGAATTCGAGTTGATGTGGGTGAGATTCGACATAAAATTCCATTTATGAATAAAGATGGAAAAAATATTGGTAAAGTTCATCAACTACAACACGAAGGAAAGACTGTAACTTCAGCAAAAACTGGACAAGAAGTTGCATGCTCTGTCCAAGATGTTACAATAGGACGGCAAATATTTGAAGAAGACATCTTTTACTCTTTTCCACCATCACATGAGGCAAAACAACTTCTAGGTAAATTTGCACACAAACTTAGTCCTGAGGAAACCAAAGTATTAAATGAAATAGTAGAGATTCAAAGAAAAAAAAATACAATGTATGCATACTAGGTTTGAAATTCTTTTACTGCTTTTCTAATTTTTGATGCATTTCATCTTTTTGTTCAACTTGGACTACAACTTTGGCATATCTGCGGTTTTGCTTAGAGAGTGTAATGCACTTTTTCAAATAACTAATATTGTTTAAGCAGGAATAAAATCAGCATTATATCTAATCTTGATTTTACCTTTTATTTAGAATGTTTTTTGCAAATCATATGAATTCCAGGTGCTCCAACTGCACCCATCATTTTGTCCATAATATGACCTGATTTGAACATGATAAAGGTAGGAATTGACTGTACGCCAAATTTCATCGCAATGTTCTGATTTAGATCAACATTCACCCTTGCAAATTTTATTCCTGGATATTTCTTAGCTATGCTCTCAAATATGGGATGCATCGTCTTGCATGGACCACACCACTCAGCCCAAAAATCAACTAGAGTAGGATTTTCAGCTGAAATTATTTTATCGAAATTAGATCCTTCAAGATCTACAATTCCTGGTTGAATCTGTGGTTGATTTTGTTGTCGAAGCATTTCTTCGAGTTTTCTTCGTTTAATCTTTTCAATTTCAGGATCTTCAGACAATATACTAATCAGATAAATTCCACTAAAAAATCTATGTCACTAAATTCAAGTCAAATTGGAAAGCTAGACACTTTTATTGTTTTCCAAGGTCTACTGGAATTTCTTCATATCTTTTAGAATGACAATTGGGACATTCATCAATATATTTTTCAAAACTGACAGAGGTGTAAACAATTCCACACTCTCCACAAATTCTGAGATTCCTTGTTAGTTTCCCCATGATTTTGTTTCTCAGTGTGTTGGGATTAAAACTTAACTAGCCATACTTTTTTTATACTATACAACAGCATTGCAGGTGCAATAAAGTACATTCCAATATTTAGCATAATTATTGCAATACCATATCCCAGCATCCCTTGTTCTGATTCTACATCAACTACTGAAAGTATTGAAAGAGACGATAACATTGGAGTTAAACCAATCTTTACTGCTTCCTTGAACAATGGATTTTCCCTCTCATAGTCTGCAATGGTTGGTGAGAATGAATAATAGAATTGGTTAAATCCAGTCATAAATGAAACACCTACTTCAGTGCTCATTACCTGGTTGTCACGAATCTCTCTTAAGAATTGAACTTGTGGTGCCATCTCAGAACCATATGCTGCAGTTGCAATAAGGCATCCTCCCCCGCTTGACTGGTCTACAACAGTACAAATGCCATCAATTAATTTTGTTCCCTCACCACAAACTCCTATCTTCGGAGGCACAACTACTGGCTCATCTAGTCCAACTGCCTCAAAAATTGAGTTATATTCAGGGAAGTTTGAATCAAACCACTCTTTGTATTTTGGTTCGTTGTTGTATCTGTCTACATAGTACTGTGGTTCTTGATTGGGATCAACAAATGGTGCTATTCCCTTCATCTCTTTTAGTCCCACTGCTTGAGAAATTGAGGAATATTCTGAATAATTATCATCAAACCATTTTTGGTAACTTGGTTCATTATTGTATCTGTCAACATAACTTTGAGGATCTTTTGATTGGTCAACAAATGGCGCAATACCTAATTCTTTAGGTTCTTCAGGCTCCTCCTTTGGCTCTTCTTTAGGTGGTTCGGTTTTTGTATCTGGAATATCATTTACAGTAATTGTAATTGATTC
>Ga0209987_10001167_pt1 | contig 14231 bp, 10 predicted proteins | sample N074metaG_FD_182134 | JGI IMG/M metagenome (GOLD analysis project Ga0209987, IMG submission 182134) | Deep subsurface microbial communities from Kermadec Trench to uncover new lineages of life (NeLLi) - N074 metaG (SPAdes) (version 2) | ecosystem: Environmental > Aquatic > Marine > Ocean trench... | reverse complement strand
CGAGACCGTCATTCCGTCCATAGACACCAACGATGGCCTCGGTCTTGTCGTAGTAGGGCGCCAGGTCATCATATTCGAGCGGCCAGTCGACACCCAGACCATCACGAGTCCACGGTTTGAAGTCGTAGGGTCCCATGCGAAAGGAGTTGCGAGCCCAATGGTTCGTGCGCCCCCCGAGCATGCGACTTCGCCACCACATGAATTCCGAACCGGGCGCACTTGCGTAGGGTTCGCCGGGCACCTGCCAGCCACCATCGACACTGGCGTCGTAATAACCGAAAGGCTTATCCGGTGTTCCGGTACCGCGCAACGGAGCATCGCGCCGCGCCGAGAACATGGGTGTTTCTTCGTAAGGATTGTAGTCACGACCTGCTTCGAGCATCAGCACTTGCAGCCCTTTTGACGCGAGCACCCAGGCGGCCATGCCACCACCGGCACCCGAGCCCACGATGACAGCGTCGTAGCCTTGGTGTTTTGCCACCTAGAGTTCCCTTATCCGGATATTGCGGAACCACACCTTGTCGGCGTGGTCCTGTAGTGCGATATGGCCTTTTCGATAGCGGGCAAAATGCTCCCAGTCGGCAAACTTTGATGCGGCAACGCGACCCGACCAGTCATCCGATCCGATCGTATATTCGACGATCTTGTGGTCGTTCAGCCAGTGTTCGACATGGGCGTCGCGGACGATCAAACGTACCTTGTTGAATTCACCGACCGGTCGTACAACGTCTTCGTCAGATGCATAAAGTGCGTAACAGGAACCGGCGCTGGTTTCCGGCATTTCGCCGTCTTTGTGATTGTCGTCATCCAGAATCTGCATTTCGATGCCGGTCTGGTAGGCCACGCGTTGCCCGGCAATTTCCTGCACACCAAAAAAGATACCGCTGTTGCCACCTTCGGAAATTTTCCATTCGAGCTGGAGTTCGAAATTCTCATATTGACCGTGAGTGATCAGGTCACCGCCTGTCATGGAATCGTCCACCTTGAGAACAAGCGTGTCACCTTCTACGCTCCAGGCAGATCCTGCCGACTCTTCGCCGTAACTGCGCCAGCCGTTAAGATCTTTGCCGTTGAAGAGTACGGTCCATTCTTCCGCCGTTTCCTGCGACAGGTTTTCCTCCTGGGCAGTTTCAGGATTGCAGCCGCCCAGTAGCGCCAGGCAGATAACAAACGCAGTCAATTTCCTCATCGGCGTATTCGTGTCTTTCATCAATCGATAGGGAATTCTATCGTGTTCCCACAATCGACACACGGCCGGAGCGGCCCGAAGAGAGTGCTGGTTATCTTCTTGGGCACTGCGAAGACAAGTTAGTGATTCAGAGCACCCCATCGGATGCCTGTTCATTAACGCCAAAGAAGTCCTACCCTCAGATTCAGCGGTTACATCTGGACGCCGGCCGATTTTTGTACTGGCGTGAAATGCGACGTTCTGGCAGTTCGTGAGCTTGGGTTGTCACCACTAACCTGGTCGACTGGTGGCGACGATTTGAGAGATCCCAAGTCAGAAGAGAGGAAGAAATATGTTGCGGCCATAAAGGCCGCAGACACCGGTGATATTGAACCTCTGACAGTCTATCTGTTGCATTTGGATGCGAAATTGAAGTGAACAGACAAAGGACGAACACCAGGAAACGGGCCTGGTTGAACAGGCTCTTGTAAATAGTCTCGTGTGACACCTGGAAGGCCTCGTCGTCCGGGCAGGTGCGTTTTAGCCAGCCAGCGATCCCACATCATTGCCTTGTCAGCTTCCGGCAATATATTCTCTTGCGATACTTCATTGATAACACCTCCGGCTCTAGAGTTAGAGCCTAGGTGTTGCATCGACCGGTTGAAATCGCAGCCAAAGCAGACATCGACCAGGAGGCGTGTGTTTCTCCGCCAGTGGCATACCATCGTGGCGAAGCCTACATCATTCACCTTGTGACATTCTCGGATAATTAAGCTTTTCTCGCGAACGCCCGCCTCTTCACGCGTCGGTCGCCGTAGGATATCGCCTTTCTACTTTTTAACCATTGCAGCAGGTCATTCGATGATAAGGGTTTGCTCACGAAATAACCCTGTGCTTCTTCGCAGCCCAGATCGCTTAATTGTCGCAGTGTATTTTCGTCTTCGACGCCCTCTGCAACCACGGTCAAATGCATGTCGTGCGCAAGCTTGATCGTTGTGCGTACGATCGCTTTGTTTTGATCATCGCTCGACAATGACATTATGAATGATTTGTCGATCTTTAACTCATGTAGCGGCAGGTTTTTGATTTGCGCGAGTGACGAATGACCTGTGCCGAAGTCGTCCATTGATATTCGCACGCCAATGTCACGGAGACAGTCAAGCACCGAAATCGCGTGATGAATGTCCTCCATTACTGAGTTTTCCGTGATCTCGAGCGTCAATCGGCCCGGCGTGATGTCATGCTCATTTAGCAATTGCAGGATGTAGTAGGGTAGATACTCGTCCTGCAGATCGCGCGCCGACAAGTTGACTGAAACGTTCAGGGTCTGGCCGCTATCCTGCCAATAACGGCATTGTTTAACTGCACTGGCCAAAACGAATCTCGTGACGTACAGGATCGCGCCGGACTGCTCGGCCGCGGGAATAAATTCGTCCGGGCTAAGCGAGCCAAGTTCAGGGTGTTCCCAGCGCACGAGCGCCTCGACCCCGTGGACGGCTCCATCGGGCAGCGAGATTTTCGGCTGAAAATTAAGGAAAATGTCAGTGCCCTGCAGGGCGGAGCGAAGGTCATTGATGATTCGAATCTGCCGCAGATAGTGGTCCTCGCGGCCCGCCTCATAGATCTTCACACGCACTTTCCTGAGTCTGGCCTCGCTTCTGGCTATCGAGGCGTAACGCAAAAGGTCTGCCGCCTTGTTGCCATGGATCGGAAAACCGGAGATACCAATCTCCGTCTGCAAGGTAATGTTGACGCGGCCCAGCGTAACGCCAGTGGCAAGAATGCTTTCCACGCGATCCGCGTAGGCCACTGCATCGTCTATGTCGTTATCAAGCAGGACGATGATGAATTCATTGGTTTCCACATGGCCGAGAGTTTCTCCGCCGACAAGGTTTACACTCAAGAGTTTTGCGGCGAGCGCTATGACCTGGTCTCTTGCGCTATGTCCCAACGTCGATGAAATTTCGCTCATACGTGACAGCTGGATGGAAAGAACCGCGACTTGTGCGTTGGCACTCTGCGCGTGCTCGATTACGCCGGTCAGGATTTGGCGCATCTTCGTCCGATTAGGCAGATCGGTCACCGTGTCGTAGAGCGCCTGGTGGGATATTTTGTTTTCACGGTCTGCAATTGCTAATCGCATCGCGTTGAAGCTCGATGCCAGCTCGCCAATCTCATCATTTGTGTTGACCAGGACATTCGTGTCGTACTGACCCGAGCTCATTCTCCTCGCTGCGAGTGTGAGAGCTCGTAGAGGTTTCACGATATAGCCGGATAACAGGCCGGATGCGGCCATCACGAGGATCATTAGTACGACTGAAAAAAGCAACAGTTGCTTACTGGCTTCCTTATACGGTGCCATCGCCTCCTGCAGCGAACGCTGGAGTACAACGAGCACACCATTACCGGTCCGGCCGAATGATGTGCTTAGCGTCAGGCGGGCACGGCCTGCTTCGTCGACCGTATGAATAGAATTGATCGGACTGCCGGCACCGGCAAGTATTAACGCGGATTTTGTGGCGGGATCCGCATCGCCGGTCGTTGAAATTAGTCGGGCGCCATCAATTGATCTCGATACGAATGAGACCTCAAGGCCCGTCAAGCCTCTAAGGCGTTCTGCGAGTACCGCGTCGATGCGAAACCCGAGCACGACCCAGGCGATAGTGACAGGCGCTCGGATAGGCACGGTAAACGTGTGGTAAATATCACCGTCGAACGATGCCGTCGATTGTACGATCGATTTGTTGCGCGCAATTTCGATGAGCCGTGATAATTCCGTCTGATCACCAAATCTCGTGTTACTGGAGCTCACGATGACATCACCATCGAGATCTAGAAAAATTGCGATGTCTGCGCCGACACGTTGCCTATGATTAATAAGAGCCGATCGAATGGTGCTCGCGTCTTTAGTCGCGACCGCTTCTTTCAGACCGAAGTCGGCGGCCAGAACATTGACGCTCACCCCTAACTGCTCGCCCCGGCTCTCCAGAAAATCATTGACAACTTTGCCACCGATGACCAGTGACTCACGGGCGCGTTGCTCTACGTCCTCCGCCACAGTCCGCATCACGGCGAAATGGGTTACGAATTGCGCAGCCGCCAACGGCAGGATTGTCAGCAACAGTAGCTTTCCGCGGAAAGTGGTACGAAATTTCATTCAGCGCCTGACCTTCGATTTGAGACGTGAGCAAGAGCATCCATCGCGTGCCCGTGGCGATGAACGTGCACGTGACCTAGTAACCGTGCATAGTCCAAAAATATCAATCGCTTAGGGATGTTACTAATTTTTTACCAAGTGGAATGTGCGGTGGGTCACGCTTGGCTTTTTCGGGTCGCCGTACACTGCTGTTGGGCGAAAATGCGCTTGGAACGCCGATGACCATCTCACGACTTTTAGCACTGCGTAATGTCGATCAACGCAGTCAAATGGCAGCTCGACTGATTGGGCTGTTCGCCTCGCTGCTGTTCGCGACATCAGCATTCGGCAGCGACGTTGACGTATTCGTGGTCGACCGGGATGGGCAGCATGTCGCTGATGTTGCCGTATATGCGGTGAGGCTGGATGGCCAAAATGACCTGCCAACCCCGACTGCAGGCGCTATCATGGACCAGATAGACAGGCAGTTCGTGCCGCATCTACTCGTCGTACAGACCGGGACCCCTGTGGAATTTCCGAACAGCGATACGGTCGCTCATCACGTCTACTCTTTCTCACATCCCAACAAATTTATTTTGCCGATGTACAAAGGTCAGCAACACGCGCCCGTTACGTTTGAGCACAGTGGAGTCGTTTCGCTCGGATGCAATATTCACGACCACATGCTCGGCTACATTTTAGTCGTGGACAGCACGGCATTCACCAAGACTGATGCGAACGGCCATGCATTACTGTCGTTGGAGAGCGCGGAAGAGTACGCGATAAATATCTGGAGCCCGCGCATTCGCGACAAAGTTAAATTCTTATCCAAAACGCTGGTCGTGTCCGGGAACCCGAATGCCGAAATAACGTTTTCCTTGGCGAAAAAACTCAATCCGTCTCATCCCGAGGGGGCGTCATGGTCAGATTACAAATACTGATTGCGGCGGCACTTTTCGCGCTTGCCGCGCACCCGGCCAATGGCTCGGACGTATCGAACCGGTACAAACTGAGTGCGGGCATTGATGTCAGCTATATTAACGCATCCGGCTATACGTCATGGACGGAGGGATTCGTCGGCAAGCTACTTTACGACGACGATAGTGAAGGCCTGACAATCAGTCAGGCGTTTGCCGACGTTGATTTTCAGCTTACAGATACGCTCAAGGCACGCGCAGTAATCGAAGCTTATGATGATGAGATAGGCTCAATAGTCGACTTTACGCAGGCCTATGTGGAATGGCGACCGGTACCCCGCTCCGCAAACCGATATCGATTGAAAGTCGGTGCATTTTATCCACACATGTCGCTCGAAAATGTTTCGGCAGGATGGGGCAGTCCATACACGTTGAGTTTTTCGACAATTAATACCTGGATTGCAGAAGAACTCCGCACGATCGGGGCAGAATTGTCGGTGTCTCGTAGACCCGAAATGTTTGGCGGTGCAAACACCTTTAGTCTGGAAGGAGCCGTTTTTGTCGCTAATGATCCAACGGGATCGTTGCTGGCATGGAAAGGCTGGTCGGCGCACAATCGGCAAAGCCGCATTGGAGACAAGCTGCCACTGGCGCCATTGCCATTGATTCAGCCCGGCGAGATGTTTGCGGCACAAGATCCATACGTTGAGCCTTTCCGCGAGATCGACGGCCGAGCTGGCTACTATATCGGCGGTGGATGGCGATTCAATCAGCAACTAATGATTCGGGCAATGCATTACGACAATCGCGCCGATCCCACGGCGTTTGAAGATGGACAATACGCCTGGGCGACAGAGTTTGAACACATTGCTGCACAGGTTGCTTTGCCGGGAAACGTGGACCTGTTGTTTCAATGGATGAATGGCACAACTGTGATGGGGCCTGTTTTGAATGGCGCCCACCTTGTCGATACTGAGTTCGACAGCAAATTCCTGATGTTGACGCGGACGTTCGACCGCCATCGCATATCATTTCGCTACGACAAATTCGAAGTCACGCAAAATGATGACACGGACGAAGATAATAATCCCGAAGACGGCTTTGTCTGGACGCTCGCTTACTTCTACGAATTGTCGAACAAAGTGTCGTTCGGCGCCGAGTCAATGAGCATCAAAACAAACCGCTGTGCTTGGGAATATTTTGATATTGATGAAACCCGTACCGAAAAGCAGCTGCAGCTGACTGTCCGGCTTCGGTTCGGGAGCTGACACCGCTCTGGATCGGTAGCTTGGCTGGCTCCGTCAGTTGAGCGAGCGTGAACGACTGCTACTGGCCGAAGCTGTGTGAAAACTCACCATTAGGTGGTGCTGGCTATCGACCGCGCTCTGCACGTTGTAGCCGACCATGCCTGAGCGGTTGCAGTGCGTAGGTACTTTAAATTTCTATTACTCGCTCGATGTCGACCTATTCATTCCTGATGCTCCAGCGAACCGGTTCTTCGGCAATCACTTTGCCGCTCGGTTTGTGTGTAATTCAAATATGCCTGGCATCACGCATCTCAGTTTACCGTCAGCCGCTGTCGGCTTCCTGTGCCAGTTCAGCACCCACTTCCTGGATTTCCTTGTTCAGGAAGTAGCCTATGACCGTGCGGATGACAACCAGGCCGCCAACCAATATTAAATCATCGATAGAGCGGCTGATGATTGTGACGAGTAGATCAGAGATGATCATAAGCTCAAGGGCAAACACCAGCTTCACGCCGAGCCCGCACCGAACGACCTGCATATTGCGCATTCGGCTGCGTGCATCATCGGCACGAATCGAGCCGCGGACCAGACCGACTACGGCTTCCACAAATGCCCAGGCCATGATCATCGCTCCGGTTAAGTCGACTGCCACCGCGAGCCATTCCAATACCAAATGTATTTCATGCATGATCAGACCTTTTTCAAATCAAATCCGCGTCAGTATCAATTTCAAGTAGCGACGGTCCGGGATACGCCAATGCGTCGCTGAGCGCAGACTCAATTTGATCTGCCTTGGTCGCACGGAAACCCTTGCCACCACAAAGATTGGCAAACGCAGCAAAACTCGGGTTGTGCAGATCGGTCTCCCACACCAGCCATTCGCCGGCGCGCTGCTCTTTGGAGATCTTGCCGAGCTGGCCATTATTCAGTAGCACGTGGGTGATATCCATGTTGTATTTCACCGCCGTCGTGAAATCGCCCATGTATTGGCCGAAGCCACCATCACCGCTGATCGAGATCACTTTGCGTCCGCGATAGGCGTCCTGATCCTGTGTTGCTGCCCAGGCACCCATCGCCGCCGAGAAGGCGAAGCCTATCGAGCCCAAATAACCCGACATCAGGATGCGTTGCTCCTGGCACTCGAAGTATCGACCAAACGAATAGGTGTTGTTGCCGACATCGACCGCGATAATGGCATCGGCCGGTGCGAGCCGCGTCAGGGCCGCAAAAATTGATGCTGAATTGAGTCCCTTGCCACGATCATCGGCCACGCGGCTCTGCTTTTCCTCTCGCCAAATCGCCCAGCGATCCGCAACCTCAGGTCGCTGATCCACCGTCTTCGCGGCGCCGTTGAGCAAGGCCTTCATACGCCTGGTTGCTACACCAATCTCGCCCCACACAGGCAGCGTCACCGGGTGGAATTTGCCCAGATGCATGCGATCAAAATCAACCTGAATGATCGGCCGTTTTTGCGTAATGCCCGTGTGGTTTGAGAACGAGGACCCCAATGCGAGAATCAGGTCGCATTCGTTCATGAACCAACTCGCGATCGGTGTGCCTGAACGTCCCAACACGCCTCCGGCAAGTGGGTGACTGTCCGGAATCTGCCCTTTGCCCTTGAATGTTGTCATCACCGGCGCGTTTAGCTCCTCAGCCAGTTCGATGACGTCGCCCATTGCCTCGCGAGCACCGTAACCCACAATAATAATGGGTCGTTTTGATTTCTTGATGAGCTTGACCGCATCGTCAAGTACCGTATCGTCGGGCGCAATGCTGGCGACGGACAAACGGCCTTCGGGCCCGGAGGGAGTTGTGTCGGTTGCCACCATGGTCTGTACGTTGTCGGGAAATATCAGATGCGCGACGTCCCGTTGAACGATGGCATTCTTGCAGGCAAGCGACATTAGTTCTGCGTGCTTCGAGCTGTGCAATGCCGACTGGCTAAAGCAGGTCACCGGAGCAAACGCAGCCGCAAGATCGACTTCCTGAAATGCGCCAGGACCGAACACCTGTACTTGGACCTGGCCCGTCAACGCCAGCAGCGGCGCCCGGTCGACCTTGGCGTCCCATAAGCCGGTCATCAGGTTTGTAGCACCCGGCCCGGCGATTGTCAGGCAGGCGGCTGGGGTGCCGGTGAGCTTGGCATATCCGGAGCAGGCAAATGCCGCAGCGCCCTCGTGGCGGACGCCGTAGTAATTCAAGTTGCCTTTGATCGCCTGGCGTCTAAGCGCGTCGGACAGACCGAGGTTCGAATGACCGACAATGCCGAAGACCGAGGTTATACCCCAATTGGTCATGGTTTCGACCATTACATCGGTGACAGTGGTCTCGTGCGGCGCGTCAGCTTCCAAGCCAATGTAGATACCGTCGTCGCGAACCTCGAGCGGGTACATCGATTGCCCGGAATCTTCGTGCCCACCGGGTGGCAGTCCGGTTTTCGGGTCGAAGTCCCAACCGTGCCAGGGACAACGCAGCATGCAGGCGCCGTTCTTGCCTTTTTCTATCGAACCCTCGCCTAACGGGCCGCCCTGATGTGGGCAGCGGTTGTCCATCGCATGGTATTCACCATCAATGTGTGTCAGCGCCATCGAATGAACGCCAGCGGTCACCGTCTTGACGCGACCTTCGGGCAATTCATCGACGTCGGCGACGCGGTGCCATTCGAGCTTTTTATTTTCGTCAGTCATGACACGCTTACCTCGCCGAAACGCCGCCGTACGCGACTCCTGTGAGATCTGCCATGTCTCTCTTGAAGGTAGTGAGGTCTTCAATTTGCATATCAGCGAGACGATGGTTCCCGGTTGCACGCGCCATAACTGCCATCAGTTCCACTGATGCCTTGAAGAACCTGGCGAGGCGCTCGGCAGCGAGTTCGACCGGCAGTCGCGCGCGCAAGTGCGGTTTTTGCGTTGCGATTCCGACGGGGCAGTTGTTCGTGTGGCAGGCTCTCATGCCCAGGCAGCCGATGGCCTGGATCGCGGAATTGGAAACGGCAATTCCGTCAGCGCCCAGTGCCATGGCCTTCGCAAAGTCAGCCGGAGTCCTGAGCCCACCTGTTATGATCAGGGTGATGTCTTTCGCATCACACGAATCCAGATGTCGGCGCGCCCTTGCCAGAGCTGCAATGGTTGGCACCGAAATATTGTCTCGGAAGATAAGTGGGGCTGCACCCGTTCCTCCGCCACGACCATCGAGGATGATGTAATCGACGGTGGCTTCCAATGCGGCATCAATATCTTTCTCGATATGTTGAGCCGACAATTTGAAGCCAATGGGTATGCCGTCGGTTCTCTCCCGCACTTCGCTGGCAAAGTCGCGATACTGGCTGATCTCGGTCCAGTCAGGGAAGCGCGGAGGTGAAATCGCAGTTTGACCCTCTGGCAATCCACGTACCTCGGCGATCTTGCCTATTACTTTTTCACCGGGCAGATGGCCGCCGGTACCCGTCTTGGCCCCTTGCCCACCTTTGAAATGAAACGCCTGAGTTTTCTCGACTTTGTCCCAGGAAAAACCGAATCGGGCTGATGCCAGCTCATAGAAGTAACGCGAATTCGCACCCTGTTCTTCCGGAAGCATCCCGCCTTCGCCCGAGCAAATACCCGTGCCTGCAAGTTCCGCGCCCTTGGCCAGCGCGACCTTGGCCTCTTCAGATAATGCACCGAAGCTCATGTCAGATACGAACAGCGGGATGGCGAGCGTCAAGGGCTTTTTAGCGTTTGGCCCGATGACAAGTTCTGTCGCCACCAATTCGTCATCGAGCAATGGCAGATTGGCCAACTGACCGACCACGAACTGCAGGTCATCCCATTTAGGCAGGCTATCTCGCGGCACACCCATCGCAACTGCGGGTCCGTGATGGCCGACTTTGGAGAGGCCGTCGTTGGCGAGCATGCGAATGAACTTGACGTGTGGTTCGTCAACTGTCCCGGTCGGATCCTGAAAAGCACCCTGATATGCATCACGATTGTATGGTTGCGGATGATCAGCAGCCCACCCGGCAATTTCGTCTTCATCAACGAATACCTGACCATCATCCAGCCAGGCATTAAATTTTGGCAGCAGCTCTTTGTTGTTGTACTGGCTTATGCCGGTATCCAGTCGGTAGTCCCAACCGTGGACACCGCAGATCAGGTTGGCACCGTCTACGCTACCGTCGGACATTAGCGCGCCACGATGTGCACACCGACCGTAAAGAACACTTACGGACTCGTCGAAGCGCACTACGACCAGATCAACATCAGCAACTAAGGCATGTGCCGGAACGCGGTCTTCCAACTCATCCCATTTTTTAATGGCCAGCTTATTCATCGAGAGATTCCTTTTTTTAATATTCGTTCTTTTCCCGATCGGGAAAAGAACTTATTTGTGGATAGCTCGCTGGAATATTCAGTTTGCTGTTAGATTGAGTCTACCTTTATACCACCTTCCCAGAGATGCCCTCGGACAACCACAGCTCGGCCCGTTGAACGAGTCGCTCGCGCTCTACGTGATCGGGCTCGGAAATGCGGAGCAGCTAAGCGGACCGCAATGGGGATCAACTAATGAAACGCCGCTTGCTGAGTAACGCATCAATAAAGGCGGCCTTGCGCGGGTCGACATGAAAGCTGTCCGACAGTATCAAATAGCCTTTTAGTCCACCTGTCGATTCAATCAGGTACATCGTCACGTCATCGCCGGGATCCGTGCCACAATCGAATGTCACGTATTCCACAACATGAAGCTCGTTTGCAATATCTGATGGTGCCGACCTTCCGTCGAATCCAAAGTCATGCGTGTATCCATGTGCAACCGCTTCAGCCTGATAATCTGCAAGATCAATCGCCATTACGCACCTGTCCTGACCGCGACCGCAAAAATTGCAACAGGAGGACATTTACGCCCGTGTCGGATCATTTCCACCCTCTCGGATTCTTAGGAAACCTCTGATCTATTCGTGAACTCGTATTTTGGCTCCCAATCTACTTCGCCCGGAATAAATCAGAGGTTTCTTAGTTTATTCGTCCTGCGTTCGAATAGTGTCCATCGTCGAAATTGCGAAAAAAGGTATCGACCAATGGATGACGAATCGGCGTGCCGCTTGTGTCCGGTTCTAAGTTGCGCTCCGCTACGTAGGTTTCAAGTATTGCGTCGTGCACCAGCACTCGGTACCACGGTTGGTCCTTTGGCGGTCGTGAGCGCGCGACGGCTTCGTACCAATCATCGGACAGCATCAAATGCGGATCCACGTCGACTATGACGCCGCGATAATCAAACAGTCTGTGGTGTACCAGATCACCAATTGAAAATTGGGTGTTTGTTGCCATGGCTTTCTCTGTAATCCTGCCGCTCCAGGGAAAGTATAGCAACAGGTGCAGCAAGAGTGCTTGATTGACATGCAGATTCGTCGCAGCTCTGTGAGGCTTTTGTCGGAATTAAACATTGCCCCTGACCTATCACCCCTACCGGAGATCGCCTGACCTGCTGTCCGCGGACGTCGTTCGGCCCCGACACCAGGATTCAGCGACTGTTTTCCGTTCTCCGGGCCTCAATGACGCGATAGAAATTCCTATCCTTTCCCTTTTCCCTTATGATTTCCCCGGGGGAATCATCAGTGCGCTACACACTAGCAATACGCTTGGCATTCATTGGCCTTGCTCTCGCCGCCTGCAACCAACAACAAGAGTCTGTTGCACCGGGCGCCGATTGGGTACTGACCAACGGTAGAATCTACACCGTCGACGAGGAACGGCCCTGGGCCGAGGCGGTTGTCATCAAGGACGGCGAGTTCGTCTATGTCGGTGACAACGCCGGCGCCGACTCGTATATATCCGACGGTGTTGAAGTCACCGACCTCGGCGGCCGCATGGTGATCCCGGGCCTCGTCGATGCGCACACCCACCCGGGCCAAATCGATCTGACACGCTACGAAGCAAGATTCGAGGCAAACACGCGCGAGGCATTCATGGCGGAACTCGAGGCCTACGCGCAAGAAAACCAGGGCGATGGCTGGCTTCGTGGTTGTTGTTGGCCGACTTATGTCTTCGTCGACGGCAGCAAGGGCCCGGACCGCGCGGACCTCGACCCCATCTTCCCCAACCGGCCCGTGTGGCTGAAGAGCAGTGCGGGGCACAGTTTCTGGCTCAATTCAGTCGCGCTCGAGACGCTCGGCCTCGACGAGGACAGCCCGGATCCGAAATTTCCCATCGCCATGTACAAGCGCGACAACGAAGATCGCCTGACCGGCTGGGTTAAGGAGGGCGCGGCCTGGCAGCTCGTTGACGAGGTGTTCGAGGTGGACCGGGAGATACACGAAGCCAGCATGCGCGCCATGTTGCAGACATTGAGCGAGCATGGTGTCACGACCCTCTACGACGCGGGCACCAAGGAATTCGCCGACCTGGTGTATGCATTCCTGGCATCCCTCGAGCGATCCGGCGAGCTGCCGCTCCGATACGAGGGCACTTATCGGATATCTACCCCAGACAGGGCGAAAATAGCCGTCGCCGAGATGCACCGGTACCGCGAGACGTATGGCGGTGAGCGCCTGCAGTTCAACACCGTCAAGCTGTTCATGGACGGCATACACGAGAACCGCTCCGGCGCGTTGCTCGAACCCTACGCGGACGACCCCGACTACGTGAGCGACACGACTCTGTCCATCGAGGAACTCAAAGATTTCCTGATCGAGCTGCACGCAGCGAAATTCGATTTGCACGTACATGTCATCGGCGATCTGGCCGCCAAACGTGTGCTGGACGCCGTCGAGCAGGCTAAAGATACAGTCGGCGAGGATTTCTACCCGCGAGTCTCAGTCGGGCACTTGCAGAACGTCGACCCGGGCGACTGGCCAAGATTCGGGGAACTCGGTGTGAGCGCGAACTTCACACCCTGGTGGCTGGGTTTCGATGATCCCGATCCTGTTGGCGCCGGGCTGGGAGAGGCGCGGGACAACGACACCTACCGCGCAAGAGCAATCGCCGATGCAGGGGGCAATGTAACTTTCTCCAGCGATGACTGGACACTCCGGGTCCTCTCACCCTTCCTCGGCATGCAGGTGGGGCACACCCGCCAGTTCCCCCGCGAGTGGCTGACCGCGGACCAGGATCCTGAGGCCTTCCGAGCGCCCGCCTCCGAGAAACTCCCGATCGAACTCCTCATCAACGGCTATACCATAAACGGCGCGTACCAGCTGCGTATGGAGAACCAAATTGGCTCCATTGAGGCCGGCAAAGACGCAGATTTCGTGGTGCTGGGCGAAGACCTTTTTGAGGCAGATCCGTACACCCTCCACAAGACCAGGCCAGAGGCGGTGGTGATGGAGGGCGAGCTTATTCAGGGCACGCTGCGCTGACGCCCTAGGGAATGTCAACGTCTGCAATATTAGCGCTGTTTGTAAACCTCCCCGAAAATTTATTTTAATGCCGTTGCTACTTCACGAGCAGCACGAACCCCTGACCAATAAACACCTTGGCAAATACCATTAGCACGAGCAGTCATCACCACCTTCAACAAAGCTCCGTAAAGCTTCTTCGCATTCAGGTAATGGACCGTGTGGCGTTATTCATAGTAAATTAACAAAAAAATACTACCGCCAAAAAACTCCCTCGGCAGCTTTCTTGAACCTTAAACGAGTCTCAAGTCTATGAGTACAAATCTAGCGGATTTACTACAGAGCAAATTCATCAATAGTTGGAACCTGTTCTGGCTGATCACGCTGCCAATATCCACCGTGATGGTATTTTCAATGATGGGCGTCGAGTTGAGCAGCGCTCGCGCCGTCTCCT
>Ga0209987_10001166_pt1 | contig 14231 bp, 13 predicted proteins | sample N074metaG_FD_182134 | JGI IMG/M metagenome (GOLD analysis project Ga0209987, IMG submission 182134) | Deep subsurface microbial communities from Kermadec Trench to uncover new lineages of life (NeLLi) - N074 metaG (SPAdes) (version 2) | ecosystem: Environmental > Aquatic > Marine > Ocean trench... | reverse complement strand
CTATTCGATGCTGGTCGACGACGGTGTGGTTACCGCGCTGCACGTCGAAGAAGGCGGCGGTTTCAAGGTCAGCGACGCCGAGACACTGCTCGGCGATATATAGAGTTTTTTGTGCGGTCATCTTTACTGCGTAAAGCTGACCTGCGCTCAGTCGCCGCGCATGCTTCCGCCGAACGGTCGGCGGCCTGCGGTCGCAGGCTGGTAGAAGTCGGCCAATGCCAAACGGTCGGACTGGTCTCTCTAATCGCTGGCCCGGGGCACCGCGTCGCGGGCCAGGGCGTCGGCGCGCTCGTTGCCGGGATGGCCGGCGTGGCCCTTGACCCAGTGCCAGCTGACGTCGTGACGGGCGAGCGCCGCGTCGAGGCGGCGCCACAGGTCCTCGTTCTTGACCGGTTTTTTGTTCGCGGTCTTCCAGCCGTTGCGCTTCCAGCGGTGGATCCACTGGGTGATGCCGTCCTTGACGTATGTGCTGTCGGTGTGGATGCGCACGGTGACCGGACGGGTGAGCGATTCGAGCGCGGCGATCGCCGCCATCAGCTCCATGCGGTTGTTGGTCGTCGCCGCCTCGCCGCCCGAGATCTCGCGCGTCTTGCCCTGCCAGCCGAGCACCGCGCCCCAGCCGCCGGGCCCCGGGTTGCCCGAGCACGCCCCGTCGGTATAGACCTCGGCGATGCCCTCGCCGGTCACGACAGGCCGTAGGCCGACGGTCCGCCGACGCCTTGGTGGAAACGCAGCTTCTGGAGATATTCCAGCGGGTCCTTCGGCTTGACCAGGGCGCCCGGAACCTGGTTGAGCCAGTCGTAGAGCCGGGTCAGCAGGAAGCGCAGCGCCGCGCCGCGCGCCAGCAGCGGTATCGTTTCAAGCTCGGCGGCCGCCAACGGGCGCGTGCGGCGGTACGACGACAGCAGCTGCTGTGCCTTGGTGATGTTGAATTCGCCGGTCCGCTCGAAGCACCAGGCGTTGAGGCAGATCGCCAGGTCATAGGCCAGGAAGTCGTTGCACGCGAAATAGAAGTCGATCAGCCCGGTCAGCCGGAAGTCGGCGAAGAAGACGTTGTCGGGGAACAGATCGGCGTGGATGACGCCCGCCGGCAGGTTGTCGGGCCAGTTCGCCTCGAGATGGTCGAGCTCGGCGGCCAGCAGGTCGCCGAGGCCGTCGGCGACCTCGTCGCAGCGTGCGCCGCAGGCGTCCAGCAGCGGGCGCCAGCCGGCCACCGACAGCGCGTTGGCGCGGTGCATCGGGAAATCGGCGCCGGCCAGGTGCAGCCGCGCCATGCCCTCGCCGAGGGCGGCGCAGTGTTCGGCGTGAATGCGCCGTGGCCAGACACCGTTGAGAAAGCTGATGATCGCCGCCGGCCGGCCGCACAGCTCGCGCAGCGCGTCGCCGTCGCGCCCGCGGATCGGTGTCGGGCAGGGCACGCCGTTTTCCGCGAGATGCTCCATCAGCGCCAGGAAGAACGGCAGGTCCTCGGGTGCGACGCGTTTCTCGTAGAGCGTCAGGATGTAGGGCACCGATTCGGTCAGCATGAGATAGTTGCTGTTCTCGACGCCCTCGGCGATGCCCTTGTACGAAACCAGCCGATCGAGATCGTAGGCCGCGAGGAATTCCGCGATGTCCTGGTCCGAGACCTCCGTGTAAACCGCCATCGACCGTTCCCGTCCTGTCAGCGTTGCCGCGCGCCGGCGGTGCGGCGCTTGCCGTCGCTGGCGACGGCGATTAAAGTGCCGCCCGTCCGGCGAGGCCATCGGCGGCGCCGCCGGCGGGCGGCGGCACCAAGCTATTACATGCCGGCGATGAGTAAAACCGTTTAGGGGCCGTGCCATGCCGGACGCCGTGATTGCCCAGAAGGGTCCGTTCCAAGTCAACGTCGAGGCCGACAAGTCATACTTCTGGTGCGCCTGCGGGCGCAGCGCCAAGCAGCCGTTCTGCGACGGCTCGCACAAGGGCACCGGCTTCGCCCCGGTCCATTATGTTTCCGAGCGCTCGAAGACCGTCTATTTCTGCGGCTGCAAGCAGACCGGTAACCGACCGCGGTGCGATGGCAGTCACGGGGATTTGTGATCCCGCGCGCCGTACCGGCTGGCGCCGACGCCCGGCGGGCCGCGCCATGACCCGCATCTCGGTCGTTGTGCTCGGCCTCGTTCTGGCCGGCTGCACGGTGTTCGACTCGGGGCCGCAGCTGCCGTGCCCGCGCGTCGTCGTGTTGTCCGAGGCGGCCGAGATGGTCGAGTTCCGTCCCGGCCCGGGCCGCGATCTTACCGACGTCCTCTATGAAGGCGAAATCATCGGTATGTCCGCGACCTGCGATTACGACGACGACGGTTATGTCGACAGCGATGTGCTGCTGGCGATTAGGCTGGCCCGCGGTCCCGCCGCCGAGGGCAACATCGGCCGGTTCACCTACTTCGTCGCGATCACCGACCCGAACAACAAGATCATCGCCAAGCAGGTCTTTCCGGTCGAGGTCGAGTATCCCGGCTTCGGCCCGCGCGTCGTGGTGGAGGAAGAGATACGTCAGCGCATCTACTACGCGCCCAATCCCGACGCCGGTTTCTACCGCGTCTTCATCGGCTTCCAACTGACCCAAGATCAGTTGATTTACCTGCGCCGCAGCCGCGGCGGTTGACCTCGGCACCGAACCGCCTATGATCTGTCCGCCGGACGGGGCGACCCGCTCGGCGAGGGACATACATCAGACGATCCCTGCGGAAGAGACCGGCCACCGATCGCACGGCGGGCCGGCGCCGAAGGAGCAACCGCCCCGGAAACTCTCAGGCACCCGGACCGTAGGGGGATGAATCTCTGGAAAGCAGGCGCGCGCGAGGCGCGCCTCACCGAAGGGGTAAGTCGCACCGGCGCGCCGGTGCGGGAATCTCTCAGGTCCGACGACAGAGGGGGCAGCCACCACATTAGCGACGGTGGTTGACGCTCTGTGTCGGAGGATCGCGTGGCAGACCAACAGCATTCGCCAATCAAGCACACACAGCTTTATGACCTGCACGTCGAGCTGGGCGCCCGCATGGTGCCTTTCGCCGGCTACCAGATGCCGGTGCAGTATCCCGGCGGCATCATCGCCGAACACAACCACACGCGCGCCAAGGCCGGGCTGTTCGACGTCTCGCATATGGGCCAGGTCAGGCTGGTCGGCGACGACGCCGCGGTGGCGCTCGAGAGCCTGGTGCCGGTCGACATCGTCGGTCTCGATGCCGGCCGTCAACGCTATGCGCTGTTCACCAACGATGCCGGCGGCATCCTCGACGATCTGATGGTGACCAACGCCGGCGATCATCTGTTCGTCGTCGTCAACGCCGCCTGCAAGGATGCCGACATCGCGCATATGCGCCGCCACCTCGGCGGGCGCTGCGACGTCGAGCCGCTCGATGATCGCGCGCTGCTCGCCCTGCAGGGCCCCGCCGCCGCGGCGGTCATGGCGCGGCTCGCACCGGCCACCGCCGATCTCGTCTTCATGAGTGCGGCGCGGATCGACATCGACGGCATCGACTGCTTCGTCTCGCGGTCCGGTTACACCGGTGAGGACGGTTTCGAAATCTCGTTGCCGGGCCATGCGGCCCTGGCGCTGGCGCACACGCTGTTGGCTCACGACGAGGTCTCGCCGATCGGCCTCGGCGCGCGCGACACGCTCAGGCTCGAGGCCGGCCTGTGCCTCTACGGCCACGATATCGACGCGACCACGACGCCGGTCGAGGGGCGGCTCGCCTGGGCGCTGTCCAAGGCACGGCGCGCCGGCGGCGCACGCCCCGGCGGCTACCCCGGCGCCGACGTCATCATGGGTCAGATCGCCGGTGGCGCGACGCGCAAGCGTGTCGGCCTCAGGCCCGAGGGCCGGGCGCCGGTGCGCGAGGGCGCCCGCCTGCTTGACGAGAACGGCAACCAGACCGGCGTCGTCACCAGCGGCGGTTTCGCCGCCACGGTCGGCGGGCCGGTCGCCATGGGTTATGTCGCGGCGGGCGACGCCGAGGTCGGCCGCAGGCTCCAGGCCGAGGTGCGCGGCAAGCTGCTCCCGGTCACGGTGGCCAAGCTGCCGTTCGTCGAACAACGCTATTATCGTGGTTGAGAACTTGGCGTGGTTGAGAATTTAGCGCGGTCGAAAATTAGCTACGGTTGAAAATCAAGGAGTTACCTCGAATGAGCGAGATGAAATTCACCGAGGCCCACGATTGGGTCCGTCCCGAGGGCGACGATGTCGCCACCGTCGGCATCACCGACTATGCGCAGGAGCAGCTCGGCGATGTCGTCTTCGTCGAACTGCCCGGGGTCGGCACCGAGGTCGGCCAGGGCGGCGACGCGGCGGTCGTCGAATCGGTCAAGGCGGCGAGCGAGGTCCACGCGCCGGTATCGGGCACGGTGACCGAGGCCAACGACGCACTGGCCGACAACCCGGTGCGGGTCAACGAAGACCCGACCGGCGACGGCTGGTTCTTCAAGCTCAAGATGAGCGATCCGTCGGAGCTCGACGATTTGATGGACGAGGACGCGTACAAGACCTACATCGCCGGCCTCGAATAAGCCGTGCGGTCCTCGCGCGGTCGGTAACGGAAACACGGGAGAGACGACAGATGTCGGAGACCAGGCGTACGCTCGAAGATCTCAAAATGCGCGGCGATTTCGTCCGCCGCCACATCGGTCCCGGCGACGAACAGATCGCCGAGATGCTCGGCGCGTTCGGCCTCGAATCGCTCGACGCGTTGATCGACGCGGTGGTGCCGCGGGTGATCCGCACCGATGGGCCGCTCGAACTCGAGCCGGCCATGAGCGAGCGCATGATGCTGTCGTATTTGCGCAAGATGGCGAAACGGAACCGGGTCTTCGTTTCGATGATCGGCACGGGCTACTACGGCACCACGCTGCCCGGCGTCATCCTGCGCAACGTGCTCGAGAACCCCGGCTGGTACACCGCCTACACGCCCTATCAGGCCGAGGTCAGCCAGGGCCGCCTCGAAGCGCTGTTGAACTTCCAGCAGATGATTGTCGACCTGACCGGCATGGATATCGCCAACGCCTCGCTGCTCGACGAGGCGACCGCGGCGGCCGAGGCGATGGCCATGTCGCACCGCGTCGCGAAGAGCGAGTCCAACACCTTCTTCGTCGCGAGCGACTGCCATCCCCAGACCATCGCCGTGGTCGAGACGCGCGCCCGCACGCTCGGCTTCGAGATCGTCGTCGGCGACCCGTTCGCCGACCTCGCCGACCACGATGTCTTCGGCGTGTTGGTGCAATACCCGGGCTCGAGCGGCGAGACGCACGACTTTCGCGCGCTGATCGAGGAGGTCCACGAACGCCGGGGGCTGGTCACCGTGGCGGCCGACATCCTCGGCCTCGCCGTCCTGACGCCGCCTGGCGAGATGGGCGCCGACATCGTCGTCGGCAGCGCCCAGCGCTTCGGCGTGCCGATGGGCTACGGCGGGCCGCATGCCGCCTTTTTCGCGACGCGCGACGCCTACAAGCGTTCGATGCCGGGGCGCATCATCGGCGTCTCGGTCGATGCCCAGGGCAAGCCGGCGCTGCGCATGGCGCTGCAGACCCGCGAGCAACACATCCGGCGTGAGAAGGCGACCAGCAACATCTGTACCGCGCAGGTGCTGCTCGCCGTGATCGCCGCGATGTACGGCGTCTACCACGGCCCCGAGGGCATCCGGACGATCGCGCTCAGGGCGCACCGCATGGCGCAGATCTTCGTCGAGGGCATGCGCCGGCTCGGCTTCGAGGTCGTCACCCAGGTGTTCTTCGACACGGTGACCGTGCGCGTGCCCGGCCAGGCGGCGCGGCTCGCCGCCAAGGCGCGCGAGCAGCGCATCAACCTGCGCTTCGTCGACGCCGACCACCTGGGTATCGCCTTCGACGAAACGACCAAGCGCGCCGATCTCCGGACATTGTGGCGCGTCTTCGCGACCAAGGCCGACCGCAAGCTCGACATCGACGAGATCGACGCCGTGGTGCCGGAATGCATCCCCGACACGCTGCGCCGCGGCAGCGACTTCATGACGCATCCGGTGTTCAATCTCTACCATGGCGAGACCGAGATGCTGCGCTATCTGCGTTGGCTGGCGGCCAAGGACATCGCGCTCGACCGCTCGATGATCCCGTTGGGCTCGTGCACCATGAAGCTCAACGCGACGGTCGAGATGCTGCCGGTTACCTGGCGCGAGTTCAGTCATATGCACCCCTTCGCGCCGCTCGATCAGGCGCAGGGCTACCAGCAGCTGTTCGAGGAGCTCGAGGAGATGCTGTGCAAGGTGACCGGCTACGACGCCGTGTCGCTGCAGCCCAACGCCGGTTCGCAGGGCGAATACGCCGGCCTGCTGGTGATCCGCAAATACAACGAGGCGAACGGCCAGGGCCACCGCGACGTCTGCCTGATCCCGTCGTCGGCGCACGGCACCAACCCGGCGAGCGCCCAGATGGCGGGCATGCGCGTCGTCGTCGTGGCCTGCGACGACAACGGCAACGTCGACGTCGACGACTTGCACGCCAAGGCCGCCGAGCACGCCGACGATCTGGCCGCGCTGATGGTTACCTACCCGTCGACCCACGGCGTGTTCGAGGAGGCGATCCGCGATATCTGCCAGATCATCCACGACCACGGCGGCCAGGTCTATCTCGACGGCGCCAACCTCAACGCGCTGCTGGGTGTCTGCAAGGTCGGCGAAATCGGCGCCGACGTCAGCCACATCAACCTGCACAAGACGTTCTGCATTCCGCATGGCGGCGGCGGTCCGGGCATGGGGCCGATCGGCGTGCGCGCCCATCTGGCGCCGTTCCTGCCCGACCACCCGATGGTCGACGGCGTCAACCCGTCGGCCGGGCCCGACGGCACGATCGGGCCGGTCGCGGCGGCGCCCTGGGGCTCGGCGAGCATCCTGCCGATCAGCTGGGCCTACATCGCCATGATGGGCGCCGATGGGCTCGCGCGCGCGACCCAGGTGGCGATCCTCAGCGCCAACTACATCGCGCGCCGCCTGGCGCCGCACTACCCGATCCTCTACACCGGCCAGAACGGCATGGTGGCGCATGAGTGCATCGTCGATCTGCGTCCGATCAAGGAATCCTGCGGCGTCACCGTCGACGACGTCGCCAAGCGGCTGGTCGACTACGGCTTCCACGCGCCGACCATGTCGTTCCCGGTGCCCGACACGCTGATGATCGAGCCGACCGAGAGCGAGGCCAAGCGCGAGATCGACCGCTTCTGCGACGCGATGATCGCGATCCGCCACGAGATCGCGGCGATCGAGGCGGGCGAGGCCGATCCCGAGAACAACCTGTTGTCGAACGCGCCGCACACCCATCACCTGCTGCTCGAGAGCGACTGGCTGAAGCCCTACACCAAAGAGCAAGCCTTCTTCCCGCTGCGCGCGGCACGCGAGGACAAGTACTGGCCGCCGGTCGGGCGCATCGACAACGTGCAGGGCGACCGCAATCTGGTGTGCACCTGCCCGCCGATGGCGGCCTACCAAGAGGCCGCCGAGTAGGCGAGGGCGTGTCCGAATACGACCTCCAGGCGTTCATCGGCGACGCGCGGCGCATCGCGCTCGCCGGCGCCGAGCCGGCCGACTGCGTGCTCGAAATCGCGCCCTTGATGCACCGGCTCTTGATGGGCGACCGTTCGTTTCTCGAGGCGCGCCACTTCCGGGCCGATCCCGACCACTACGCGCGCAACGCGATCCACGTCACCGACGACGGCGGGCCGTCGCTTTACGCGCTGGTCTGGACGCCCGGCCAGTGGACGCCGGTGCACGACCACGGCACCTGGGGCGTCGTCGGCATCGTCGAGGGCGTGCTCGAGGAGCGCAACCACATCCGCACCGACCACGCGGCCGATGTCGACCAGGGCATCGTGCTGGCGCGCGGCGGCGTCATTCTGTTGGCCGAGGGGACGGTGACGAGCTTCGTGCCCAACCCCGACCACATCCACAAGACCGGCGTGCCGGAGAGCCGCGCGCGGGCCGTCAGCTTGCACCTCTACGGCCGCGCGATGAACAGCTTCCACGTCTACGACGTCGACGCCGGCACGCGCCGCCTGATCGACGTGCCGCACAACGAGAGCTGAGGCGGTAGCGTATTTTCTGACCGATCGAAATCTACCAGCCTGCGACTGCAGGCCGCCGACCGTTCGGCCAGCTTTGATTCCATGAGATTGGCATGCGCGGCGCTTGAGCGCAGGTCGCCTTTACGCAGTAAAGGGGACCGTACAAAAAAACTAGCCGCAAAAATGTAAGGGCGGGTTTGAAACCCGCCCCGACAGGATCAGATCAAACGGTCGGGATGCCTCAGTGTAGCCGCTTGTCCAAATCGGCGATGGCCGCATCGATCAGCGCGGCGTGGCCCTCGGCGTCGAGCGTCTCGGCCAACAGCTTGCGCGTCGCGCGGACGGCGATGTCGACCGCCGCGGCGCGCACGTCGTCGAGCGCCTCCTGCTCGGCGCGGGCGATGCGTTCGAGGACCTGCTCCTCGCGCCGCTTGAGCGAAGCCTCCAGCGCTTCGACCGCTTGGTGGTCCTGGCGCGCGGCCTCCTCGCGGGCGTGGGCCAGGATCTGCTCGGCCTCGGCGATCGCTGCCTGCTGTTGGCGCTCGTATTGGGCATAGAGCGTCTGCGCCGCCTCGCGCAGCCGCACCGCCTCCTCGAGCTGCTCGCGGATCTTGTCGGCCCGGCCGTCGAGCGCGCCGCCGATCATGCGCCCGACCGGCCGCCACGTCGCGCCGACGAAAACGATGAGGGCGAGGGCGATCCAGAAGGAGCTTGACGAGAATAGGTCGGCCATCGTCATGCTTCTCCCTTGGTCGCGCCGACGGCGGCCTGCACCGCGGCCTCGTCGAGCGTGCCACCGATCAGCCGCTCGGTCGCGGCGCGCGCGATCTCGGTGGCCAGTGCGTCGACGCTGGCGAGCGCCTCGCCGCGCGCGGCGGCGATGCTTTGCTCGGCCTCGGCGAGCTGCGTGGCGATGCGGCCGTCGAGCTCGGCCTGACGCACCGCCGACTCCTGGGCGCGCTGCTCGGCGGCCTGGGCAATCTCGCTCTGCGCCTTCGAGCGGGCCTCGGCCATGGCGCGCTCATAGGCGTGAAGCACGGCCTCGGCCTCGGTCTTCAGCGTCGCCGCGGCGTCGAGGTCGTGCGCGATACGGTCCTGCCGTGCCTCGATCGCATCGCCGATGCGCGGCAGCGCGAGGCGCGACAACAACAAGTAGAGGATGACGAACGAGATCGCCAGCCACACCAGTTGCGGCACGAAGACGTTAGGGTCGAGTTGCGGCATTGTCGTACGCGGTCGGGTGCCGCCGGCGGACCGGCGAACCCTGCCCGCTGCTAGCCGAACAGGACCAGGAAGGCGATCAGCAGCGCGTACAGCGCCACCGCCTCGACCAGCGCGAAGCCGAGCATGGTGAACGGAAACACCTTTGCCTGGGCCGCCGGATTGCGCGCCACCGCGGTGACGAACGAGGCGAATATATTGCCGATGCCGATGCCCACGCCACCGAGTCCGATGACCGCGAGGCCCGCGCCGATCAACTTTGCGGCTTCAACATCCATGATCGAGATCCTTTTTCGTTAAGTGGATTCTAGCGAGACGAGTCCCCGCCGCCGCCTCAATGCAGATGCAGCGCATCGTTGAGGTAGAGGCAGGTCAGAATTGCGAATACATAGGCTTGCAGAACGGCGACGACGACCTCGAGCGCCATCAACGCCACGATCATCAGGAACGGCGCGAAGCCGAAGACGCCGAGCAGGACGACGAAGGTCGCGAACACCTCGAGCATGGTGTGTCCGGCCATCATGTTGGCGAACAGGCGCAGCGCCAGGGTCACCGGGCGCGCCAGATAGGACAGCACTTCGATCGGCACCAGCAGCGGCACCATCGCCATCGGCACGCCCTTGGGCACGAAGAACGAGAAGAAATGCAGCTTGTGCTTGGCGATGCCGACGATCGTCACGCCGATGAAGACGACCAGCGCCATCGCGAAGGTGACGATGATGTGGCTGGTTACCGTGAAGCCGTGCAGGCCGACGATGCCGAACGGCAGCAGGCCGAGCGCGTTGCAGAACAGGATGAACATGAACAGCGTGAAGATGAAGGGGAAGTAGCGGCGTCCCTCGCTGCCGACGTTGTCGCGCACCATGTTGGCGACCAGCTCATAGCTCAGTTCGGCCATCGACTGCCAGCGCCCGGGCACCATCGCGCGCTTGCGCGTGCCGCCGACCAGGAACAGGGTGATCGAGGCGATCGCCAGCACCATGAACAGCGACGAGTTGGTGAACGACGCGTCGAAGCCGCCGAGGTTGATCGGGACCAGCACGTGTACTTCGAATTGCGATAGCGGGTCGAATGTCTTCTCGGCCACCGTGTCCCCCGTCGCTCCCTACTCGTCCCGCCCGGCTTCGTTGTCCCCGCCGGGCTCTTCCGTGTCCTCGCCGAGCAGTTGGCCCGCCCTGCGATAGACATTGAGCCCCCCGGCCGCGGCGCCGAGGAAAAAGAAAATAACCAAAAACAACGGCGCTGTCACCAGCCAGCCATCGATCAGCCAACCGATGAAGACACCGACACCCAACGGCGCCACCACCTCGATCGACATCTGCATGGCGACGCCCATCGCACCCATCCCCTTGCCGTCCGAATCCCGGCCGGCGCGGTCCACCTGCGCGCTACGCGCGCGGTCGAGCCGGGTCTCGAGATCCTCGAGCGACGGCGGAGGCTTGTGCTCGCTCAATGACGACCGATCCAGTGATCGCGGCCGCTCCCGAAATGATCGGGAACGTGCCCCTAGGCGGGCGCACCTTAGGTCTCGCCAGGGGCTCTGTCAAGGGCGATGCGATGCAGTACAAGTAGCTGATATTAAAGAGTTATCGTTCAGTCTCCGGCAGCTGTTTCGGCGACTCTCAGGGCTTCGGCGGTGCGCAGGTCGACCGAGACCAGCTGCGAGACGCCGCGTTCGCTCATGGTCACGCCGAACAGCCGGTCCATGCGCGCCATGGTGATGTGGTGGTGGGTGATGATCAGGAAGCGGGTCGCCGAGCCGCGCGCGATGTCGTCGACCAGGTCGCAGAACCGGCCGACGTTCGCATCGTCGAGCGGGGCGTCGACCTCGTCGAGCACGCAGATCGGCGTCGGATTGGTCAGGAAGACGGCGAACAGGAGCGCCAGCGCGGTCAGCGCCTGCTCGCCGCCGGACAGCAGCGAGAGCGTTTGCAGGCGCTTGCCCGGCGGGCTCGCCATGATCTCCAGGCCGGCCTCGAGCGGGTCGTCGGAATCGACCAGCGCGAGATGGGCGCGACCGCCGCCGAACAGACCGGTGAACAGTTTGGCGAAATGCGCGTTGATCGCCGTGAACGCGGTCTCGAGCCGCTCGCGGCCCTGGCGGTTGAGCCGCGAGATGGCCTGGCGCAGCTTGATGATCGCGGCCTCCAGGTCGGCGCGCTCGTTACGCATTTCGCCAAGCCGCTGCTCGACGTCGTCGGCTTCGACCTCGGCGCGCAGGTTGACCGGCCCGATCGCGTCGCGCTGTCTGGTGAACCGCGCGAGCTGTATGTCGATCTGCTCGGCGTCGGGCAGCGCGGCGTCTTGCTCGATGCCGGCGAGCCCGGCGAGGTCGGTCGGCGCGCAGTCCAGGCGTTCGCTGATCGTGCGGACGATCTCGTCGCGCGTCGCGTCGCCCTGGCGCAGCGCGCCCTCGCGGCGGCCGCGCTCCTCGCGCGTCTCGCCGACCGCGGCCTCGGCCTCCTTGAGGCGGCGGTCGCCGGCGGCGAGCCGGGTTTCGGCCTCGGCGACCGCGTCGGCCGCGGTCTTGCGTTCGCTCTGGGCGACAGCCAAGCGCTCGAACAGCGCGGCACGCTGCGCGGCGATCGCCGCCGGCCGGTCGGCCAGCGACTCGAGTTCGGTGGTCGCCCCGGCGCGCCGTTCGGCGAGTTGTTCGAGACGCGCCTTGGCGCCCTCGGCGCGGCCCTGCCACGACGGCAGCTCGTCGGCGATCGCCCACAACCGCTCGCGCCGGACCTCGGATTGGCCGTGCAGACGGTTGTATGCGCCGTCGCGTTCGGTCAGGCGCGCGCGTCGCACGGCCAGCTCGGCGCGCCGCGCATCGAGATCGGCGCGGCCATCGACGTCGGGCACCATGGCGTCGAGATCGGCCTTGGCGTCGTCGCGCAGCTTGGCGGCCTCGGCGATTTCGCCCGTCAGCCGCGTCCGGGCCTCTTCCAGGTTGGCGCGCCGCGTCGTTTGCGCGGCGGCGGCGGCGGTGAGCCCGGCGCGTGTCTCGCGCGCCGCTTCCAAGGCGTCCTCGGCGCGGCGCAGCACGCCGCGGGCGGCGGCCTCGTCGGCGGCCGATTGCGCGTTGGCGTCGCGCGCCGCCTCGTGTTCGCGCCGCACCTCGTCGCGCCGCGTCTCGCAATCGGCGAGCGTCGCGCGGGCGTCGGCGAGCCGGTTGCGGTTGCTCAGCCGCTCGGCTGCCGGGCTGCCTGCCTCGCTCGCCACGGTCAGGCCGTCCCAGCGCCACAAGGCGCCGTCGCGGCTGACCAGGCGCTGGCCCTGGGCGAGTTCCTTCCGGAGCCGCGGCCCGTCGTCGGCATCGACGACGCCGATCTGCGCCAGGCGCCGCGCCAGCGCCGGCGGCGCCTTGACGATGTCGCCGAGCGGCGTCGCGCCCTTGGGCAGCGCCGGCGCCTTGGCGTCGGCGGCGGGTGTTTGCCAGTGGACCGGCGCCGCCGCGTCGGTCGACGCCAGAAGGTCGTCGCCGAGCGCGACGCCGAGCGCGGTCTCGAGCCCGGCCTCGACCTCGATATCGTCGATCAGCGCGGACCAGCCGCCGGCGATCCCGGCGCCCAGCGAGCGGGCCAGCGCGGCTTCTTCGGCGCGCGCCGCGGCGTACCCCGCCTCGGCCGCCTGCAGCGTCTCGCCGACGGCGGCCAAGGCGGTCTGCGCCCGGCCACGCGCGGCTTCGGCCGCCTCGACGTTGGCGCGCTTGGCGTCGACGCCGTCGCGCGCCGTCGCGAGCGCTGTTTCGGCATCGGCCAGCGCCACGGCGCTGCCGGTCTCGTCCTCGGCGGCGGCGATCTCGCGTTCGACCTCGGCGGCCTGTGCGCCAAGGCGTTCGATGCGCGCCTCGGCGGCCTCGATCTGACGCGTCAGCGCGCCGCGCCGCGCTTCCTGGCCGGCCAGCCGGGTCGCCAATTCGTCGACGCGGCGCTCGATCTCGGCGACCGCCTCGGCGGCCGCGTCGCGGTCCGAGGCTGCGGCCGCCTCGGCGGCTTCCTCGCTGGCCTGCTTGGCGGTCAGCGCGGCGCGTTCCTCCTCGAGGCGTCCGACCGCGGCCTCGGCGTCGCCGGCCAGCGCGGTCTCGCGCTCGACGTCGGCGTCGATCTGGGCAAGCCGCGTCTCGAGCGCCTGGCGCGCGTCGGCCAGGCGGCGTTCCTCGGCCTCGAGCTCGACCTGGGCGACCTCGAGCCGGTGCAGCCGCGCGCGCGCTTCCGCTTCGGCCTCGCGCAGCGGCGGCATGGCGGCGGCGGCCTCGGCCTGCGCGGTGGCGGCGGCGGCGGCGGCGGCCTGGACGTCGGCGACGGTCTTCTCGATCTCGGCGAGCCCGCGCTCGGCGGCGGCCAACGCCTCGCCGGCGGCGCGCCAGCGGCGATAGAGCAAGAGCGCCTCGGTCTCGCGAATGCGCTCGTTCAGCCGCCGGTAGCGGTTGGCCTGGCGCGCCTGTCGCTTGAGCCCGTCGTATTGCGCGTCGAGCCCGCCCATGACGTCGTCGAGGCGCTCCAGGTTGCCCTCGGCCGCGCGCAGGCGCAGCTCGGCCTCGTGGCGGCGGCTGTGCAGCCCGGTAATGCCGGCGGCCTCGTCGAGCAGCCTGCGGCGCTGCGCCGGCTTGGCGGCGATCAGGGCGCCGATCTCGCCCTGACTGACCAGCGCGGACGAGCGCGCGCCGGTGACCTCGTCGGCGAACAGCAGTTGGACGTCGCGCGCGCGGGTCTCGCTGCCGTTGATGCGATAGGTCGAGCCCTCGCCGCGCTCGATCCGGCGCGACACCTCGATCTCGGCCCGGTCGTTGTAGGCGTGCGGCGCGGTGCGCGCGGCGTTGTCGAGCAGGAGGGAGACTTCGGCCGAGTTGCGGCCCGGCCGGTTGGCGCTGCCGGCGAAGATCACGTCGTCCATCTCGCGGCCGCGCATCTGGCGCGCCGAATTCTCGCCCATCACCCAGCGCAGCGCTTCGACGAGGTTGGACTTGCCACAG